>FUFK010051006.1_pt1 | contig 12158 bp, 10 predicted proteins | sample 1021851 | NCBI WGS metagenome assembly FUFK01 (sample SAMEA51879418, study PRJEB19060) | metagenome
ATCCGCAATTAAAAACTTCATTAGCAGTTATTGGCACCTCAGTGATTATATTTTTTAATAATGAATCTTCACTTACATATAAGTTTTTATCTAGAAAACTTATAGTTAAAGTTGGATTAATTTCATATTCATTGTATCTGTGGCATTATCCAATTTTCTCACTTGCTAGAAGCTTATCAATTGATGAAATCACTTTTATAATAAAAATTATATTGATCATAATTACTTTTATTATTTCACTTATTAGTTTTAAATATATAGAGCAACCATTTAGAAAGCGTCAAGTCACAAATAATAAATTAGTGTTAAAATATAGTGGAGCTTCTTATTTATTAATTTTTATACTTTCAGTATTTTTCTTAACTTTTGGAGGTTTGAGTAAAGAAAAAAAATTTTTAAATATTGAAAATGATAATGAAAAACTTAGAAAATTATGGTGGTCCAATATAATTGAGAATAGAATAACCAATTTTTCCAAAGAAGATAAAACAAAAATATTAATAGTTGGAAATTCTCATGGTAGAGATTTATTTAATATATTCAATTTAAACAAAAATTTATTTTCTGAATATGACTTTGCTATTTTTGATACTCAAATTGAATGTTTTAAGCAAAATTTAGAGGGAAACTATACAGGTAAATGTGGTTATTTATATGAAAAAGTAGATTTGAAAAAAATACTAAATATAAATAAAAAAAATTTAGATGAATCTAATTATATAATTATTTCTACGGAATGGTCACTTAATGATGTAATTTACTTACAAGATGAGGTTATACCTTATTTAAAAAATCTAAAAAAAAAAATAATAATTACATCTAATACACCAAGATTTTTTTATAATATAAAAAAACCTTTCACACTACTTGATGTTAAATTAAAAAATATTGACGGTTATAAATTATCAAAAGAAGAGATTTTAGAACTTGAAAAATTGCACTTTAAATCAATGACGATACCAATGATTAAATTAAATAAATGGTTAAAAGATATCGCAAATAAAAATAATATTTTATTTCTTGAAAAAGAAAATTATGTTTGTGAAAATTATAAAATGAAATGTAATATAGTTACAGACAGTGGATATAAAATTTTCTGGGATAATTCACATTACACATTAGAGGGTGCAAAATTTTTTGGAAAGATCGTTAAAAAAACAAATTGGTTAATCTTAAAGTAAAATTTATATTATTAGACTTTTTTATTTGTAGCATGTATATATACTCATCTTTATGATATCAAAAAAAGAAATAACATTAAGCCAAACAAGGTGTAAATATTTTAGAAAAAAAATATTTGAAATTTCACAAAAAGTTACAGCTTTGCATCTTGGCGGAGCGTTTTCAAGTATGGAATTAATTGATTATATTTATCATTTCCATATACCAATAAAAAAAAAATATGACTCAAATATATTTATTATGTCTAAGGGCCATAGTTGTATAGCTCAGTATGTAATACTAAATAAACGAGGTATCATTTCTACAAAAGAGTTAAATAAATATTGTAAATCTGGAGGAATATTAGGTTGTCATCCAGATTATGGTAACCCTGGAATAGAAGCATCGACCGGATCACTCGGTCATGGTTTGGCCTTAGCGGTTGGAATATGCCATGCAAATAAATTGATGAAAAATAAATCAAAAACTTTTTTAATAATGAGTGATGGAGAGTTGCAGGAGGGATCTACTTGGGAAGCTCTTATGATGGCTGCAAATTTAAAACTAGATAATTTAATTTGTTTTTTAGATCATAATGGATCCCAATCTTATGGAGTAACTCGAGAAACTCATCCTAAATTTTATCCGATTGCTAACAAAATTAAATCTTTTAATTGGGAGTGTGTGAGTGTAAATGGTCATAGCATTAAAGATATTGACAGAGGATTTAGGTCAAGAAAAACTAGAAAACCGTTTTTCATAATTGGAAATACTGTTAAAGGAAAAGGAGTTTCATATATGGAAAATAAACCAATTTGGCATTATAGATCGCCTAATAAAGAAGAATATGTTTTGGGGCTTCAAGAAATAAACAGAGGTTTTAATGAGGGATAAATTTGCTGATGTTATTTACAAAATTGGAAAAAAAAACAAAAAAATAGCTGTTCTAGTTGCAGATATTTCTCCAGCGGGATCTATATCAGACTTCAAAAATCAATTCCCAGAAAGGTTTATTAACACAGGTGTTGCAGAGCAATCTATGATTGGAATTGCTGCAGGTTTGGCTCTTAAAGGTATGAGGCCGTTTTGTTATACAATTGCAACTTTTGCACTTTATAGACCATTTGAAATGATAAGAGTTGATTTATGTTATCAAAACCTACCAGTTACAATAATTGGTATGGGTGCTGGTCTAGTTTATTCTACACTAGGAAGCACACACCATACCATGGAAGATATCGCAATAGCTTCAGCAATACCAAATATGACTGTAATTTGTCCATGTGATCCAGAGGAAATGAAGCTTGCAACAACTTGGTGTGCTTTAAAGAGTAAAGGACCTGTTTACATGAGGTTGGGAAAAAGGGGAGAACAAAACTTTACATTGAATGCAATAGAAAAGTTTAGAATTGGAAAAATCAGAAAAATTGTAAATGGAAAAGACATTGCAATAATCACTTATGGTACTTTAATTTCAATGGGATTCGAAGTGCATAACAAGTTAAAAAATAATTCTATCTCATCATCTGTATATTCATGCCACACAATTAAACCCTTAGACGAAAAAGGTATAATAAATATTTTAAAAAAATATAAAAAGGTCATTTTAATGGAAGAACATGTTCCAAATGGTGGTTTAAAGGATAAATTATTGGCATTAGCTTATAAGAATAAAATAAATTCAAAAATTTTTACATTTACTTTAAAAGATAAATTTATTCACTTTTATGGAAATCATAAAGAAATTCTTAATATTCATGGTTTGTCGTCTGATAAAATTTTTAAAAAAGTGATTGAAAAGTGAAAAAAAAAAGAGTTGTTATTTTAGGCTCAGGTGGTTTTGTATCTTCAGAAGTTAAATTACTATTAGATAAAAAAAAAATCCTTACAAAAAACATAAGACGAAAAGATATCGATTTATCTAGAGATAACAGTGGTTACAAGCTAAAAAAAGTTATAAAAAAAAATGACTATATTTTTTTTGCCGCTGCAAGAGCACCTGTAAAAAATATAAACATGTTTATTTATAATATGAAAATTTTAAAAAATATTGAGATAGGAATTAATAAGAATAAAATTAAAAAAATATTATACTTAAGTTCTGATGCAGTTTATTCAGATACTAAACACAAAATTCATGAAAATTCTAAAACCTCACCAAAAAATCTTCATGGACAAATGCATTTGCTTAGAGAAAATTATTTACAAAACTTGTATCAAGATAAATTATGTATAGTGAGACCAACTTTAATATATGGTTCTAATGATCCCCATAATGGATATGGACCTAACAAATTTATACGGTGTGCCTTACAAGGAAGAAATATAGACTTATTTGGTAAAGGTGAGGAAAAAAGAGATCATATATATGTAAAAGATGTAGCAAATATTATATCTAATCTTTTAATAAATAAATTTTATGGAAAAATAAACTTAGCAACAGGAAAAGTTTATAGTTTTTATAGTATAGCGAAATCTGTAAGTAAAAATTCTGATAAAAAAATATTGATTAAATTTAATAAAAGAAATGGGCCTATGCCTCATTTAGGATATAGAGCTTTTAATATTAGTAATTTAAAAAAAAATTTCAAAAAATTAAATTTGACTGATTTACTAAAAAATATCAATTTTCAGCTAAAAACTTATTAATCTAGATTAAACTTCTATTATATATCCTTAGATCATAACTAGCTCTCGTAATTTGACCCTGGTTTAAGCTTGATCCATGTAAAAGATTTGGATGAAATATTACAACTTCGCCTTTTTGCATGTTTAATCTTTTAAATTTAAATCTTTTTATGTACGAAGGTTTAAATACTTTAGATATGTATTTTGATTGATTTAAAATATATTTTAGTTTGTGGTTTTTTTTATGACTTTTGGGTGAAAGTCTTAAAGTATATTTTTCATTAAATCCTATGACTGGTATCCATATAGTAAATAAGATTTTATGATTCTTATAAACTTTGTTATTAAAATGCAGATCTAAATGAGCCCCACCTACATCATTTTTAAAAGTTCTATGAGGTCTTGCCATTCTAAATGCTGCACAGTTTTTTTTTATACTTTTTTTATAATATAATCTGATATCAAATATTTCTTGACCCCAAGATTTTTTAATTAAATTTTTAATATATTTATTATTTTTAATTGAATTAATTATATCTTTTTGTAATTTTATTTGTCTTGTACCTGGATTGATTAATTTTTTGTGAACTTTTTCATCTTTAATCAAATTATGATAATATTCTAAGTTATGCTTGTTAAGTTTCATTTTTTTTGTCAGTTTCTTATTTAAATTAAAAATTATTTGATCTTTGAAAAAATTGTTTATTTGTTTTTTAGTAAATAATTTAATTTTGCTGTAGCCTAATTTATCTATATCTTTAAAAACTTTATCAAATTTTGTATGTGTATTTATTTTACTCATATCTTTTTTTTATATTATCAATTTTTTTAAAAATCTGCTGTATGGTAACTGGTAAATTTCCTTGAAATTCACATTTACATGAAGCAGCTAAAATACCAATTATAGATGAAATTATTAACGATTTTGTATGAAAAAGGGTTGAAGATGAATATGCAAGCATTGCATCCCCCGCACCGTTTGCATCCACAAGCATTTCGACGAAAGGATCTAAAGCTATGTAGTCATTTTTTCTTTTTGACATAGATATTAAACCTCTTTCACCTAACTTTAATATCACGTTTTTTGCTTTTGATTTCTTGACCAAATTATCAATTAAGTTTCTAATTGGTGTATCTTGCTCAAATAAAGAGTATCTTGCTTCTCTTTCCGTGGGAGTAATTAAATCAAATTCTTTAAAGTCTGAAATATTTCCCCATCTACTTGCAACTTGGCTATCTGCTACCTTGAATTTTTTATCTGATATATTCCTCAAAAAACTTGGTATTGTTAAATTATTAAAAATTCCATGTCTAAAATCCGAAAATATCAAAATATCACTTTTATCTTTTTGTAAAATTTTTAAAATTTTGTTTAAAGTACTGTTAGAAATAGATGCATTGTTAAGTTCATCAATTTTAAGTAAATTATGCATATTAACTATATGACTATTTTTATTAGTGGTTGGTCTATCATCTTCAGAAAAAATATTTAGTTTAATTTTATTTTTTTTTAATTCTTTAATAGCAAATTTACCCTTATCATCATTCGATATTAACGATGTTAACGTAACTTTTTTGCAAAAACTGCCAAAATGCGATGCTACAATTGAAGCTCCACCTAAAAAATCCTCTGAATATTGTTTCACTACACTTAATGTAGGAGTTTTGTGCAAACCACCCACGACTTCGCAATAATGATTTGTATCAATAATAGTATCTCCAATAATATGAATTTTCAGTTTGGTAAGATCATTTAAAATTATTTTTATATCATTAAAGTTAATATTTTCTGTTTCCATTAAAATTTTTAATTTTTCAAATTTTAAATCAGGTTTTATTTGTGGAATTATTTTTGATGAAGATAAAACAAAATCTCCTGGTGAAAATATCATTTTACCACCATAGCCTTCAACTATATTTTTTTCTTTTTTTGTTAATGGATTTTTGAGATCGGCATATTCCAAACCTTTTGCAAAAAAATTAGGTTTTATCTTTTTTAATAATTTCTCAGGTGTTTTATTTTGATCTATAATAACGAAATCGACTAATTCTAAACTAGATAAATTAAATGCCCTCAGTTTTTCTGGTACCATTGGTCTATAGGTACCTTTTTTTATAAATTGGTCTTTGGTGAGGGAAACTATTAGTATCTCTGCTTTTTGTTTACAATGCGCAAAATGCCTAATATGCCCAGGATGAACAATATCAAATACACCATGACACAATACAGTTCTTTTCTTTTTATTTTTTTTTATGAAATTATTTAAATTTTTATACGAAATTATTTTTTTTGATTTGTATTCTTTAAACATCAAATGATATTTTTTATAATTTTAAAAGTGTTATAATTTTCTAAATTAATTTCTTTAAGTTTTTTTTTATTATTATGTAATATATTATTTATTACAAATTTTATTTCGTTTTTCCAACTATTATCATCAGAAAAGATCCACTTTTTGATTTTTGGAATACCATCTGGATAACTTCTTTTTCCAAATGAAACAATTTGATTTTTCCACTTTGATAATGAGTTAATCCTTACAAATCCTTTAGAACCTGAAAGCTCAATATAGAATTTATTTTTCCAGGTACAAAAACCATGATGAATTGTAGAAATTATATTTTTTGATTTTAAAAAAATAAATCCATTATCAACTTTTCCTTTTTTCATAAATTCATTTTTTTGAGACAAATTACTAATTATTTTAAAATTATTATCGTTTGTGAGCCATATAAGTAAATTTATAGCATGGATGCCCATATCAAGAAGGCTACCTACTTTATTAGTATTTGTTTTAGCTGCACCGTTGGCATATGTAATTTTAACGTAATAGATTTTACCGATGCATTTTTTCTCTAAAAACTCTTTTGCTAAAATCAAGCCATCATCAAATCTTAAATTATAACCTACCTTTAAAATTTTATTATTTTTTATACTTTTGCGAGTAAGAGTCTGGATCTCAGAAAATTTATTGGTAAGTGGTTTTTCAACTAAAATATTGAATTTATGACACAAATTTCTTACTATTATCTTGGACACTTCAGTTGGAGTTGACACAATAATTAAGTCGACATTAATATTTTTAATCTGCCTCCAATTATAAAAAAAATTTATATTATTTTTTATAGTTTTTGGTTTCGTTGTATCTACTATATAGACTATTTCAAAATTGAAATCCTTTAATTTTAAGAGTGATTTAAATCTTTTTTTTCCAATGTTGCCAAAACCAATAATACCAATCTTTATTTTTTGCTTTTTCATATATTTTTTTGGATAGGAAATAAATTTTTTATATTTTCCCTATTTTTGAAAAATTTTTCATATTTTGAAGAAATATTAAGTAAAAACCTGTTATTTACTTTATTATTGAAGAAATTTTTAATAATTACAAGGTCTTTCCTGTTGATATAATTTAATATGATAAAATCATTTTCATTTAATCCTTTCAAAAGATTATTTTCAATATTTTTAATACCTAAATTATTAATATCAAAAAAACTATCATAAAATTTTACTTTGAAATTTCTAAATTTGATAATTTCTTGAAATATGCTGTTTATATTAGAGAAAGAATTTTCTTTATATGAACTACCTAGAATCAGTATTTTTAAATTCTTTTTTTTATTTTTTTTTCTTATTTCTTCTAACAAAATATTTTTTCTTTCATCATTAAATTTCTGAAAGTTATTTGTTAATTTTTTAATAATTTTACTTTTTGTAATTAATTTTAAATAATAAAGATCCCTTTCTAAATGACCGCCAGATATAGCAACTGAAGGGTTGATATATGCATATTTACCTATTCTTTTGTCATTCCTTAAACTTTCTGTTATTTTAGAAAAATTAAGTCCTATTTGTCTAGATAGATTATCTAAAATATTAGAATAACTTACAGAAAAATACAAATATAGGTTTATTGAAATTTTAATTAATTCAGCTTCCTTGACTCCAAAAAAAATTTTTTTACATTTAAATTTTTTAAATAGCTCATTTAAATNCTCTTTATTTTTTAAATCAGTTCCTAATATTATTTGTTCTGGAAATAAAAATCTATCTATTGCAGACCCCATCTTCAAAGTATCTACCATGTATATAATATCAATATTCTTATTATTTTTGAGATATTTTTTTTTTAATTTATCTAAAAAACCTGGAAATACTTGTGAAGTAATTATTAATTTTGTTTTTCTTTTAAAATTTAATTTAATTAATCTCAGTAATCTTTTTTCTATGAATTTTATATTTGGATATCCGTTTTTATTAATTGGAGTATCATAGGTGAAAAAAATTGTATCAAAATTTTTTAAATCATTCTCGTTTTTCAAAAATTTTAATCTATTCTTATTGTATCTAATTTTTTTTAAACCTGGCTCCTCTTGGGTAAACTTTTTATTCTTGAATCTTAGCAAATTATTTTTATCATAATCATAAACATAACATGTGCTCACTTTTTTACTCCATAGCAAAGAATACACTTGACCTATATGGGTTAGACCTAAAAATACTGGTTTCATTGAAAATTTATTTTTCACAATACAAAATTTATTATATATGATTTATTTCTGATTATTAAACAAAGCAGATAATTTTACAAAATATATTTGTCATAATTAATACAATAATATAATCCATGTATAATTTTTAATACGAAATCGAAAATGTCAAAATTACCTATTTTAATGATGGTATTCAATAGACCAGAATTAACAAAAAAAGTGTTCTCAAAAGTCAGAAAATACAAACCAAAAAAACTATTTATTTCTTGTGATGGCCCAAGAAAAAATATTAAAAACGAAAAATATATATGTGAAGAGGTAAAGGATATATTTAAAAAAATCGATTGGTCATGTAAAGTTTATAAAAACTATTCTAGAAAAAATTTAGGCTGTAAAAATAAAGTCTCATCTTCATTAAAGTGGTTTTTTGATAATGTAGATAAGGGTATAATTTTAGAGGATGATTGCTTGCCTAGTAAAAGTTTTTTTAAATTTTCAGAGGTATTATTAAAAAAATATCAGAATAATAAAAACGTTTTATTAATTTCTGGTAATAATTTTCAGAAAAACAACTGGAGAGGAGACGGTGATTACTATTTTTCAAAATATCCCCACATTTGGGGATGGGCAACATGGAAAAGAAGTTTAAAGGATTACGATAAAAACATAAAAAATTGGAAAAAGTGGAGTAAAAGTAAGAGCTGTGATCAGCTGTTTGATCATATGTTAAAGAAAGAAAAAGATTATTGGATAAATATCTTTAACAAAACTTATAAAAATAAAATAGATACCTGGGATTATCAATTAATGTTAGGAGGTTGGATAAAAGACCAATATTCTATCATTCCAAATATAAACTTAGTTTCACATATAGGTATGGGCCCAAAAGCAACACATTCAATTTATCCAAAGGAAAAAAAAGGAGAAAGGCATTTTGAGTTAATAAGTAAAATTAAACATCCAATTATTAAATCAGTTAATCACAAAGCAGATACATACTGCTGGCTGAGATCTCCTTATCAGGGAATATTTTTATATTTTCCGTTTAATATTTTATCTGTTATTTGGATTAGATTTAATAAATTTTTTTTTAGAATTGTATCTTCATAGATCAAATATCACCCTTAATTAAATTTTAATTTAATTTACTAATAACTTTAAAGTTTCTTAAAATTAAAAACATCACTCGACAATTCTCTTGACCTAATATTATATTCTACCCACATGTTAAAGGCCAAGAAATAATGTATATTTATTATCATTATAAATTATAATCACAATTGATATCTATCAATACACAATTTATAATGTAACTAATTTTTTGCATATATATGAGAAAAAAAACAAAATAACTTAAGTAGAATGATAGTAGAATTTGAAAATTATTTATATCAAGATGATGTGTCTAAAATACCTCAAGAACTAAGTGAGTATTTGCAAAAATTAATTAATTCAAAGTTTTCTAGTGAAATCATAAAAAGAATAAATACTAAAATTCTTACAAAAATTATTCACTTTAATAGTAATGATCCGTTTATAAAACAACAAGATATCTGCAATTTGCTTTCAATATCTAAAGAAGAATTGATATTTTACAATAGTTTAATAAAAAAAATAATTGAAATACAAAAAGTTATAACAGAAAAAGGAGTTGCTTCTAAATTTATAAAGAATACAATTATACCTGTTATTCAGTCAGGATCACTAGACTCATATAATCATAAAAAAAGCTTCTTTCCGTTTAAAATTGGTTTATTTCCTGGATTATCTTGTATGTTTAAATGCACGTTTTGTGGAAGAAATTATGATGCTGTTTACGATCGTTCAAAGTTAGATAGTGGAATGGAAATGTTTAAAAACCTTATTGAAGAAGCTCCAAAAAATGATGATCATAGATTTTACGTTGCGGGTGGACTGGAGCCACTAACTAATCCAAGAATTGGAGAAATAATAAAATATTTAAGAGATAATGGTTTTAAAAGCTCCATGTATACAAATGCATATATGCTTACTGAAAAATATTTAAAAAAAAACTCAGAATTATTTAATCTGGATTATTTAAGAATTTCTATCTATGGAACAAGTTCTAGTGATTATAAAGAGACCACTAAACATAAAAATGGATACGAGCAGGTGTTCTCCAACATTCCAAAATATTTAGAACTTAAATCAAAAAATAATTCAAAAACAAAATTTGGAATGAATTATATAATTTTAAAGAAATATGCAGAAAAAGTTCATGACTTAATAAATAAAATTATTGAAATTAATAAAAATTTGGGTTTTGAGAAAAATAACTTTGATTTTCTAACTCTTAGAGAGGATTTTAGTATTCACTCGGAAAAATATGATGATAACGACAAAATAAAAATATCAAAAATTTTAAAAAATATAGATTACCAATCGAAAAATAACAAATATTTAAAAAATATGTATATTGATTATGGATTTGCGTTAGATGGATTAATGAAAGGTTATACTAAAAAAAGTCTAGCTGACAGTTTTGTTACGGAAAAAGAATTTTTTAAAAACATTGGTGTGCCCCATGCTAGCGTAGTCGTTGATTTATATGGAGATGTTTATATGTTCAGAGAAGCGGGCTTTCTAGATAGACCTGGTGCAAAAAGATATATTATTGGAAACCTAATAAAAGATGGTTCAATGGAAAATATAATTAATAATTATAATCAAGGTAATTTTAAGGTTGAGCCACGAAGAGAAGATATTGAATACTTAGATGCTTGGGACCATGTCGTAATAAAATTAGCCAATCAATATAATTTAGACAAAGAATTTGGCATACCTTTTGAAATGGGACCAATAGCTGGTAAAATCATATCAAACAATACTTCATCTCATAAAATTCATTATTCAGAATAAACATTATGAGGGAAAAGTTACCAATTCTATTAATGGTTTTTAATAGGCCAGAATTAACAAAAAAAGTTTTTGAGCAAATTAAAAAATATAAACCAACAAGGTTGTATGTTGCATCTGATGGCCCAAGAAAGAAAAATATTGACGATTTAGAGTTAAATATAAAAGTAAAAAAGATTTTTGAGAATATTAATTGGAAATGTAAAGTTTACAAATCTTATTCGAAGCAGAATCTTGGAATTAAAAAAAGAACCGTGAAGTCTTTTAAATGGTTTTTTTCAAAAGAAAAAAAAGGAATTATATTTGAGGATGATTGTTTGCCGCATCAAGATTTTTTTAAGTATTGTGAAATATTATTGGAAAAATACAAAGATAATGAAAAAATATTAATGATTAATGGAAATAATTTTCAAGATGGAAAAAAAAGAGGTTCATATAGTTATTATTTTTCTGAATATTATTCTACATATGGATGGGCAGGATGGAAAAGAACTTTAAAAAATTACGATGAAAACATAAAGTCATGGCCAAAATGGAAAAAGTCCAATTCTTGGATGAAATTTAAGGATAAAATGTTCAATAAAGAATTTAGTTATTGGTGCGAAATATTTAATAAAACTTATAAAGGAGAAATAAAAACATGGGATTATCAATTTATGCTCTCGTTATGGCAAAATAATCAAGTTGTTATAACACCTAATTCAAATTTAACATCACATATAGGATTAGGAGTTAATGCAACCAATTCTAATTCTAGAAAACCAGGTGTTCCATTACAACAAATTAATTTTCCTTTGAAACACCCACAAAAAATAGTAGTGAACGAGAAAGCTGACAGATACTCATTCATATTTATGCCTTACCAAGGAATTTTTTTATATTTTCCTTTTAACTTAATTGCGTGGTTATATAGACAATTTAAAAAGTTGATTGGAACTTATTAAATTGAAAAAAAAAATTGCAATAATAGGAGCTGGATGGTTTGGATGTCATAT
>FUFK010047585.1_pt1 | contig 12156 bp, 18 predicted proteins | sample 1021851 | NCBI WGS metagenome assembly FUFK01 (sample SAMEA51879418, study PRJEB19060) | metagenome
CTTACTATTGTTTAATTATGGCTGAACGTACCACAGAGGAAATCGCAACTTTATTTAAAAACGCTGGCGATAGCGTGACTGTTATAAATAGATTAGCAGCGTTAGAATCTTTAACGACTGAAGAAAAAGAAAGAGTCAAACGAAATGTAGATCATTTAGAAAGAATTAAAGGTTATACAAAAGAAGATGGTACGACTAGCATTTGGACAACTGAAGACTTCACAGACCAAGATGCTGCGGTTACACTAGGAAAAACATTGTATTAATGAAAGAAACTATTGAAAAACAGATTCTTGAATGGCAACAGGAAATAATTAATCAAAGACAGTATATTTTACGTTTAGAAGGTGGAGTGCAAGCATATCAACTGCTACTGCAAGAAATGAGTAAAGAACAACCTATAAAAGAAAATGTAAAAAAGTAGAGGGGATACTCGTAAGGGAGTGTCCTGTTTGTGGCACAACTTTTAATACGATGGAACAACGTAGGATTTATTGCTCTGGAGCGTGTAGAACAAAGTCCTGTAGAACTAAATCTACTTGTTAGGTTTGTTTATCATTTGATGTCTTATTGCTCCTAAAGTGACGTAAAGTGGAGATAGACCTATAATTAACAGTAATGTAGCTAATGTCATAACTGACATGGCTCTAATTAGGGCATATTTTATCATGTTTCAAAAAATTGCTAATGTTTTGAGTATCATCTCATTTGTAATGGTAGCCTCCATGAGTGGTGGGGCGTACTTTGGTTACAAGTATGTAACTTCAGAACAGTTCCAAACAAAGATGATGAATAAAGTTTTAGGTAATGTTCAAGGAATGATGCCAAAGCTATTAGACAAAGGATTACCTAACACAACAGGAGAATCTTTACCTATTCCAAAAGGTCTTGGCATATGAATTGTTATTGGTGCGATACTGAATTAATAATCGGTGGTGACATTGATATTGAAGAGGATATGAATGGTTATCCTGAGTTTTCAGTGATGACTAATTTATCTTGTCCTAAATGTTTCTCGGAAGTAGAAGTGTTAAAGAAGAGGGATGCCTTTGACTGATATACCTGATATAGATATTCCTGAGATATACATTCCAAACGTACCAGAACCATATACTCCTTATTACATAAATGCCGCTAAGACCCCCGAAATAGATGTTCCTGGTTGTACTTATCAGCATCGTGATATAAAAAATACAGGTAATCGTAATTTATTATTGGAAGATCCAAATGGTGTATTTACAACGTGTGATTTTCCGTTTCCTGGGTTTGTTCCTCTTGATTACACACCTCAAAACATCATCATTACAGAGCAAGCACCTGTCGATAACCAGGAAGATTCTTCATCAGGCAAACAAAATACAGAGATACCAGAAGCTAAAAAAGAAGAAATTGTGATACCACCTTGTCCAAGTTCTAAAGATCAAAGAGTTGGGGATTTTCGTAACGAAAAGAAACTGGAACGTGTCATTTCACATAAAAGAGGGGATGATGGGATTGAATGTATAACTGTCTATGAAGATGTTCCCTTTGTCGATCAATACATCCCAGAACCTAGCACTATTGTCTCTACTGCTATTATTGGCCTTGTGGCTGCGAGTAGCCCTTTTATTCTCAATTTAATAAAACCAGCTATTAAGAATATCGTTAAAAAACTTACAAAGAAGAAAAAAGATGTAGAATAGTTATTGGACAAGTCTTACCACAGCCCGTGGCTTGTCTATCTTAGGCATACCTCGAAATCTTACGGGATTAGACTGTCACTGTTTACTTTAATTTCGGGTCATCTCATGGCGAGTGTGAGCCTTATGGCAACAGACGTTTATAGGTTTTTACCTAGTCGCCCGACTTTATTTTGTGAGTATGTGGGATAACTTGATTTGGTGGAATATCAACAACAATATCGTCACAAGTAACTGCACTAGGAGTATTAGGTTTAAAAGTAACACCAAGTTTTGCTTGCTCCGCACAAATCTGAAGACGATATAAGCTAACTTCCATAGCTAATTTTTTGTACAGCAATTCTTGATTTTTTATATTTACTTCAGTTGCTTTATGGCAAAGAGCAGGAGACTTGCCTAATGGAATATTAAACTGCATACTGATTCCATAATTGAGATTATAATTATCCTTCTCAAATCTAGGAGTCTCTTGAATATACTTTACCTCTCCAGTATCTTCGTCGTATATATTCTGCCTAGTAACGTATTCTATTGGCCTGTTAAATGACCAGCTATCAGTTAAATATGGAGTGATTGTAAGACTAGGGGAAGCACAAACTATACCCTGACTCATTCTGTATTGTGGCATTGAGGATGGGGTTATCATGGTGGCATTGTTATTTACAACACCACTGGCCTGGGATTGAGGACTAGCCACCGTTGTATTAGCCAAAACCCTTACAGGGCAGAGGATTATAGCTATTGTCCAAATGTAGTTGTAGTTTCTGAAGTAGTGCTTGTATTTATTTGCCTTGTTATTGTGGTTACTGTGTCCAACCCTGGTGTGATTAAACTTTCTTGTATTGAGAAGGCTGCACCATTGTTTACGATTCCCCAACGAGGTATAGCTTCTAAGTTTGGTGAAGTCCAATTAAAATTTACTCCCCCGACTGTTTGTTGGTTCGTAGTCGTAGGAGTAGGGTTAATATATCCTGTCTCAGATTCGATATTATGTCCGCTTGCTGAGTATGTGTAACCTGTGCGGTATTGGTGGCTTGTGATCGTTTCATTTATTATTGTTTCAGAAGTACTTGAAGTCTGTGATCCACCCGAACGAAATTGTGGAACTACAGGAACAGCAAGTGTTCTTGTAGGACATATTAGTAAAACCAGCAGCCAAAGTCTACTCAATCTATGGTTATGGTTACTTTAGTTGAGGCAACGCAGCTAGAACCACTTCCTCCAGCAGTACAGGTATGGATTCCTGAACTTAGTGAAGTGAGTGCAAGGTTGCCAGCAGTACCACCTGATCCTACTGTTGTCTGTCCACCTAACACTGGTAACGCTGCGATCCCCGAACTAGGAGTTACAGCAGATGGTGTAGCATCTCCCATGGTTACAGATTCCGTCTTTGAAAAAGCTGACCCAGCCGTGGTAATTGACGTGTCTGTTTGAATCATTGCTGGAACGCCGTTAGATAACGAGCCAACATTTATCCCACCAATCTTTCCTGATGTTGTGGTGTCTCCTACAGTCACAGATGGAGTAATATTATTTCCGCTAAGACTGTATGTAGTACCGACCTTATTCGTAACAACATAAGGCATATCTACAGAGATTTGTGCAGAGGTTACAAATTCCTGTTTTATATCAGCAAATGCAGGGGTTGTTGCTAATAGCAATAAAGGCAGTAGTTTTTTCATTTTTTGGATGATGAAGGAGGATCAACAATTTCTGCACCAATAATTTTAATTGGCGTTTCAATTCTAACTGTTTGATAACCACCAGACTGTGACGCTAGTAACGCTTCTACCTCTTTTTTATTCAGTGGTTTATCTTCTGGTTTATATGTACCATCGCCTCTCTTTTTAGCCCCTTCCAGGCCAAAACTGGCTAACGCACCAGTAAGCAATGAGGCAGGAAACGTTATGTCTTTTGGCTCGTTACTATAACCTGGGATTGAAATATAGTTAAGAGAGACTATAAATCCACTCCAGGCAACAACAACAAGCCTTACCACAACTGAGATAAAAGCTAACTGCTCTTCTTTGTCTGTGATGTTCTCTTTAAATTTTTGAAGAGGACCTTTCTTGACTTCTTCTGTCATAACTAGGATTTATTAGTCATACTATACATAAATATAGCTTAAAACAATGCCAGAGGTATATGGAGCGTTAATCGGAGCAGCAGCTACCGCTTTTCTTATGGTGTTATCTAACGTAAGTAACCGAAGAGAAAGAGATATTAGAGAATTATTTAATAGATTAAATCAACTGGAAAGAGCAGTAAGTAAGCTAGAAGGCCAAAATCGTTAATATTTGGTATGTTTGGAATAGATAACATAATTAAATGGTAAAAATTCTAAAACCTATTCTTCTTGTTTTTATCAAATCCAAAGCAATGAAGAGGTTAATTATTGATCTGTTAAAGGCAATAGCTAAACAAACAGACAATACGTTAGACGACCAAGCAGTAAATTTTATAGAAGCCAGAATGTACCCAGGTTCTACCACTAATCTGCAATAGTATGAAAGATGATGGGTTTATGAAAATGATATTTACGAAACTGCCACCTGAGACAGAGTTGGCAGTAGAGGTTAGATGCAGAGAGGTCTTTGCTTGTAATGATATAGACAGATTAAAAGCTTTCTGTATAGACATGATGAAAAACCATGCCAAAAGCGAAGTTGTGCTATCTAATGCAATGATGCGTGTTGTAGAACTCGAAGCTCATGTAGCTGTCCTGCAAACAAAGCCAATTAAGAATAAAAGATTATATAAGTTACGTTTGTGGTTTGAGAAGTTAAAGATTTTAAAACAAGTAATACAACATCATAAGAATCACTCACGAGATGCGTAACGAGCCTGTATATCAGGCACTATTATTTCTGGATACTGGATCGTAAACCATTTGTGTCCACACTCGTAGCAAAGTCGTCTGCGGATTGTTATAAACTTTGAGTTTCGTTCAGATCGGATAACCTTCTGATCGCTGTACATTTTACAGCTTGGGCACTCGACCCATGTTATTCGTTTCATTTCTTCTTTTGAATGTATTTTTCGTACTTAATGACTAGATCAAGAGACTCTCTAGCGTATTGAAGTTTGTCGATATTGCCAGCAAGGTATTCATCGTCTAGTGCAGCACGTTTAACTTGATACTCGTAATACTTACCTTTAGGCACAGTACTTAGTTTTTCTGCTTTCTTCCATCAATTCGTCTTTGTACAGATTCTCTCCACATCAACTCATCTTTGGCTTCAGCGATTTTATATTCAGAGCTAGGATATTCACGCTCTAAAGCTTCATAAGCTACTTTTCTTACCCATGCAGTACCTCGCATGCCCTCTCTGTCAGCTACTTTTTCTATAAGCTCTGCTCTGTTAGGGTCTATGAGGACTTGATAATAACTTTTGTTTCCGTGTTTGAGAGCCATTTACAAGGTTGTTCTTGTACTACTCTACCACCAAAAAGGTAAATCGGCTTTATCAAGTTGCTTTTCCACATACTTTTTTCGGGCTTCTCTTCGCTTTTGAGTCTTTCCTGTGCGAACTTCTCTAGCTCTTTTGAGAAATTCAATGATACTACCCAGGTCTTTGGTAGTTGCTTTTGGAATCTCTTTGTACAAATCCTTCATTAGATCTACTCGAATATTCTTCTGCATAAGCAACAGGCATCACCTCCGTTAAGGTCTTGTAGTATTTTACTCCAAACTGTTTATTATGCTTGGAGATATACCACCCGTATTTATTTTTGCAAATACCGATCATTTTTTCATCCTCTTTTGTTTTTTAGTCTGTGAGCTTTTAGCTGGTTTTCTAGTTTTTGGACTTGAAGCACTCTTGGGTTTCATGGATGTTAGATGCCATCCGTTTCCTTTCGGGCAAGCATAGACATAAGCATGGTTTTTACCCCGTTTTCTCATGTCTGCTGCCTCTTTCTTGGCTTCTTGTTGGGTGCGAAATACAATCTTATTACATTTATAACAATGCCCTAAGACTGATAAACCTCTTTTTTCTATGAAATCTCCCAACTTATGCAGTGGAAGTCTATTCATTTATGCTTTGACCAAAGTTTAATTAAAGTTTCTAGTTCTTGGATACGCTTTTGTGCTGCGTTTATGCGATCTTGTTTTGTCAATGAACCTCGCTCCATTTATCTCCAATAGACACTTCAGCTAATGCTGGTACGTTACCTAACCATTTTGCCTCCGCCTTTTCCATTGTAGTTTTAAGAATTTCAGCCCACTCATCTGCTAAATCTTCCTTAACAAGAAGTATCAATTCATCGTGAACGGCTGCCGCAATCCTTACTTTATCTTCACCTGTTTCCTTTACCTTGTCCCATAAATTGCCTAATGCACATTTTAATATCGCAGCACCAGCACCTTGAATAGGTGTGTTACATCTAACTGTAGTTCTGTTAAGATCACCCTTCAAGAATCTACGCATATTAGATACTGGAACTCTGGTCTCAGGCCATTCATCTCCTTCGGTGGATCGTGAAAGATAGTTCATCTCTCTCTGCCAATCTCGAATACCGTTATATGTAGTAAGCCAATTATCACGAATCTTTACAGCTTCATCACCTGACATAATTACACCACTACTTCCAGCATACTTTCGCAAACCTTCTGCACCAGCACCATATAGCAAACCAAAGTTAGCGGACTTAGCAATCTGTCTGTCACATCCCATCTGTTCAGCCGTATAGTCATGCAAATCTTCGCCACGTTGAAATGCAGCAGTCATGTTCTTGTCTTTAGCTAATGCAGCAGCAAGACGTAACTCCATTTGTGAAAAGTCAGCATCAACTATCTTCCATCCTTTGGGAGCTTGCACACATTGCCTAAATTCTGAATCTCTTGGTATCTGTTGGTTATTAGGCTTGATGCTAGACATTCTGCCTGTATCTGCACCTAACTGCATATAAGATGCTCTAACAAATCCGTCATCTGACATCTTATCCTGTATGCTTTCTATCATCTGTCTACGTTTTTCTCTACGTTTCCAAGTTATAAGTGTTTGGATCGTAGGAGAATCAGCAGCACAATTCTTTAGAGCATCTTTAGCAACACTAGGTTTACCGTCATTGTTCACTGGTGTATAACCTAGAACTAACTCAAGTTTCTCAAGTAATTGCTTAGAACTCTTAATATTGAATCCTGCATACTTTTTAGTACCTAGTCTGACTGAGCCTTGGTCTTTCGCACGAAGATTAAATGTGCCATCTTCATTTCTAGGCAGCTTTTTTCCAAGTGGTAAGTCATTATCAAGTTCTCTAATAAATTCGTTACCCAACTCTTTAATGTCATCCTCATAGTCAATGCGACATTGTTCTAACTCTTCTCTATTCCAAGGTAAGCCAACTCTCCACATCTGAGCCATAGCTGGAAGTGCTCTACACTCCAACGTATATGCTCTGTGTAGCTGTGCGTTTCTTAGCTTTCTATCTAATACTTGATCTAACTCAAGTAGTACTTCAATATCTTTCGCGGCATAGATTAGCTGTTCTTTGGATAAAGTTTCAGCACCCCAATCAGACTTCTGTTGTTCTTTGGATATGTTCATATCAAGCTGTCTTTTAGCTAGTGCATCTAGACCATGCTTAGTCTGTGGAATACCATTAGTAAGCAATCTACTGGCTAACATACTGCAACGAACAAATCCTTCAGGATATATGCCGTGTTCCTGCAACCAACCAAGATCAAATACTGCGTTGTGTGCCAGCCAATACCTATTGGGACCACTGAAAAATTCTTCTAAATAGTTCCAATCGCTACGCTCTAGCTCAAAGCAGTCAATAACTACTATGGTTCGAGAAGAAAAACACCCCAACTGAATCAGTCGGAGCTTACCTTCCTCTGGTTGTAGTTGTAGTGTTTCTGTATCAAACGCAAGACTGTGGGCAGTCTGTAATCTTTTCAATTCTGATATTCCGTAATAAACAGAATATTCTTGTTTAGTGATTGTTGAGGTCATGGAAGAACCTATAAATATGTTCTACTATTGTATCACAATAGATTACTTTGTCCAGTAACTTAACTTTTTCTGTAAGGTACTCACACTAAGTCGTGTACATATTGAAACATCAAGGCCAAAACTAACAGCCTGTAAAACCTGACTGTGAAAATACGCTGGATCGTAGTATTCAACCTGATTTACTTTATGTACTTTACTCCGTAATTTATCCGAATATTCTGTGTAGCGTACGGTAGCAAGTGGACTATCCTCAGTAGGATTCTTTTCCTCATAGATAGTGACGTTTATTATGGGCTGTTCCAATTGTTACTGCTCCCAGAACTTTTGGTTTTCTTCTATATACCCAGAGGCATCGGTGTATAAACCCTCTTTCGTTCCAGTGGAAGAGTTTTCAACAACAATCGGTTTTGTATTAACCTCCTCTTTGTATAAACCCCCGCTATCTTCCGAGGTTTTTACAAAATTAGGGTTTTTACAAATCTCATTGTTGTTCAAATCCGTTCCAATATCTACATTATTAGGTTTATACACATCATTTCGGGGTATATCACGCGTGAGGGAACTAAAAGACTTTGGTAATTCTTTTCCAACAGCTTTATAAAATTTAGATGGTCTACCTCCTCTACTTTTAGTTTTTGGAACGTCTACTTCTTCAATTAATTTCTGATCTTCTAATTTATTCAAGCTGTAAACTATGGCACGTTTTCTATGAGCACCACCGACAGTATCGTGATCTACCAAATCCTTAACGCTCCAAGGTTTAGTTTCTGTTCTCATCAAACGCAATATATCGAGAGTATGTTTGTTTGGAGTGTCTATTACAACCTCTTCTGTACGATCTGGTGCAGGGCTTATAGAGTATGTGTAGTCAGGTAGCAGGGTAAATATCATCCGAAGCCCCTCACGGTCCTCTCTGGACTTCTCAACGCTCACTAATCTGCTATTTGCTGTAAGACCCATCTCAGCAGCATCATTCATTGACAACTTCTTCATATTCCAAGTCTCATCCACCGCATTTTTAATCGCAGTAGTTCCTCTAAACTTTCCTTCCTTGGTGTTGTGATGAATAATAATTATTGAACAAGCAGGAAAGTCCTGTCCATTTCGTCTAACAAGTTTCTTAATAGGTAACGCATACTCTCTTCTATTCTCCTCGTATGGGTTGCTATCATTACAACCATCCAAACTATCAATAACCACTAGATCGTAAGCATATTTATTTTGCATCTTTTTGAATCTGCTATACCACTGCATATCCCACTCAGTAACTACCCGAACATTCTTGTCACAACCAATTAACTTCATCTGCCTACGCAATATTCTTTCGTTCTGATCTCCATTCAACCAAAGAACTTTACCAACTGGAACGTTAACCAAAGCACCATAAACATTGAACGCTTTTCCATGNCCAATATGTTTAGCCACTGTCTGACACATAGCAGTCTTTCCTGTACCACCATCAGCATGAACCAACAGTGTCCAAGGTTTAGGCAGCAACCCTGGAATCAGATATTCAAANGGTGTATCATCCAACTCTTCAATAGCTAAAGGTTTCTGCCCCTTAGTTCTATTGAACATTTCGTGAGTATCAACTAATCTCTCAATCTCAGCAGCATTACCACGCTTGGCTTCAATAGCTAATTTATGGACCGCTTGGTTATGNANNGCAGGNTTCTCATTCTTAGGNTCATTGTCAATATCCATATATCGCTGAATTAGATCTTCACCATCCANCACTTCTTCNTTGTATCTAAGTGGNATAGCCTCTACATCTTCGATTAATTTATCTANNCCAACCTGTTTAAATCTCTTTCTCTCTGGATCGACCTTATCTGCCAACTCAATGAGGTGAGACATATTGTATCTAGCACCATCATTTCTCCAAGTTGCATACCATCTAGCAGCACAGGGATCTTCACCTTCCTCCCAACAATGCTCATAGTCAGGATCTTTTCTACTCCACTCTGTCCAAAGCTCTAAACCTTCAATCCCTGGAAGTTCATTGTTTATCATCGCACCTATTTCCCACCAATAATGTTCTTGGTTAGGTCCTTTATGTCCGATAACACTCAAACAACCACTAATAATCGCAATCCTCTCTTCCTTGGTACGTTTACTCCATCTGTTATCTACATATTTAATATCAACATCCTGATTATTTTTCTTATGCTGATCCTTCATACGAGACAGCAACCATTCTGGAGCATCTGGAACGTCAAACAAATCACCTTCTAATTTATATTTACCCTTACCAACACCTTTTTTGTGATATTCACCAGCTATTACACCCTGTCCTCCCCATAAAACTTCCCAACCTTCCTGTCCAGCAGCAGTCTGTGAGATAGAAGCAACTTCANTTACAAGATCCTGTGGAACTTTGAAAAGAAACTTAGCAGCATTTTTTCTAAGTGATGTAACTTTTGGTGCTTTTTTAAGATCTTTACCCCATTTCTTTTCGATAACACCCAAGTTTCTATCTACGTCAAATATCACAAGACCATCTGACTTCTGACCTGTNAATACACCNATNGCTTTGAACTTATCTGGNTCTCNCTCAATCATCAGAGCAGAATCATTTACTGTAAGTTCTTCTTTCCACGCTCTACCAAANGGAACTTTNCCNTCAGANTATCTATCTGGACTCGATTCNTTNCNTTTTGGTANNAATACNCCCTCGGCATATATCGGACAAGTCANCCATGTCAATGGAATTTCGGGGATGAAATTTATGTTACTCATGTGTTACAATACCTACTGTAGACTATATGTTGAAACCCTGAAGGAACTCCACCCTTTAGGGTTTTCTTATTATATATCATTGACAATNATTTGTCTATGTACTACAATAGTAATGCAACTCAGGCTTTCATAGCCAACACGCATTATGCCTTTCATTTCAACCGTTGCTAGAGAAGATGCTGCATCTTCAAGTAGCACAAAAGACGATTACTTGAATCCATCAAGTATCAAAAGCGGACAAAAAGTTCGTTTNAAATTGTTAGCTGAAGAGCCTTTCATGTTCTACGAACTATGGGGTAACGAAGTTAACAACCCAGAAAAACGTAAGCCATTNCGTTTTGCTGAAGATCCTACCGCAGAGGATGTTACAGAAAAACTTGGNGATGANTACATCAGATCACTTTCNAGAGATGGCAAGATGAATGAGCCTTGNAGGATAGCTCACGCAGTTCCNATATATAACTACGANTTGGAACGTGTNCAAGTNTTCTCTTGGACTCAAAAAACAATCACTCAGCAATTTGACGTAATCAGTCANNTAGAAGATTACGAAGATATGACTGAATGTGATTTCTATTTATCTCGTGATGGACAAGGTACAGATACAAAGTACACTGTGCAAGCTGCCCCACTGAAAAAAGCTATGGCTAAAGCTGTAGATGAAGCATGGGAAGCAGAAAAAGAGTTCGATCTCGAAAGACTTCTTAAAGGTGGTAATCCCTTTAAAGAAGAAGAATAATCCCCATTCATAGAGGGCCTAACAGCCCTCTTTTTTATATGACTACAATAAAAGCTATACCAACAAAGTATGCAGGACATACTTTTAAATCAAGGCTAGAGGCTAGAGTAGCTGTATTTTTTGACCAGTTACATTTATCCTGGGAGTATGAACCAGAGGGGTATGATTTACCGATAAATGGGTGGTATCTACCAGACTTTTTACTTAAGAAGGATGACAAACTAAAATACGATATATGGGTTGAATGTAAAGGTAAAAAACCAACTATTGAAGAAGATAACAAGTTAAATGAATTAGCTTGTACTACAGGAATATTAGGAGGATTTTTTATTTCTACAGAAACTTTTAAGAAAAATTATAGTACTTTAACTACATATCCTGAAAAAGTTCATTTTAATGGATCGTCTTTTTATGACCATGATCTTAGAGGGTTTGGAACTGATTTAGATCATTACTTGAAGCCTTTAAGATATCCTTTACCTCATTACATTCCTTTTAGCAGATGGTACAGTTTAAGAGAAGAACTAACACCTGATGATAAGGGGTTCATTCTTAATTATGTAAATGAAAGAGATAGTGGAAGATACTATCCTCCTTTAACTACTAATGAAATTAAAGAACTTGAGCAAACTAAAAGTAGAGAAGCAATTGAGTTTATAGAAAGTAACATTGCTGCAAGAAACAGAATTTGGGATTACATAGAACCTCATTCATTAGATTATTTTGGTCAAAGTGACGATGATGTTTCTAGTGTTCCTTTATTTAAAAAAGCTATTGAAGTAGCCCTATCCTACGACTTTTAGCAAATCTATTGACTATTAACCACTTTACGATATATTAATTATGGGAACGTGTATTTATTATCCATTCATGGGAACGCTAGACAAACAAAATGCCCTAGCATCTCTCAGAACATGGAATCTCATTCAAGATAATAGTGGACCGTACAGAGTCTACCGTGACGAAAAGAACAATATATATCACTCAGTAACACATATCCTAAAAGAAACCGCACCCCAACATACAAAAGATGCCCTTG
>FUFK010076350.1_pt1 | contig 12154 bp, 12 predicted proteins | sample 1021851 | NCBI WGS metagenome assembly FUFK01 (sample SAMEA51879418, study PRJEB19060) | metagenome
ATTGGAATAATATTGGTTGATCCAAAACTTGCTAAACCTGTAAAAGATTTTTTTGATGGTCTAAATTCTATAATACTAAAGCTAATTGACTTAATAATGGAGTCTGCTCCATATGGTGTATTTGCTCTTCTAGCAACATTAGTTGTAGAATCTCCTAGCTTAGACTTATTTATTGCACTAGGAATGTATTCTGTAACTCTTATAATTGGTTTAATTCTAATGATTGTAGTTTATAATATTATTGTTAAACTTATAACCAATACAAATCCTTCTACATTCATGAAGGGTATTTCCGCTGCCCAATTACTAGGTTTCTCAACAAGTTCTAGTGCTGCTACACTTCCTGTTACAATGGACTGTGCTGAAAAGAACTTAGGTGTAGATAAAGAAATATCAAGTTTTGTTCTTCCTATTGGAGCAACAGTTAACATGGATGGAACTAGTGTTTACCAGGCAGTTGCTGCTGTATTTATAGCTCAAGCATTTGGTTTAGACCTTAGCCTTGGTGCTCAATTAGGAATTATAGTTACTGCTACTCTTGCTTCAATTGGAGCTGCTGCTGTTCCTAGTGCAGGAATTGTAATGCTTGTAATTGTTCTTGGTCAAGCAGGTATACCAGAGGCTGGATTAGCTTTAATAATTGCTGTAGATAGGCCCCTAGATATGTGTAGGACTATAGTTAATGTTACAGGAGATGCTGCGGTTTCAATGATTGTTGCAAAATCTGTTGGAAAATTAAAGGATCCGAAAGATGTCAATAAAAATTGAAGATTCTTGGAAACAGCTTCTAAATTCAGAATTCAATAAAAATTATTTTAAAGAACTTATTTCATTTGTAAAAAGTGAATATTCATCCTCTATTTGTTACCCTAAGGGATTCCAAATATTTTCAGCTTTTGATAATTGTCCAATCAATGAATTGAAAGTTGTAATAATTGGTCAAGATCCTTATCATGGTCCAAATCAGGCGAATGGATTATGTTTCTCTGTTAACAAAGGAGTTGTTCATCCTCCATCATTAATGAATATTTTTAAAGAGATAGAATCTGACTTAGGTATTAAATTTAATGATAGAAATGGAGATCTAAGTGTTTGGTCTAAACAAGGTGTAATGCTTTTAAATGCTACATTAACAGTAAAGCAAGGATTAGCTGGAAGTCATCAAAATAAAGGATGGGAATCATTCACAGATAGAGTCATTGAAATAATATCTGAGGAAACAAATAATACTGTATTTTTATTATGGGGTTCTTTTGCTAAACAAAAAAAGAAACTAATTAATAATAAAAAGCATAAAATCCTTGAGTCAGGTCATCCTTCTCCTCTTAGTGCCAATAGAGGGCTATGGTTTGGTAACAAGCATTTTAGTCTATGCAATGAACATCTAAAAAAAATTGGAAAAAAAGAGATTGATTGGTCTTTATGAAATTTGATGTAAAAAATATTGATAAAAAAGTTTTACTAAATCTTTTCAAAAATATGCTCAAATCAAGAATGATTGAAGAGAAAATGATCATTCTTCTTAGACAAGGAAAGGTATCAAAATGGTTTAGTGGAATTGGTCAAGAAGCTATTTCAACGGGTGTAACTCTTGCTTTGGATAATGATGAATATATACTTCCTATGCATAGAAACTTATCCGTTTTCACATCTAGAGAAATTCCTTTAGATAGATTATTTGCTCAGTGGCAAGGAAAACAAGAGGGGTTTACAAAAGGAAGAGATAGAAGTTTTCATTTTGGATCTAATGAACATCATATAGTTGGAATGATATCCCATTTAGGACCTCAAATGGGGGTTGCTTGTGGTATTGCTCTTTCAAATAAATTAAAGGGTAATAATAAATTATGTGCTGTGTTTACTGGAGATGGAGGAACAAGTCAAGGAGATTTTCATGAATCATTAAATCTAGCATCAACCTGGAATCTTCCAGTAATATTTTGTATAGAAAATAATGGATATGGACTATCTACACCAGTTAATGAGCAGTACGCTATTGAAGATCTTGCAGATAGAGCAGCTGGTTATAACATGGATTCATATGTAATTGATGGAAACAATGTCGTTGATGTTTATAATTGTTTGAATGAAGTATCAACAAAAATGAGATCTGACAATAAGCCTGTTCTTATTGAGTTTAAAACATTTAGAATGAAAGGTCATGAAGAAGCTAGTGGTCAAGCATATATAGATCCTGAGATAATAGAAGAGTGGGCTAAAAAGGACCCTATAGAGCATTTTGAGGAATTCTTGATAAAATCTAAGCATCTAAATAGTAAGACTCTTAAAGTGATTAAAAATGATCTTGAGAAAGAAATTGATTCCAATTGGGATAAAGCTAAATCTTATGCTGAAACTAAGTTTGATGTGAATCTAGAACTTAATGATGTATATAAGGATTTTATAGCTGCTAATAATCAAGTAGATACTTCAATAAATGGAGAATTTAGGTTTGTGGATGCGATTAAGAAGGGAATTGACGAATCTATGTCAAAATATGATAATCTAATTATTATGGGGCAAGATATAGCTGAATATGGGGGTGTATTTAAGGTAACTGAAGGTTTGATTGAGAAATATGGTAAAGAAAGAGTTTTTAATACACCGCTTTGCGAGTCAGCTATTCTATCCGCAGCATATGGTTTATCTGTAGGTGGTTATAAATCAATTGTTGAAATGCAGTTTGCAGACTTTATAAGCTCTGGATTTACAGCCATTGTCAACTTAATAGCCAAATCTAATTATAGGTGGTCTCAAAACTCAGATATAGTAGTAAGAATGCCATGTGGTGGTGGAGTAGGGGCTGGTCCTTTTCATTCTCAATCAAATGAAGTCTGGTTTACTAAAGTGCCTGGTTTAAAGGTTGTATATCCATCCCATTCATATGAGGCTAAAGGTCTATTAAATGCTTCGATTGAAGATCCTAACCCTGTAATGTATTTTGAGCATAAATATATATACAGAACTATCTCTGAAGAGATTCCAGAGAATTACTATACTGTTGAGCTAGGAAAAGCAAAGATTAGGTCAATCGGTTCTGATGCAACAATAATTACATACGGATTAGGTGTTCATTGGGCTTTAGAAATTATAAAATCGTTTAAAAATGATTCAATTGAAATCATTGATTTAAATACTCTTGTTCCATGGGATAAAGAATTGGTTTTCAATTCTATAAAGAAAACAGGTAAAGTATTACTTTTAAGTGAAGATACTTTAATTAATGGGTTTATAGGAGAAATTTCAGCTAGTATTTCAGAAGAGATTTTTGAGCACCTGGATGCTCCAATTGTTAGAGTAGCATCATTAGATACTCCAGTTCCTTTTTCAAATAATCTTGAAAAAGGATTTTTATCTAATAATAGATTGAAGGAGAAACTGAATAAATTGTTGAATTACTAATAATGAAAATATCAAAGTTTTCATCATTTTATACACCAATATTTCTATCAATTATTCTTTTCTCTTGTGAAAAAGATAATTTATCCGAAAATATTATATCTGATCAAGTCGATGACTCACTTGAGGATTATATATATAATACGAATGATTTGTCTGATTATATCTACGATCAATCTAAACTTCATCGTTTTGACATTATAATTAGTCAAGAAAATTTAAATCTAATTAATAATGATCCAACAGCAGAGCAGTACGTTGATGCATCATTTATTTTTGAAGATAAGATTATAAGAGATGTTGGAGTTAGATATAAGGGATCAATAGGTGCATTTGTTGGCTGTCTTTCAGGTCCCGACTGGTCGAATCCAAGTGGTTACAAAACTTGTCCAAAACTTTCGATGAAAATTAAAATTAATTTTAAGGAAGACAAAAAATTTTATGATCTGAAAAAACTACAATTTCACTCTCAAAATCTAGATCCTACAAAAATGAGGGAAAGGTTAGGTTATTACATGTTTCGAAATTTTGGAATTGCTGCACCAAGATCAAATCACGTTCTAATATATATTAATGGAGAGTTTAACGGTGTTTTTGCAAATACAGAGCAAATTGATGGACCTTTTACAAATAAAAATTTTATAAATAAAGGTGGGAACTTATATAAAGAAGTATGGCCAATAGATCATCAAGGTAAAAGTAATAATATTGATTATTTTAAAAACGGATTAAAAACAAATGAAGAGATTTCAGATGTTTCAATTATAAAAAAATTTTCAGAGGAATTGGCAGAAATTGACTATTCTGATTCATGGAGTGTAGTCCAAAGCTATATTGACAAAGATATTTTTTTAAAGACATTAGTTGTGGATAGAAGGATTGCTAATGATGACGGATTTTTACATTTCTATTTAACGGAAAATGGGAATTATGAAAATCATAATTTTTATTGGTATGAAGATCCAATTAATAATAATTTTCAACTTATTCCGTGGGATCTGGATAATGCTTTTGAAAATCTAGTTGTTGATTCCAATCCTGTTACACCTATTAAAGATAATTGGTATGAGATCTCAAATAATTGTTTAGGATTTAACTATGGTATGTTTAATTTAATGCAAAAATCTGCTGCATGTGATAAGATTATTGGGTCTTTCAAGGAGTTTGTGGATTCTTATTATCAAATTGATTCAGTTTTTACTAATACTCTTTTTAATACCCAAAAAATTAATACACTACTTGATGTATGGTCAGATCAAATTAGAAGCTCAGTGATTGATGCAAATGAGAAATATATAAATAAAGAACCAAGTGAACAAGTGTGGTTATCTAGTTTAAACAACTTTAAAAATTTAATAAACTTATCCTTGCAGAATAATTAATGGAATATCAAAAATTATACTCGTCAATAGAAAAATTAGAGGATTTAACTTTTCCTAAATGGGGGAGGATGAACTCTTCAATGATGCTTAAACATTGTTCTGCCTTTATTGATGTATATCTAAATAAAACAAAACTTAACCCTTTAATATTTATAGTAGGGTTTGTATTTGGTATATTCCACAGGCTATATCTTAAGTATATAGTTAGGTATAATGTTAAAAATTATATTAAAAATCTTCCCACACTTAAGGTTTTTGATACTTATAAATGCGAAAATCTTGATTTTGAATTTGAAAAAAATAAGCTGATCAATGACTTAAAAGAAGTAGAATCAATTAATAATAAATACTTATTTAATAATTTTCATGGAATAGTTCCTAATAAAGCATTCAAAAAGGTAGTTTATTTCCACACTTCTTATCATTTATATCAGTTCGGAGTATATGGTGACTAACTCTTCTTAGTAAGATTTTTATTTAAATCCTTTAAAGATTCGTTGATTTCAGTTAAAAGCTTAATATTCTTTGGAGTTGATACTTTATTATTAGTAGTATCCTCAGCTTGTAATTGTAATCTATTTAAAAACTTTATTACTATAAAGATTGTAAATGCAACAATCATAAAGTCTAAAAAAGTTTCAATAAAAAACCCATAGTTAATAGCTACCTCTTCGTTAATTATATCTCCTGCAGAAGTTATATCAGCTTGTCTTAGAATTATTTTTTTTGAATCTATATTTAAGCCATTAGAAAGCAAAGAAAGGGGAGGAAGAAGTATTTGTTTAACCAGTACATCTATAACAGAGTTAAACGATGCTCCAATTATAATTCCTATTGCCATTTCCATCATGTTTCCTTTTACTGCAAATTCTTTAAATTCATTAAGTAGTTTCATTTTTTTTATTTTAAATTAATAAATTTAGATGTGAAAAAACTATTTCTCTTCTTAAGTTTTTTTTTGATATTAACCTGTGCTAAGGAGGACTCACAGGCTCCAAATACTCCCCCAAGTCAAATAACGAGGCAAAATACTCTTACAGTATCTGCAGGAGATGGAGGGAGTGTTTCAACAACAGGTGGAACATTTTCAAGTGGAACACAAGTAAGTATAACAGCAACACCTAATGCTGGGTATAGTTTTAGTGGATGGTCTAATGGCTCAACAGCTAATCCTCTTACTGTCACTTTAAATTCAAATACAACTATTACAGCTAACTTTCAGGTAATAGTAAATAGTTATATACTAACTCTAACTGCTGGAGAAGGAGGAGCTGTTACTGGTGGAGGAGAGTATGAAGAAGGTACAGAAGTTACTATTACTGCAATACCAGAGGAAGGATATGAATTTACAAGCTGGTCTGATGGGTCAACAGAAGAGTCAATTACGTTTACATTAAGTGAAAATAAATCAATAGAAGCATATTTTGAGAGATTAACTTTTGTTTCTATTTCTGAAAGGTATTCACCAATTAATGAAACAACATCATACTTTAAAGGACAAGAATATTTTAAAAATTATCTTTCGAAAGAAGATCTTGATTCTTATGATTATTTTATTGGAGAAACAAACTATCGAATATTTGATAGAGATGCTGTTTATGCAGATATGAATAACGATGATTTAGTTGATATACTAGCTTTTAGTACAGCTTTCCCTCCTGGCTCTACATATTCCTATGAGACTGGGAGACACTTCTTTTTATCTGATTACACTCAGTCAAATAATTTTATATCTCAATCATCTTCTATTAACTTTTCTGGAGCTAGGATTATTCCAACTGATTTTAATAATGATGGAATTAATGAAGTATTGTTTTATCATCATAACTCAAAAATGAATGACTATAATCAACAAGAGGATGTAGGTGGGGGAGTTAATTTTGAAATTAAAAAACCAAGAATTATAACCTTTAATGAAGTTTTAAATGAATTAGCTATAACTGAAGTTGGTGTTGAGATGGATTCACATTATGGTACTTCTGGAGATGTAAACAATGATGGTCTTGCAGATTTTATTCAATTCCCTGTTCCAGGTCAATATAATGGTATAAGTAATAGTTCATTTGGAGTAACAAATTTAAATCTAGGTTCTTTTATATTTGACTCAATTGATATGTTTGAAAACTCAAATATTAGACAAAGTTGGGATCGCTGGAATGCAACTTCATATGAGCTTTTTGATATTAATAATGATGGATACTTAGACTTACTTGTAGGTTGGTGGATAGGGGATTTTAAAGGACAGATTTGGGAACGTGACTTTACTACTAATCTTTATGATCCTGTAATACTTTATGGAGATGGTAGTGGATATTTTAATATTGAAAATTCTATAATTCTAGATGAAACTTCACTTACTAATAATTCAATAAGTGCTTCAATACTGGGTTATGGATTTACAGACTTTGACTTAGACGGCGATATCGACATTATAATCAGTACAACTCGTGATGAGCCAGGTGGTACATTTGAAGATGGAACATATTACGACAATTATTATTTATTGTTTTTTGAGAATATTAATAATACAAGTTTCATTGAAAGAACAAATGAAGTTATAGAAGGATCTTATGATCAGACCAGGTCACATTTCTCAAACTTTTATTCAATAAGGACAGTTGATATTGATGGTGATGGAGATTTTGATATAGTTCCAGATCACTATGCTAACTGGGGGTCTATACCATATGTAAATAATTTATTTTGGGAAAAAGTTGGTGATTCATACATTAGAAGAATTAATAACGATTAAGAATGAAATAAAATCCATTGTGTATAAGCTTATTATTACTTATATTTTGTTCAAAGTTCATACCAAAAACTCAACTAAATAATGACTGGTTGTGGAACAACCAAATAGTTATGCAAATAGATAAATTAATTAACGCAATAAATAAGCTTAAAAAAGACTCTAAACCTAAGTGGGGAAGGATGAATTCTTCTCAAATGTTATGGCATTGCAATAAATTTGTGATTTTCTATCTTAACGAAAAAAAATATTCACCAAACTATAAGACATATATTTTTGGTTCTTTGCATTTCTTCTTTCTCAAATATATTTTGAGGTGGAACTATGAAAAATATCCAAAAAATACACGAGCATTAAAGTTTTTTGATGCAGATCGATCAGGTAATCTAATTTTTGAAGATGAACAAAAAAAACTTATTGAAAGTTTAAAAAAGGTCAATAATTACAATGAAAAATATTTAATAAATACATTACATGGTAAGGTAGATAATTGGACATTAAAAGAAGTAGTCAGAGGTCATACAGCATTTCATCTTAATCAATTTGGTGTTTATTAATAATAATGTCCTATAATTAATATTATGTAAAACAGGATATATTGTCATTAGTTTGTATATTTAAGCATGATTATATCTACTACCCCGAATATAGAAGGAAATCAAGTAATTCAAGTTCTTGGAATTGCTCGAGGAAATACTGTAAGATCAAGAAACGCTGCAAGGGATATATTTGCTGCATTAAAAAATTTCGTTGGAGGTGAAATTGACGAATACACAAAATTACAAGCTCAAGCAAGAGAACAAGCTATTAGCAGAATGAAAGATGATGCTAAATCTCTTGGTGCTGATGCTGTTATTAACGTTCGTATAACTACATCGATGATAATGCAAGGATGTTCCGAAATTATGGCATATGGTACTGCAGTAAAACTTAGTTAAATGAATGATTCCGAAATGATATTTAGCATAGTTATTTGGTTAGTCATAATAGCATCCTTGATATATTTGCTAATCAGAAAAATAATTAAAGAGGAAAATGAAGACTTTGAGAATAGAGATTACTAATTGCTATATATTCTGAAATTATGGACATAAAAAAAACCCATAGTCATAATGACCATGGGTTTTTATACTAATTTAAGGTTAAATTTTACTGATTTCCAAGAATTATCGGAAGACCATTTTCTCCTGAACCAATAACAATTACTTTAGAGTTATTGGATTCAGATAGCTTTAAAGTAGCCTCTATTCCCTTTTCTTGAAGAATTCTATCAGTTAATGAAGCGCTTAAAATTCTGTTTGCTCTAGCTTTACCTTCAGCATCAATTCTTTGTCTTTCTGCTTCTTGTTCTGCTTTAACAAGTCTAAATTCATATTCAAGAGCTTCTTGTTCTTGTACTAGCTTTCTTTCAATACCTTCTTTAATTGCTGTAGGAAGAGTAACATCTCTAACTAAAACAGAATTTAGTTGAATATGCTGAGTTAAAACATTGTCTCTAGTTTCCTCAAAAATTTCGTTTTGAATAGCATCACGTTTAGTAGAATACAGTTGTTCTGGAGTATATCTACCCACAACACTTCTAGCAACAGCTCTTATGTTAGGAAGTAAAACAGAATTTAGATAATTCTCACCTTTAGTTTGGTGTAAAAGACCTAATTCTTCATATACAGGTTGATATAAAACTGATACATCTAGACTGATCTCAAGACCATTAGATGATAATACCTGCATACTTTCCATTACTTCTTGCTGTTTAACGTTATAGATAACTAGTCTATTCCATGGAGCAATAATTTTAAAACCCTCACCTTTTGGTGGTTGATCTGTTACAACCCCTCCTCCTAATGTTCTAAATAGAACACCGGCCTCACCTGATCCAATATTTACAGAAGATCTTGAGATAAATACGATCAATAATAATGATAATAAGATAATAGGTAAACCTACATTTGGTAAATTTTTCATTTAAATAATATATTAAGTTAACATTCCTCCATCAACATGGAGAACTTGACCAGTTATATAACTGGATAAATCTGATGCTAAAAAAACACACGCATTTCCAACATCACTTGGATTACCACCTCTTTTTAGTGGTATACTTTCTTTCCAGGACTTAATTACATCTTCTGGAAGAGAATCTGTCATATCAGTTTCAATAAATCCAGGAGCAATAACATTACTTCTGATGTTTCTTGATCCCAGTTCTAATGCTACTGACTTAGAGAAACCAATAATTCCAGCTTTTGAAGCTGAATAGTTTGATTGACCGGCATTACCTTTAACACCAACAACTGAACTAATATTTATAATTGAACCACTCCTTTGTTTTAGGAATGTTTTTATAGATGCTTTGGTTAAATTAAAAACTGATGAAAGATTAGTATTAATAACATCATCAAAATCATCTTTTTCCATTCTCATTAGAAGATTATCTTTCTTTATTCCAGCATTATTTACAAGAATATCAATCTTTTCAAAATCACTCAAAACATCATTAATAAGCTTTAGAGCATCATCGTGATTTGAGGCATCACTCTTATATGCCTTTGATTTAACTCCTAGAGAGTTAAGCTCATTTTCTAAATTTTCTGCAGACTCTTTAGAATTGTTATATGTAAATGCAACATTACATCCATTTTCTGCAAAAGATTTACAGATAGCTTTACCTATTCCTCTACTTCCTCCAGTAACAATTGCAACCTTAGAATCTAATAACTTCATTAGTTTAAAATTTGTTTTACAGTTTTTCCAATATCAGCAGGAGAATCTACTACAGAGATACCAGATTCTCTCATTATTCTCTTTTTGGCTGTTGCAGTATCATCTTTACCACCAATAATCGCTCCTGCATGACCCATTTTTCTACCTTTAGGAGCAGTTTCACCAGCAATGAANCCAACAACTGGTTTTTTATTTCCATTTTCTGCAACCCATTTAGCAGCATCNATTTCTAATTGACCTCCAATTTCACCAATTAANACAATGAGATCTGTGCTTTCATCATTCATAAAAAGTTGAACTGAATCTAGNANAGTNGTNCCNATNATNGGNTCTCCCCCTACTCCAATAGCAGTTGAAATTCCANAACCAGCTTTTACAACCTGATCAGCTGCTTCATATGTTAATGTTCCTGACTTTGAAACAATTCCAATATTTCCCTTTTGGAAAACAAATCCTGGCATAATACCAATTTTTGCTTCTTCAGGTGTTATAATCCCCGGACAATTAGGTCCAATAAGTCTAACATTTTTTTCCTTTATATAAGATATAACTTTAGTCATATCTGAAACAGGAATTCCTTCAGTTATGGCTACAATAGTTTTAATTCCAGACTCAGCTGCTTCCATTATAGCATCAGCAGCAAATGCAGGAGGTACAAAAATTATAGATGTATTAATATCTTCATTAATAACTGCTTCTTGAACACTATTGTATACTGGCTTATTCAAATGTGTTGAGCCTCCTTTACCTGGAGTAACACCACAAACAACATTTGTCCCATATTCTATCATTTGTTCTGAGTGAAAAGTACCTTCACTACCAGTAAATCCTTGAACTAAAACTTTAGAGTCCTTGTTGACTATAATGCTCATCTATTTTTTTGACAAATTTATTTTATTCTTTCGAGATACTGTCCTTTTTCAGTATCAATTTTCACCTTATCTCCTTCATTTATGAACAATGGAACATTTACAATTGCACCTGTTTCTAATGTAGCTGGTTTAGTTGCATTTGTTGCAGTGTTTCCTTTAACACCTGGCTCAGTATGAGTTACTTCTAGAGTAACATTTAAAGGCATGTCAACTGATAGTGGGTTATTATCCTCAGTATTAATTATAATAGTAACATTCTCACCTTCTTTAAGTAAATCTGGATAGTCAATTTTTGACTTTTCAATAGTAATCTGATTATAATCATCATTGTTCATGAAATAATAATAATCAGAATCATTATATAAAAATTGATATTGACTTGTCATTACTTTGACTTCATCTATTTTGTGACCTGAAGGAAATGTATTATCAATAACTTTTCCGTTTGTAACACTTTTAAGCTTTGTTCTAACAAATGCTGGACCCTTTCCAGGTTTTACATGAAGGAATTCAATTACTTTGAAAATATCATGGTTGTATTTGATACAAAGACCTTTTCTAATATCACTAGTGCTTGCCATAAATTAGTTTTTTTGAAAGTAACCTTTCATAATTCCACGTTGAGAATTTTCTATAAATTGAATTATTTCATCTCTTTCAGGTGTTGCATTTAACTCAGCTTGAATAATTTCCAACGCTTGAGTATTATTGTATTTCTTTTGATAAAGAATCCTATAAACATTTTGAATTTCTTGAACTTTTGCACTTGTGAACCCTCTTCTTCTTAATCCTACAGAATTAATTCCTACATATGATAATGGTTCTCTGGCAGCCTTAACAAATGGGGGTACATCTTTTCTAACAAGTGATCCACCTGCTACAAATGCATGTGATCCTATTTTACAAAATTGATGTACTGCAACAAACCCTGAAAGGATAACATAATCACCAACAGTTATGTGTCCAGCTAATGTTGAACTATTAGAAAAAATACAATTATCACCAACAAAACAATCATGAGCAACATG
>FUFK010728572.1_pt1 | contig 12152 bp, 11 predicted proteins | sample 1021851 | NCBI WGS metagenome assembly FUFK01 (sample SAMEA51879418, study PRJEB19060) | metagenome
AATGTACAGAAAGTTAATAGAGGAGGATAAAAGTTATGGGAACTAAAAATACAGACCTAGTTGCAAACTTTGAGGCTTCTCCTCAAGTTGCAAACAATTCGGCTGAATTACATGGTGTTTTAAGAACAGCTCATGGAACAGTCGAACTTGCAGCAGGTGATAGTGATAATGACGATATTGTAATGTTAGCACCGATCCCTTCAAATGCTGCTGTGCCAAGTTTATTCATTGGTTCAGACACATTCGGTGGATCGTGTACTTTCAATGTCGGTATCTACAAAACTGATGGTACAGTTAAAGATGAAGATGTTTTCGCAACTGCAGTAGCTGATGCTGGTGCAATGGCAGACGTTAGATTCGAAGCTGCAAACATCGACACTGCTGGTCAAAAAATGTATGAATTAGCTGGAGACAGTACAGATCCAGGTGGTTACTACTACATCGCTGCTACTATGGCAGCAGAAGGTGGTACTGCTGGAACTATGTCTTGGAACATTTCATATGTTGTAAACTAACAGAATTTTAGGGGAGGAAAGCGAGAGTGGAACTCCCCTAGAATGCCAATGAAACAAATAAAAGATTTAAAAACAATTTTACATTTTAAAAAAGGGAACTATGTATATCGTTATGTTCTTGTTGATCGTTTTAAGTATGGTCCTAAATATCACTATGGATTTAATATAAAAGAGAATAGAACAGAAGCTGAAATGAATGCTTTACAAATAAAAGATAGACAGATAAGGCGTAAATATATTATAAAGGAATAATATGGCATCAGTAGTAGACATTTGTAACGGAGCATTAAATCAACTTGGTGCATCTACAATCTTAACTTTGACAGAAGATTCAAAAAACGCAAGACTTTGTAATGCAAGATTTACACAAGTAAGAGACAGTGTATTCAGATCACACCCTTGGAACTGTCTACAAAAAAGAGTTCAACTTGCTGCAGATACAGAAACTCCAGCATGGGGATTTACAAAACAATTTACATTACCTGCAGATTGCTTGAGAGTTCTTACAATATTAGATTATGATGCTGATTATAAAATAGAAGGTAGAAAAATTTTAACTGATAACTCTACCATGAAAATATTATATGTTTCAAGAGTTGAAGATCCAAATGAATATGATGAATTATTAAGAGAAACATTATCAGCTGCATTAGCTGCAGACATTGCTTATGCAATTACATCATCCAATCCAACTGCATCTAATATGTTTGAATTATTTCAAACTAAATTAAAAGAAGCTAGGTTTGTAGATTCAACAGAAGGACAAAATCAAAACCCAGAAAAAGGTATGGCAGATGTAATGGGTGCTGATACATTTATTAATTCGAGGTTCTAGTAATGGCAAGAGTTGCTGTTCAATTAACAAACTTCACAGGCGGTGAACTATCGCCAAGATTAGATGGTAGAAGTGATCTTGCAAAATATCCTACAGGTTTAAAGACATTAGAAAACTTTATAGTATTTCCACATGGAAGTGCTGCAAGAAGATCTGGTACACAGTTTGTTGCAGAAGTAAAAGATAGTTCAGCTAAAACAAGATTAATCCCTTTTGAATTTTCTACAACACAAACTTACATGATGGAGTTTGGTAATCAGTACATTAGATTTTACAAAGACAATGGTCAAATTTTAGAATCAGATGTTACAATCAGTGGAGCAACACAAGCTAATCCAGTAGTAATTACAGCAACAGGTCATGGCTATAGTAATGGTGATGAGATCCGTATTACTGGTGTTGTTGGTATGACAGAACTAAATAATAAAAGATATTTAGTTGCAAATAAAACAACTAATACATTTGAGATTACAAATGTTGATGGAACAAATATAAATGGTACAGGATTTACTGCTTACACTTCTGGTGGTGTAGCAAATAGAGTTTATGAAATATCAACTCCATATTTAACAGCAGAATTATTTGATCTTAAATTTGCACAATCTGCTGATGTTATGTACATCACACATCCTAATCATGAAGTAGAAAAATTATCAAGAACAGGTCATACATCTTGGAGCTTAACAGATGTAGATTTTACAGATGGTCCATACTTAGATGACAACATTACAACAACAACATTAAATCCTTCACATCATACAGTAGGAACAGGAAGAACTTTAGTCGCTTCAGCTACTACAGGAATAAATGGTGGTAGTGGTTTTCAATCTACTGATGTTGGAAGGTTATTTAGATTTAGAGATGGTTATGGAAAGATAACAGCAGTTACAGATACATTAAATGCAACAATGGAAGTTATTGAAGATTTGGGTTCTGCCACAGCTTCTACAGATTTTGCATTAGGTTCATTCTCAGATACCACAGGTCATCCATCTTGCGTAACCTTTTTTGAACAAAGATTAGTTTTTGCCGCAACGCTATCTCAACCACAAACAATATTTTTTTCAAAGTCTGGTGATTATGAAAACATGAATGAAAATAGAGGCGGAACAATAGCAGATGATGATGCTATTATTTATACAATCGCATCTAACCAGGTAAACGCAATTCGTTTTATGACAGCAACAAGAACTTTAATTATTGGAACAGCTGGTGGTGAGTTTGCAGTAAGTGGTGGTGGTACAGATGTTGCAATAACACCAACAAATATTCTAATTAAAAAACAATCTAATCATGGAGCTGCAAACGTAGATGCAATACCCGCAGGTAACGCTACACTATTCTTACAAAGAGCTAAAAGAAAATTAAGAGAACTAGCATATAACTTTGATGTTGATGGTTATGTATCTCCAGATCTAACCATCCTTGCTGAACACATTACTGAAGGTGGACTTACACAAATATCATATCAACAAGAACCTAATCAAATTATTTTTGGAACAAGAAACGATGGTGAATTAATTGGATTAACATATCAAAGAGAACAACAAGTTGTTGCTTGGCACAGACATATCTTTGGTGGTTCTTTTGGAACTGGTAATGCAGTTTGTGAAAGTGTTGCAACAATACCTACAGATGATTCTGAATATCAAACTTATGTTATTGTAAAAAGAACAATCAATAGTGTGACTAGAAGATATGTAGAATATATTAATAATTATGATTTTGATGAAACAGATGATACATCATTTAATTTTTTAGATTCACAATTAGAATATAGTGGTAGTGCAGCAACAACTATTTCTGGACTATCACATCTTGAAGGTCAAACTGTATCTGTATTAGCAGATGGATCTACTCACCCAAATAAAGTTGTAAGCTCTGGTGAAATAACTTTAGATCGATCAGCAACTAAAGTTAAAGTTGGATTAGCTTATACATCTTTATTACAGACTATGAGACTAGATGCAGGTTCTCAAGATGGAACATCACAAGGTAAAACTAAAAGAATATTTGATATTACAATAAGACTTTATGAATCTATTGGAGTAGAGGTAGGACCAGACTTATCTAACATGGAACGTATTCCATTTAGAAGTTCTGCAGATGCTATGGATAGTGGATTAGGAGTTTTTACAGGAGATAAAGAAGTAGAGTTTAGGGGTAATTATGAAACGGATGGGTTTATTTTTGTAAGACAAACTCAACCTTTACCTTTAACGATTTTATCGTTATACCCTAGACTTCAGACAAATGATGGATAATATACTATATGTAGTGCCATATGAAGCAGANCATGGCAGATATATATTATCTAATCAAATGAATCATCCTTTGATGGATAAGGATGCAGAGTTTGATGGAGATGCAATGAATTTGGAACAAAAAGGATTAGCTTATACTTGTATGATTAACAATGAACCTGTTGCAGCTGCTGGAATGAAAATGATTTGGAATGGTGTTGCAGAGGGATGGGTTATTGCAACAAACAAAATTTGGGATCATCCTTTACTCGTTGCTAAAGCAATCAAAAAAAATTTTGCAAGATTAGCAAAAGAAAATAATATTAAAAGAGTTCAAACTGCTGTAAGACAAGATTACGACACAGGAATAAAATTTGCTGAGTGGTTAGGATTGGAGAACGAAGGCTTGATGAAACACTATGGTTTTGATGGTTCACATCAATACAGATATGCGAGGATATTTTAATGGGATATATAGCACCAATAGCAGCAGCCGTAACCGCAGTAACTGCAGTAGCCGCAGGTAGACAAGCATCTGTCGCAGGTAAATATACTAAATCTATTCAAGAGAGAAATGCACAAGTTGCAGAACAAGAAGCTGAACTTATAGAACAACAAAAAGAATTTGACATTGCAAAATTTAATCAACAATTTGAAACATTACAAGGTGAGACAAAAACAAAAATATTATTTTCTGGAGCTGATTTATCTGGAACAGGTTTAAGAATATTAAGATCTAATGCTGAACAAGCAGAAATAGAAAAAGATATTATAGAATATAATGCAAAAATTAATAAACAAAGAAAATTTGAAGAAGCTAATTTTGCAAGAATAGAAGGAAATATTGCTAGACAACAAGCTAGATCTGCTGAGATTGGATATTATTCCAAAGCAGGAACAAGTTTATTAACAGCGTTTGGATAAAAATTATGCCTAAAATACCAACATTTGAAGCAAGAGGTAGACCAACAGAAGAAGCTGGATCTATTAAATCTGGAATTAAAGCACCTACAACTGGTGTTGCTTCTGCTTTACTACCATCTGCAGATGTTGTTACAGATTTCTTTTTAAAAAAAAGAAATCTTGCTGAAAAAACAGAGAGCATTCAAATTGCAAATAAAGTTAAAGGTGAGATTGATAAAGTCATTCATCAAAATAAAGAAAATATTAACGAAGGTGATGCAATCTTAAAATTAGAAAAATCATATAAATCTTCTAAAGATAGTGCATTGTCAAGTATAACTAATAAAAGAATTAAAGAACGAGTAAACAATTTATTAGATATTGAATATTCTGAATATGTTAATACAATAAAAAAAAATTCTTATGAAGCATTAGAAAGTAAAACAATTGAAATTGCTAACAACAATCTTCAAAACATAGTTTCTAAACATTCAACTACAGAAAATCCATTTTTAAAAATAAAATACATAAAAGATGGAGAAAAAGTAATTAAAGATTTAGCAAGAGATTTTGGATTTCCAAAAAATAAATTAGATGATGAATTAAAAAAATTTAATAAAAATATTTTATCTAATAATTTTATGCAAATTGTTAGAAATGAAGAAAATCTTGAAAATATTTCGAAGATGGATTCTGCATATAAAGATGTTTTATCTAATGAGGAGTTTGCTGCACTATCATTTAATGTAGTTAAAAATCAAATAGAAACTTTAACAATTATTGGAGATGAAAACGCTGACTTTGATAAGGCAGAAGATTTAATAGATGAATATGAAACATTAAAAAGAGATAATGGATTTGTTCCATCTAAAGTTTTGGACAAAGAAATTTCAGATTTGAAGCAAAAGATTAATACAGAAAGTCAAAGACATGATAATATTATTAAAGGTTTAGAAGATACAAAAGAAATTAAAAAATATGCCGACAATCAAAGAGAAGCTGTAGCTAGAGAGATTGCTAATCCTTATGGAGATCCAGATTATGAATCAACAACAATAGCTAATGAAGTTAGAGATGAATATAATCAAAGATTTAAAGCATTTATTATAAACAATCCATATGTATCTAAAGATGAAAAAAAAGCATTTGCATTTGAATTAGGAACTTTATTAAAAGATAAATATTTAGATGTGCAATTTGAACAATTAACAAAATTTAATCTTCAAAATGGAAATAGATTTAATATTGTCAGAGAATATAATAATGTTCTTAATGATGTTGATCTATTTTCACAAGGAGCGATGGATTTAGAGCAAAGAAAAAAATATGAAACTCTTGCAAAACTAAATGGATATGTTGATGAAAAAACTAAAAAAGTAACAGATGAAAGTTTAGCTATTTTTTTTGATGAATACACTAAAATTTTAGAAAAAAGACAAGAGGATTAAATGGTAGAGCTTTCTCCAGAGTTAAAAAAAAGATTAGAGAAAAGTCAAAAAGAAAGAATTAAAATACAACCTAAAAATTCTGGATTAGTTAAAGATTTAGAAGAAAGTAATTTTAATTTTTTTGAAACTTTACAAGATATGGCTGCTTCAGTTCCAGAAGGAGTTATAAATTATGTTGAAGAGGCTGGAGATTTTATAGATGAAAATATAGTTTCTGGAGGAGGTTTTCAATTAAATGAATATCAAGCATTATTATTAAGTGATCCATTAGCTGCTAGTAAATATGTAAAAGAAAAAAAAGCATCCTTTCAAGATTTTATTCCAAGGTATATAACTCCCAAAAGATGGAAACAAGAGGGATATTCTCAAAAAAGAAATCTACCATCTTTTCATAAACCAGAAACTGCAGCTGGACAACTAACTGAAGGTGTATCAAGATTTATAACAGGATTTTTAGGACCTTCAAAATTTTTAAAAGGAGCTGGTTTAACTGGAGGCACAACTAAAGTTGTTGCTAGAGGAATGGGAGCAGGTGCTATTGCAGATCTTACTGCTTTTGATGGAAACGAAGGAAGATTATCAGATATGTTAATTGAATTTGACTCTGATATTTTAAATAATTCTGTTACTCAATTTCTTGCTACAGATGAAGATGATACTGAAATGGAAGGTAGATTAAAAAATGTTTTAGAGGGAATGTTAATTGGAGGAGTTTTTGAATCTGTTCTTTATGGAATAAAAGGATTTAAAAAAATAAAATCAACAAAGAATATTGAAGAAAAACAAAAAATAAAAAAAGAAGTTTCAGAAGTAATTAAAGATGCAAGATCTGGTAAAAAAACTAAAAGAAGAAAAAAATTTGAAACAATAGATAATCCTGCAATAGATACCAACGAAGCAGTAAAAGTCATAAAAGCAACTCAAGCTACTGCAAAAAAAGAATCAGAAATGTTTATATCTAAAATATTAAATACTAAATCGTTTAAAAGTGCTGGTCATGTTTTAAGAACTATTGATTCAATATCTGAAGTTTTAATGCCAGATGACGTAAAAAATTATTTAGAAAATGATGTATTATCAAATGAGACTGCAGAAGAATTGGCAACATTATTATCAAGAGATAAAAGTGAAATTTTAGCCTCTATTACTAAAGAAGGTCAGAGAGCAAAAGATGGCGTTGTTAGGATGTTAGCAACCAAACAAACATTACAAACTATGGCAGAACAAGCTCAACAAACTGCGAATAAATATTTAAAACAATTTGGAGATGATACAGATCTTTGGTCAAATGAAGCAATGAAAGAAATTGCATTGATTGGAGATGTATTACAAAAAACAGTTTACTCTTTAAAAAAAACAATTCAAGGTGCAGCACAGACCACACAAGCTGGAAGAATTGCAGTTGGAAAATCTGGTAAAATTTTTGATGTAGAAGAAATGGCAAATATGGCAAAAAATTTTAATGCTAATCCTGCTGTACTTGCAAAAAAATGGTCAAAAGCAAAACCAGAAGAAATAATTCATGCAGCTACAAAATCTAGAGGAAGCAAGGCTGTCGAGGTAGCTAATTCATTATATATAAACTCTTTACTTTCTGGACCATATACTCATGCTGTAAACTTTTTATCAAACAGCTATGAACTTATATTAAGACCATTAGTTACTTCAGCAGGAGGTTTAGCAAGAGCTGATTTAAGAACTTTTAGATATGGTTTTTCTCAATATTGGGGAATGGTAACAAGTATGGGTGAAACTTGGAGAATGGTTGGACTTGCTCTTAAACAAGGTGACGCTATTTTAGATCCAATACAAAGAACTCAAGACAATTTAGAAATTGTTGGTGGTAGAGCTGTTAGACCTATTAGTGGATCTAATTTAGGATTTAATGGAAAAGTTGGATCAGCCATAGATTTTATTGGAATGGTTGCTGAATTTCCAACAAGATTACTAATGGCAGGTGATGAAATATTTAAACAATTAAATTTTAGAGGANGATTGTATGCAGAAGCTATGGATAATAGTTTAGAAAATCAATTAAAAATAGGATCAAAAGAATATAAAGATAATTTTAAAAGAATATTTGATGAAGCATTTACAAAAACAGGTAGAGCAAATATTGATGAAAGTGATATTGCTGCAAGAGCTTTAGAATATGCTAGAGTATCAACTTTTACTAATACTTTAAAAGGTGGTGCATACATAGATATAGGTGGAGCAATACAATCATTTTTAAATAGAGCGCCTTATCTTAGATTTTTAGTTCCCTTTGTTAGAACACCTACTAATCTCTGGAGACATTTTGAACAACGTATTCCTGTGCTTGGTTTATTTACAAAACAAATGAAAGAAATGTGGAACTCTGGAAGTAGAACTGCAAGAGCAGAAGTTATTGGTAGACAAATGATGGGAACTGCTACAGCTTTATATGCTTGGCACTTAACACAAGAAGATATTGAAGATAAAAATGGAAATAAATTTAGAAAAGTTACTGGGAACGGACCAAAAGATTTTAATATAAAAAAACAATGGTTAAATAGTGGATGGCAACCTTATTCAATTGCAGACAAAAAAGAAGATGGAACAATTATATATAAACAATATAATAGAATGGATCCTCGTTTTTATGCTCTTGGTATTGCTGCTGATATAGAAGAAAATAAATCAAATATAAATGATGAAGATAAAGAAAATATGATGGGAATAATTATGCTATCAGCAATGAGAAGTATTAACAATAAAGCATATCTTAGAGGTGTTTCTGATGTATTTGAATTGATTGAAGATTCTACGCCAAATAAAATAGAAAGATTTATTGGAAAACAATTTGGAAATTTAATTCCATATGCTTCATTCACAAATCAAGGAGTTCCTGGAATATTAGAGCCAGAAAAAGATTTATATGAAGCTAGATCTTTAGCAGATGAATTTATAAAAAAAGCTCCTTTTCTTTCAAAAGAAGGTTTAGAACCTAAAAGAGATATTTTAACAGGTGAACCTATTGAAAAAAATCCAAACTCAATATTCTTTAATCCTTTAGATGTTAGTGGACCATTATCTTTTTTAGGTTTTGCTCAAGGACCAGTTATGGTAGGCAGACAATCTACATATAAAGATGATCCTGTTTTGTTTGAAATATCTAGATTAAGACTATCAGTCAAACCACCAAACAAAAAAGAAGAAAAAATTGTAGATTTAACAGAATATAAAAAAGATGGTCAATCTGCTTATGATTGGAAAATGGAGCATATTGGAAAAGTAACTAGAAATGGTAAAACTTTAAAAGAAGCATTAGAGATAACAATTAATAAATCATCTTATTTAAGAGCTAGAGAAGGGAATGAAAATTTTATTGGAGGAAAAGAACAAATACTTAAAAATATTATAAGTGTATATAAAAGAAAAGCACACAAAGAAATGCTCAAAGAATATCCAGAGGTAGACAAGGCTATTAAAAAAGCTAAGAAACAAAAGTCTGAATTTAAAAAAAGAATGAGTATATCTGAACTTAAAAAGGAACCAAAAGAATTGTTGCCTAGGCAATAAAATGACTATATAGAGGAACTAATATGACAATATCATCAACTACAGTAAAAAATTCATATTCGGGTGACGGATCTACTGCTTCATTTAACTATACATTTAAGATTTTTGCGAACTCAGATTTACAAGTTATTATCAGAGATGCTAATGCAACTGAAACTGTAAAAACTATAACAACACATTACACTGTTAGTGGTGCAGGAAATGCAAACGGAGGAAGTATAACTTTTACTTCTGGTAACATTCCAGTTTCTGGTGAAACAGTTGTGTTGAGAAGAGCAGTTCCGCAAACACAGGCAATAGATTATATTGCCAATGATCCTTTCCCTGCGGAATCACACGAAGAGGGATTGGATCGTGCTATGATGACAACTCAACAAATTCAAGAAGAGTTAAATCGAGCAATCAAATTATCAAGAACAAATACAATGACATCTACAGAGTTTGCTGTAGGTGCAACAGCTAGAGCAAATAAAATTCTTGCATTCGATGGTAATGGTGAAATATCAGTTACTCAAGAACTTGGAACATTTGTTGGAAACTGGTCTGCTAGTACCGATTACAATGCTAGAGATATTGTAAAAGATACTTCAACAAATAATATTTTTATTGTTAATACGGCTCACACATCATCTGGTTCACAACCATTAACTACAAACGCTAATTCTGCTAAATATGATTTATTAGTAGACGCTGCCTCTGCAACTACATCAGCATCAAATGCTCAAAGTAGTGCAACAGCCGCTGCTAACTCTGCTACTGCTGCTGCAAACTCTGAATCTGCTGCATCGACAAGTGAAACTAATGCTGCCTCTTCTGCAACAACTGCATCTACAAAAGCTAGTGAGGCATCTACATCAGCATCTAACGCATCAACATCAGAAACTAACGCTGCTAGTTCAGAAACATCTGCTGCATCATCAGCAACTACCGCAACAACAAAAGCAAGTGAAGCTAGTACGTCTGCAACTAATGCGGCTTCTTCAGCTACATCTGCTGCAAGTTCTGCAACGACAGCTACAACAAAAGCATCAGAAGCTGCTACATCGGCTACTGCAGCCGCTACAAGTGCAACTAGTGCTGCAACATCTGAAACAAATGCTGGTACAAGTGCAACTAACGCTGCAACAAGTGCTACTGCTGCCGACACAGCTAAAACTGCTGCACAGACCGCACAAGCCGCAGCNGAAGCTGCTGCTGANAACTTTGATGATACTTATTTNGGTGCNAAAGCTAGTGATCCTACAGTNGATAATGATGGNGATGCACTAACTGCAGGAGATTTATATTTCAATACAACNTCAAATGTATTAAAGGTTTATAATGGTTCATCTTGGCAACTAGCTGCTGTAGATGCAACAACTTTAGCATCAAATGGATTTGCGATTGCAATGGCAATAGCATTATAGTAAGGAGTAAACATGGCACAAAACTTTAGAAGATACACAAGCAACGATGTAGGAACATCTGCTGCAACATTATTTACTGCTAATTCTTTCGACACAGTTGTAGGAATATCAGTTGCTAATGTTACGACTTCAGCAGTTAATGCTTCTGTCTACATCAATGATGGTTCTAATGATATTTACTTAATTAAAGATGCTCCAATTCCAACAGGTTCTGCATTACAAGTTTTAGATGGTGGTGCAAAATTCGTTGTTCAATCTGGAGATGCTTTAAAAGTAGTATCAGACACAGCTTCATCATTAGATGTTTGGGTATCAACAGTAGATGATATTAGTAGTTAAGGAGATTAATTAATGCCTTTTATTGGTAATCAACCAGCTTTAAGCTACACTAGCTTTGCAGTTCAGCACTTTACAACAAGTGCAACAACTTCATATACGCTAGATCATTCTGTAGCCAATGAAAACGAAATAAGACTTGTAATTAATAATGTGGTTCAACAACCTGGAAGTTCTTATGCTTATACAGCTAGTGGCACTACATTAACTCTATCTGCTGCAACTTCAGCTACTGATACAATGTATGCAGTATTTCTTGGTAAAGCTGTTCAAACAGTAACTCCAGCATCTGGTTCAGTTACAAATGCTATGATAGTTGACGGAACAATAGCTGAAAGCAAATTAGCAAGTGGTGTTAATACAATTACAATGGCAGACCAATGGAGAATTACAGTAAATACTTCAAACTCAAGTGGAGAAGATATTACTTCTAATTGGGAAAGAAGTGATAGCACAGCTTACGGAAAAATTGGAACAGGAATGACTGAAAGTTCTGGTATTTTTAGTTTTCCAGAAACTGGCATTTATTTAGTTATGGTTCAAGCAGTAGTACAAGTTAGAACTGGTGCTGCATCAGCTATAAGAGTACATTTAAAAGCAACTACAAATAATTCAACTTATACTGAAGTTTCTTCAGGAGAAACATCAGGAGATACAAATAGTTCAAGTTCTGCAAGTTTTAATGCTTTAATAGATGTTACAGATACATCAAATGTTAAAATAAAATTAAATACTGATGTAAATAACGGAACTGATTGCAGACTTTTAGCCGATACTGACCGAACTAGAACTGGAATAACTTTTATAAGATTAGGAGATACATAAAATGGATAAAGATTATTTGCAAGATGCACTTTACAGTTTTAACAATGGAGAAACTTGGTACGGCTGGAAAACACATGACGACAATGGAAATAAAATTC
>FUFK010788565.1_pt1 | contig 12150 bp, 6 predicted proteins | sample 1021851 | NCBI WGS metagenome assembly FUFK01 (sample SAMEA51879418, study PRJEB19060) | metagenome
ATTGGCAGATTACTATGCTGCTGATTATGTTGATAGCTTAGATGAGCTAAAAACAAACATCGATGAGAGACAAGTGTTAGCTCAATCTGCTGCGGCTGCTTTAGGACGTAAAATGGATCAACTAATTATCGATGTACTTGATGCTGGTTCTAACTCAAACAACGTGGTTCATGGTTCAGCTGCTTTAACTTTAGCTAAAGCACTAACAGTATATGAAGCATTTGGTGAGGGTGATGTGCCAGATGATGGACAGAGATACTTTGTTGTATCACCAGCTGGATGGGCTGATTTATTACAAATCGACCAATTTAGTAGAGCAGAATACGTAGGAGAAGCTGACCTACCTTATGCTGGCGGAATGACAGCTAAGAGATGGCTAGGTTTCTTATGGTTTACTCATTCTGGACTATCAATTTCTAGTACAACTAGAGACTGTCATGCATACCACAGCTCGTCTGTAGGACTTGCAACAGGTTCTGATGTACGTACAGAAATGAACTATGTACCAGAAAAAGTAAGTAATTTAATAACATCATACTTTAGTGCTGGAGCTGTCATGATTGACAACGATGGCGCTATTGAATGTCAGATAACTGAATAAGGAGGTATATCATGGCTTTAACAGCAAGTGCTTTGAAAAAGATAGCTGGAGCTGGCGATCAGAATCTCTTTGTTTATAAGAGTGCTGACGCGGTAGGTACTATTGCTGGTTCAGGTTACTTCAATGACGTAACCGATGACCTAAAACAATTTGATGTAATTATAGCTGTAGGTGCCACAGGTGGTACTGCAACTGTAGATGTCTTAATTGTTTCATCAGCAACAGGTGCTGCAACAGTTACTTGTACTAACGGAACATAACGTTCAGGGGGTGGTTTTTTTATTTTCCCACCCCCACTTTAGATATGGCAGATAGTAAATTTGATATATGTAGTAAAGCTTTAGTATTAGTAGGTGCTAATACTATAACTTCATTTACCGAAAATACGACAGAAGCAACTGTTGCTAATCAGTTATACGAATCTACTTTAGAAAATATGTTGTCCAGATGCAGATGGAGATTTGCAACAAAACAAGAACAATTATCAAGAGACACTGAAACACCTACAGCAAGATGGTCAGCACAATATGCTATACCATCGAATGCTTTAATTTTACATACTGTAACTGTGGGTGATGCAGTAATACAATACGACCGATACGAAGATTATATCTTATGTGATGCTTCATCTAGTGATACTGTAGTAGCTGATTTTACATTTCAGCCATCAGAAGCACACTTTCCACCCTATTTTAAACAAGCTTTAGTATTTGAGTTAGCATCTTTATTTGCTGGTGCAATAGCAAGAAACGATAATCTATCTCAATTATATCAACAAAGAGCAGTAGCACAGCTTGCTTATGCAAAAGCACAAGACTCACAAGCACAAACTACCAGAAGAGTTGATGTCAGTAGATTTAGAAATAGGAGGAATAGTGGCTCACTGGGTACAGTGAAAGCTACTGTATCATCGTAAATGCCAACAGCTAGATATCATCAAGCAGATTTTGCTACAGGCGAAATAGATCCTAAATTTATATCGAGGACAGATGTAGAGAAATATCGTTCTAGTTTGCAAAAAGCCAGAAATGTAATACTCAGGACACAAGGTGGTTTTGAAAGAAGAGCAGGTACTTTATTTAGAGCAGATTTAGGCGCTGCAACAAGACTTGAACCTTTTATATTCTCAGAAGATCAAGAATATATTTTTGCATTTCAGCACCAAACATTAAAGATTTACTCAACAGCAGGTGTGTTATTACAAACAGTTACAAGTCAACCATGGACTTCTAGTAACTATAATGAACTAAATTTTACACAACAAGGTGATACTATGATTGTGTGTCACTCTTCATTTATACCAAAAGTTATCAAGAGAACAGGTGCTACTACATTTACATCTACAGATTTTGCATTTGATACTAGCTTAAATGGCAAACGTACATATCAACCATATTTTAAATTTGCAGATGATACGGTCACACTTGATGTCAATACAGCATCTGCTGGTACTGGAGTAATTATAGATGCAAGTATATCATATTTTACATCTGATTATGTTGGTACAAAATTATTGTTTAATGACAAAGTAGAAGCAACAATTACTGGATATACAAATCCAACAAGAGTAACTGCGACACTTAATGAAGATTTAGAAGTTGAATTAGATGAAGATCCATTTGCAACACAACAAGGCACTGGTGTTGTTAAAGTTACACACGTTGCACATGGTCTTTCTAATGGTGCATCAGTGGTTATATCTGGTGCAGAAGATATAGTAAACAATGAAGATCCAGCTGTAGGATTAGAATCAGCTAACATAAACGGTACTTTTACTATTACAGTAGTAGATGATGACCACTATGAATTTACTGCTGGTTCAAGCGATACAGCTTCAGAATCAGTAGATGGTGGCGGTGTACGTGTCGTTATAAAATCTCATGCACCTACTAGGAATTGGAAAGAACAAGTTGTATCAACAGTCAATGGATTTCCAAAAGCAATAGCATTTCATGAACAAAGATTATTTTTTGGTGGTGTAACAAACATTCCAGATTTAGTTGCTGGATCTAAAGTAGGACAGTTTTTTAACTTTGATGTTGGTGATTCTGATGATTCAGACTCTATACAAATACAAATTGCATCTGATGAAATTAATGAAATAAGACATATTTTATCTGGACAAAGACTAGAAATACTTACAAATACAGCAGAATGGTATTTGAAACCAGCTGTAGGTAAACCCATAACACCAGTGGATATTAGTATAATTAAACAAAGTAACCTAGGCGCACAGTTATCTGGTATTACTAGGAAGTTTGATGGGGGTACATTATTTGTACAAACTAATGGAAAGGTAGTTAGATCGTATGAATGGGATGGTGGTACAGAACAATACACAGCTACACCAATTAGTTTATTATCAAGTCATTTAATACAAAATCCTACAGATTCAGACAGAATAAAAGCACTTAGTGAAAGCGATCAACAGTTAGCTTTGTTTACAAGCACAGATGGTTCACTTGCTATTTATTCAGCTCATAAGTTAGAAAATTTAAAAGGGTGGGTAAAATGGACTACCGATGGCACGTTTGCCTCTGTATGTTGTACAACCAATAGCATTTATAGTGCTGTTACCAGAACAATAAATTCAGCTACAGTCTATTATTTAGAACAATTTGCAGATACAGCATTTGATTTACCAACTGATATGACAGTAACTAAAACGGTGTCGGGGAGTTACCAACCCCATGGATCCCCCCTCACTAATGGATCAGTCTCAAGCTCCTCGACACTTATCATAGATGGTGCAACACAACCACCACAAACTGGTGAAACGTTTCAGTTTGCTGGTACAGGCACTACGTATACGATACAAAGTGCAACAGCTACTGGTAACACTAATGAATATGCTATCTCGATAAATGAAGCAGTATCACAATCGGATGGTGTTGCATTACAGTTTGTAACAAGTCGTACATTTACAGGACTAAACTCTACTCCAGACATGAGAGGTAAAGTAGTCCATGCTACCTCAGGTTCTACAGAGGGTGGTAATATCAAATACTATGGCAGTGCTACCGTTACATCAGGTGGTGTAGCAGTATTTGATATTCCTGCTAGTGCAATAGATATTGGTCTAGATTATGATGTTGAAGTACAAACACTACCACCAATAGTATTGTCACAACCCGCAGCTGGTCAGGCTGGTTTGATTGGATATCCAAGAAAGATTGCAAAAGCTATTTTAGAATTATCATCGACATACAATATCAAAGTAAATACTAATGATGTTATAGTACAAACAACGTCACAGTTAGATACAAGTACTACTATGAATAGTTATACAGGCAAGAAAGAAGTACATTTATTAGGTTATAACAATGAACCTACTCTAACCATTACTCAGGGCATACCAACACCAATGAGAGTAATTGGCATAACTCAGGAGGTATATTACTAATGTGTGATCCGATTACACTTACAGCTGTCTCAGGCGGTATGTCTTACCTTGGTGGTACATCTATGTTAGCTGGTACTACTCTTGGTACTGGTTTAATAAATGCATCTACTTTTCTTAATACATCAAGCACTATAGGTAGAGCATCATCAGCAATATTTGGTGCTGGGAGTCTTGGTACATTAGGTACATATGCATCATTAGGCATGAGTGCATACAGTGGTAGATTACAAGGTGATGCAGAAATGCAACAAGCACGTAATGCTGAGATACAAGCGCGACAAGCGAGAGCCAATGCTGAAAGAGAAAGAATAAAATATAGAGCAGAAGAATTAGAACGTAGAAAAAAATATATAAGTGATCTAAGTAGCTCAAGAGCATTGATGGCTAAGTATGGATATACAATGCAAAGTCCGTCAGCAAATGCAGTACTTAGAAAAAATAGAGAAACATATATGCTTGATCAAAATGCAATACGTATGACAGGTATTGACCAAGTATTACAACAATCAACACAAGCACAAGTATTACAAGGAGAAGCTGGTCAGTTACGTAAATCAGCTAGAAAAGCACCATTTATGGCAGTAGGCAGAAACATACAAAACCAATTCCAAACTCTAAGAGAAAGAGCAGCAACGAGGAAAATAGGTGGCAATTAAAGATCAAAGAACAAATAAATATGCAGGTGCTATTGGTATAGTTGCACCATCTAATGCACGTGTTAATAGAAAACAACAAGAGTCAGAGTTTTTTGCAAACATGGCTGATAACATTGCAAAAGATGAATATGCCAGTGCTGTTGCAAAAGGTAAAATACAAGCTACACTTGCAGCAGATTCATACAATTTTACAAAACAATTACAAACATTTGATATAACAGATACAGATGGCACTACTACTACTTATGAAAAAGAAGTGCCAGTACCCTATAAGTTTCCACAAGAACTAGAACAGTTTGCAGACACAGTTACTTTTGATGAATATCAATCCAAGATAGCTAAAAGATATATTAATGAGCTTGAAACAATATCATCCGATATAATTCTAAAAGAAGAGTCCAGAGCAATAATGGATGGTGTTGACCAGATGTCATTTGAAAATGGACTTCGAGGCCCACTGCAAGATTTCTATGAAACATTAACACCTAATGTATCTAATATACTTAAACTGTCTGATGAAAAATTAATTATACAAAGAGGCAGGATAGTACAAAACAACTACAACGAAATACAATTAAGTGAACTCAATAAATTTAATACTGATGCTATAAGCAAATCTAGAACAGAAGCATTTGATTTACTTACAGAGGGACAGTCAGTGCAAGGAGCAATAGATTTATATACAGATAAAATGAGTAGAAGTACAGGTAGCAAAAGATTTATTACCGATCAAGTACAAAAACAAACAGAAGTTTTAAAAGATATGGAAAAAGTCTACAAACTTATAGAACCACACATTGTTACACATGGTGAAGTAGAAGATATAGACAAACTTGCTAATACGTCAATAATAGCTAACGGATATTTAAAAGGACAAAGGAGTGTATCATTATCAGATGGTACTAGGTTAGACATATCTGCACTCAGTGATGTAAGTAATGATGCAATAAAATCTGTTGCAAGTAGATTAGAAGTTATTGCAGGTAGCAATAGTAAATATCAACAACAGATGATGAATAGAAATGCTATAAGAAATTCTATTGAAGCACATGGTATCAGAAACTTTGTTACTAAATCAGGTAAAAAACCAAAAGAAATTGCTGATATGTTAGATGCTGATCCTAAATTTATAAATGAGTTATATGATATATTCTTACAAGAAGTACCAGAAGATAGTGCAATAACTCCTACAAGAGACAATCCGATTGCAGATTCAAGATTTAGGATACTTATGTTTAATCAAGGTGTAGTTCCTAGTAGATTAAGAGAGAATATTAGCACTGCATTAGATACCAATGATCCAGAATTAATAAATGAATACATACCTATAATTATAGAATTAAAAAATTCTAGAGTACAAACGAGTCGTATGGGGTTTACAGAAACAAATGAAACTAAAATAAATGCATTAGGTAGAGCAATGTCAGCAAGTTCTGATGGCTCTATTAATACTAGAAGAATACTTGAGTTTACACAAAGTGTTACCAATGCTAAAGAGTTGGGTGTTGATGGGATGATGGAAGAATATAAAAGACAAGTAAAAGATAGATTCGGATCTATTGCAAAGTTTCATGAAGATATAGGTCATAAATTTGATGATTATATAAATAGTTTACCATCAGAAATACGTAATGGATTAGATGATGTTTATTATGGTGAAGTCGTGATGTCACGTGTTATGGAAGCTATATCAAAAGAAGTTAATATGGGTGGCACAAACATAAGTGATGACATGATTGAAGACACAATTGCTACTGAAGTAAATAATATGTTAGGAAGTAATCAATATGCATTTAGCACAAGAGGTGTAAGTTTTAGACGGTTAGGTAATCCAGAAGATGATTTTGGAGCCGGTGATATTATTAATCCATTACAACTTTTTCCAGATTTTATTTACAATGCTGATGCTGTTAATCGTAAAGGTACTTTTATGTTTAATCCACCTGAGGTACATCATGGTATAGCAGGTAGTGTAGAGTATCTAGTGCCTTTTGCTAAACAGAAAGTAAAAAACTATTTTACAGAATTACAAAAAGAAAACCCATCTATATTGATGCCAGAAAACATAGAAGATCAAATAAGATTTATACCTAATGAGGGTACTACAGGTGTTGATTTATTAATTATATTGCTTACACCAAGTGGTGAAGAACAAACACTTAGTGGTTCAGAGGGTATGTTGAAACTAGAAAATAATTTAATACAAAGAATAAAAGGCGATATGAATGGCTGATTACATACCATCATATAAACGTGCAACCTACACTGGTGACATGACCAATAGGACATTTCTGGACAAAGCTAATGATGAGTTTTGGATGACATGGATGGGACAAATGATTGAAAATGAAATTACCAATCGTGGTATGTACAGTAAAAAAACTGATCCAACATACAATGTTTTCGATCCAAAAAATATTGCAGGTTTTGAAGAGTTTGCTCATGAGTTTGTAGATGTACGTAATGCAGAAGAAGCTGAACATATTAAAAGCATTATAAGAAGAAACCAAGCTAGACGTAGAAGATTAGATTTAGGTGGTAGAGATATACTTCCGGGACTTCTTGCAAATGCTATTGATCCAATAAATTTTGTACCAATACCATTTGTTAAAGGTATGTCATTAATGAAAAGAGTAGTTGGAGGTGGTACTGCATCAGCAGGACTGATTGGTTTAACAGAACCAATACGTAGAAGTTACGATCCAACATCATCAGATTACGAATCTGCTATGTATATTGGTGGTGGTTTTTTCTTTGGTGGTTTATTTTCTGGTTTATTAGGTAAAGCTAGACAAGGTGGACTAGATATCAAAACAAAACATAATCTTAATCCACAAAAACTAAGCGAAGGTTATTACTCCGCATTCCACAATACAGAAACAGGTATAGATTTTACTAAACCATTTACTAAAAAGTTTATGGCAGATGAACCAGATATAAAATTCGATGTAGGGCCAACAAATAGATTTGTAGATAACAATGGTGATGTAATTACCTATGAACAGTTTTTAGCTAATACGACTTCTAGAACTATAGGCAGGACTAGATCAGAAAGAAGACTACAATCACTACAACAGTTTAGAAATGAAAATGCTTATCAACCTGTTGCATATCTAGAAAAAGATGGACAAACAACAGTATTGATTGATACAGCATTTTTGACTAAAAAGTTTAAAGAGAATTTACATCTCGATAAAAATGCAACACTTAGACAAAACTCTGTACCATTTAATATTGCAAAACTCATGAGTAATGAAAATGATTACATATCATATTTAGTTAAAAAAGAAATATATAGAAATAGATATATACAAAAACAAAAAGGTGAAACAAGAATACAGTATGAAACAAGATTAAATGAAAGAATACATGAAGATACATTAAAAAAAATAAATGCAGACTTTACTACAGATACAGGTGATTTAGCTATAAATAAAGAAGTATTAGATTTTTTAGATAGATATACAGATTCTGGTGGTATAGTACAAACATTACCAAAAGACAATCCACAACTAGCATCATATGTAGGCAGAAAGATATTTGAACTAATAGGTGATTTTGGTGTACAAACACGATCACAAGATGTAGCAATGCCACAATCAGCACATCTTGAAACTACTACAAGATGGGAACAAGAATTACATGAAGCACTAGATACAATAAATCAAGCATTTGTTGAGTACAGAACAGGCTCAACTGAGTCTACTATGTTATCTGGTGGTAATTTATCTGCTAGAGCAATAAGAGCAAAAGATACTGTTAATGCATATAGGAAAAAAATATTTGGTAAAAAAGAAACAATGCCATCTACTATTAGAAATAGTTATGAAGATTTTAATAAAGCAATATATGATGGTGTTGTAGATACAACAGACAGAATATATACAGATCCTAATACACATGAATCTATAAAAAAAGGTATAGATGCAGTACGTAAATACTATAAATCATATGCAGAAGCTGGAGAAGAAGTAGGTTTATTTGCAACAAGTAAAAACATTGCAAGTAAAATAGAACAACAAAACGAACTACTAGCGATTGTAAATACACAAATAAAGACAGTTAAAAATGCATATCAAAAGAAAAGATTAAATGCAATAAAAGAAAGAGTAGAAGATAGATTAAAAAGACTAGAAGACCAGAAAACTAATATAGACAAAAAGTTTGATGGTCCATTTGAAATGAATAAAAATTATATTACTAGATATTTTAATAGAGAAGCATTACTAGATAATCCAAAAAAATTTAAACAAATACTTACAGACTGGTATACAGCTAATCCAAGACCGGGAGTCAAAGGTACAATAGAAGAAAGAGTAGAAGCAACTTATGAAACTATACTCAATGATTCTGCACATATGGATTCAGATGGCATACTCGCTATGGGTAGAAGAAAAAACAATTTTGTAGCAGGTACAAGACCACTCATGCAAAGAAGTTTAGATATACCATCGGATGTATTGCAAGAATTTTTGATAAGAGATGTTACTGATATTATGAAAATGTACAAATCTCGTATGAGTTATGCAGTAGAGATTACCAGACGATTTGGCGACAGACATTTAGAAGATTTTTTAAATAGACTTGATTTAGATTTAACATTACAAACTGTAAAAAATTCTGCTACGAGCAGTAAAGCAACAAAGATTATTAACCATTTTGAGGATGCAAAAGATAAATTATATGGAACATTTAACACAGATGATCCAACGTCTACTAATAAAAGAATTGCAGCATTTATGAGAAACTGGACATCTTTGACTAGCATGGGACGTGTTGTATACACAGCACAAGCTGATATAGGTAGACCATTTATGACACATGGTATGTCTAGAATGTGGAATCACTGGCTAAGACCATTTATTGAAAACAAAGAAGTGTATACAGAAATGGTAAAACAAGCACCATATCTCAATCCAGCAGCAGAACTAACAGTACAAGGTGGTGCTATGGATAGATATCTTGGATCGTTCGGTACATCACCAAGAAAAGGTGGAATGTTAGATAAGTATCTAATAGCACCTGTAAATAATTCACAAGGGCCATGGTTCTGGATGAACGGTTTGACACCATGGACAGTTATGATGAAAAGGTTTACAGGATATGTATCACAACATAGATTTATAGAAGACTCAGTAAAATTATCTGAGGGTAGACTATCTAAACAAGAAATAAAAAGATTAGCTAGTTATGGTATAGACAAAAAAACAGCTGATGTTATTGCAAAAATGCCATGGCAGTTTACGGATGGTATATATTTACCTAATGCACAGCTTTGGTCAAAAACAGGTGCAGGTCGATCTGCATTACAAAAGTATAGACAAGCAATAAAAGCTGATATTGAAAGAACAATAATTACACCATCACCTAACGATAAACTAAATATGATGTATGGAAAAATTAGAATTAATGAAGATAGTAAAATGTATAAAGCATTTGATAATGAAGTAGGTAGAATGCTTGGTTTTACTAAAACTAAATATGGTGGTGCTAAATTTGGTAATGCATTTATGTCTTTACCTTTTCAGTTTTTTTCATGGATGATATCTGCAAACAGAAAGTTATTGATGTCAGGTTCATCTGGTCGAGACTTTCATCTAGTTCAAGGAGCTACAGCAATGGTAATGTTTGCTATGTGGGGTGATTTTTTAAAAGATCCAGCATTTTGGTATAGAAAAGATAGCAGTGAGAAATGGCTTGCAGCAGTAGAAAAGTCTGGAGTACTAGCAGTATATGGTGATTTAAACCATATTTTAGAAACTGTAACACAAGGAGACATGGGTGTTAGACCACTATTCGATATGGAAGATCCATATGGAGAACCTGAGGGACATGATGTATTCAGACCATTTATGGGTGCAGCGCCATTTAATGTATTAGATGTATTTAAAGCATTTGATACTGGATCACCAAGAGAACAGGCAGATTCTGTTAGAAGAATGTTGCCATTACAGAATTGGCTTGTATGGGACAGAGCCTTTAAAAACGTCTATAACAGTGCTTATGACTATTGATAGACTAATAAAATACAGGTATTGTTGACATATGACTATAGCTAGTGCAAAAAATACACCTAGAGTAGCATATACTGCTACTACGAATCAGACGACTTTTACTATACCGTTTGAGTTTTTTAGTACAGCAGATGTAAAGGTTTACAATGGAACGTCTCTACTTACGTATAATGCAAGTCCAAGCTCGGCATCCCAGTATTCTATTGCTGGTACTGCTTCTGCTAGTGATAGTGCTTTTGAGTTTGGTTCTGGGGGTACTATTACTCTCGGTTCTACTGGCGCTTCCAATGGCGACATTATTACTATTATTAGAGACATTACAATAGAAAGAACATCAGACTTTCCAGTATCTGGATCGTTTGATATAACTTCACTTAATACAGATTTAGATAAAATATATGCAAAGCTTTCTGATATCAAACAGCAATCAGATAGATCGGTTAAATTATTAGATACAGATTCTATAGCCGCAACCATGACATTACCGGCAAAAGCAACTAGAGCATCTAAGGTTTTATTTTTTGATGCTAACGGTGTACCAGAAACAACTTTATCTAGTGCGAATCTTACAACACTTGGAGAAAAAACAACNGAAATAACGACAGTCGCAAACAACATATCTAATGTAAATACAACGGCTGCAAATATTGGAGCTGTAAATACTGTTGCTTCTGACCTTGCAACTGTTGCTGCGATTACATCGGATGTAACAGCAGTAGGAGCTATTGGCTCTAATGTAACCACAGTCGCTGGTATAGCGGCGAACGTCACTACTGTTGCGAGCAATATATCATCAGTAAATACTGTAGCTGGAGACATTACAAAAGTCGTAGCTGTAGCAAACGATTTAGCAGAAACTGTATCTGAGATAGAAACAGTAGCTGATGATTTAAACGAAACATCATCAGAAATAGAAGTCGTTGCTGGCTCTATTGCAAATGTAAACACTGTAGGTGGTGCTATTGCTAATGTTAATACCGCAGCTGGTAACATTAACAATATCAATGCTGTCGCTGGACAAATACTATTTACAGAAGATTTGGGAGATTTAGGAGCTTTAACAACTGGCTCTGGAAACACTATAAATACTGTTGCGACAGATATCGCTAATGTAAACACACTAGCTGGAATATCGTCTAATATTACAACAGTAGCTGGTATCTCATCAAATGTTACGACTGTTGCTGGGATATCAGCTAATGTAACGACAGTCGCATCNAACGATTCAAACGTTACTGCTGTNGCTGGAAACTCTACAAATATAAATGCTGTNGCTGGNAATGCTACAAATATCAATACNGTTGCTGGAGCAAATGCAAACATAACGACAGTAGCTACTAACATATCTGGAGTAAATAGTTTTGCAGANNGNTACAGAGTGGGTTCATCTGATCCAACATCGAGCTTAGATGAGGGAGATTTATTTTATAATTCAACAGAAAATGCAGTCAAATACTACACAGGTTCTACATGGGC
>FUFK010041538.1_pt1 | contig 12147 bp, 10 predicted proteins | sample 1021851 | NCBI WGS metagenome assembly FUFK01 (sample SAMEA51879418, study PRJEB19060) | metagenome
ATCTTCCTCCTGCCACTTCTACTATGTAGGCTTCAAACTCTTTATCTCCGATCTGAACATTGACCTCTGGTTTGAAGATATTCTCAAAGTTCTGAGAGAATGTGCTGAAATCATAATCTGCTTTGGCCATGTTTATTCGTTGAACTGTTGTTCCTGTTGCCAAAATTGCTAGGTCTCCGAGCATAGGTTTAATAATAGCCTCAGAGTCAATAAGGGTATCTGTGAAGTCTCCAAGGTCAGCAATAACACTTACACCAGTTGTTACTGACANGTCCCTAATGGCCATAAGAGCATCAGCAACCGCTCTTATCTTCTCTAAATTAACAAAGAAAAGNCCAATNCCCAAAGCTGCTAGNCCGGCACCCANCACCGCAAGAGCTGCTGCACCTGCTACAATAAATGGTACAAAAAGACCCAACAATGCCACCGCACCGGCCAACAAGAGAATACCACCAGCAAGACCAGCTAAGAATCCAAACATAGCCATACCACCTGTTGGACCACCGGCACCTCCGGAGAATACAGCCATAGATAAAAAGATTATAGCCAGAGCTCCAGCTAGAACAAGCATGGCACCTGCTCCTTGTAATAGCCCGGCTGATGCCCTACCTAGTGCTGTTCCAAGCCCGGAAAACCCCGCAGAAGCTGCTGGAGCTGTCGCTCCAAACAACTGAAGCAGTGGCACAAGCTTTGCAACAATCATTCCTAAAAATAACAGTCCACCAAGTACACCTATAATGATGGCAGGTGTTCCGTTCATACTTTGACTAAAATCCAAAAACTTCTGGGCTAGTACTGCTAAAGCGTCAATTAAAGGAGCGGCTTGGATAGCGAAGTTTTTAGCCGCCATCTCGAGCTTCTTCATAATACTCATTGTGTCCTTCAGATTCTTGTTAAACTCTTCCTCTGATGCTGATTTTTTAAGGTCTTTTCTATAGTCGTTGATAGACATCCCAAAGATCCTTTGAGCCTCAGACATGTCTGATATCCCGGCAGCAGAGGCAATGGCTTTCTGTGAAAATCTGTCTAGATCCCCGAACGCTATTCCTTGAGCTTGAATGGAGCGTATTAAAGTCTCTATTCTTTCATTCTCTTTCATTGTGAGCATCTCGGTAGCTGACATTTGTGTACCTAGAATAGAATTTAATTTACCAACAGCATCCGCAGCACCTTCAAATGTATCAAATTTCTCTGCTATGCCCAAAAGTGCACTTGCTTCAACACCAGCGGCTTTTGCTTGAGCTGCAAGATCAGTAAACACCTTAACAGCGTCCTTTCCATAGACAGCCAGAGATTTAGAGGCCTCTGTAAAGCCGGATATCATTTTATCGGAGGATATACCCATCGTTGTCCCAACAATAGCCAACTCTTTACTCATTTTTGATGCTTCTCTAGCTGAAAGTCCAAAGTTGTTTGTTAAAATATTAAGTGTTTTAGCTGCTGTGTCTCCGCTAACACCCATTTTCTCTAGAGAGGCAACTGTGAGCATCAAATCCTCTTTGCCCGCTGAGGTCATTTGCATAAACCCTGTAAGATTGTGAAATAAGCTCTGTGCTGCTTTACCTGCACCCGCCGCATCTATTCCTAGGTTACGAAAGCTTCCACCAACAGCCATGATCTGAGATGTCATCGCCCTTCCGGCACCCGTGTTGGCAGCAAAAGCAGCAGTTGCTTCATCAACCGCTAAGGACAGTGCTTTTGTGTGCTTTATAACAGCAGCGGTGATAGCCAATCCCATCTTTTGTGCGGAAAATGTATCTTGAAAGGCCTTTTGTAGTCCCTTGAGACCGTCTTTTGACTTTGCCATCTCTCCAAGTTTTGTGATCTTGGATACAAAGTTGTTCATGCCGGAATTATTCAGGCCTATTTTTAATGCGAGACTACCAAATTGATCATTTCCTTCTTTGAAAGCAGCTTTCTGAGCCTCAGACATTTTCTCGTGCCCCTTGGTCATCTCGTCAAGTTTTTCTATTTGCTCTTCAAGTTGTTTTCTGTACTCTACGGCTCGCTCGTATTGCTCTATTTCTTTCTTTTCAGTTTCATTTAAGTTTTCAATCCCACGCTCTCTTAATTCTTCTACTCTTGTCGTATTAAGGGCAGCTTGGTCCATTAGCCCATTTAACTGCTCTTGCATTTCAAAAGCACGTTGAATGGCTGCGTTCTTCTCTCCAAGAGCAAGATTTTGAGATTGTTGGATCTCTAAGATTCTCATCTCATCTTTTATTCTTTGTTGAGCTTTGGGGTCGTCGTACTGTAGATTTTCTTTGATTCCCAGCTTATCAGCAACTTTCTTTCTTTGATCATCGCTTAGGCTGTCTATAGCAGCTAATAACTCTGACACTTCTATCTTGGCCATTGGAAATCCTCCATATCCCTAAATAGTTTCCATAAAAAAATGCCCTCTGGCGGGCACTATCTTCTTCTTTTCGAAGCCTTATCCATTTCTTTCTTTTCATCCTCGAATTGCTTCTGAAGACGCTTNGTAAACCAGTTTCTCAAGCCAATTGGAAGATTATATACTTCTGTAAAGGACCATCCACCAAAATGCTTAAGAGTAAATATCTGCTCATACAGTCCCTCAGAATATTTATCGGTCAGGCCAAAAAAAGTCCGTATTAAACGGCACCTCCATTTCCTGCTCGTATCCACAGGAGTTACAATTAAATTCTTCGATTATCTTTACATCAGGTGTGGCCATTTTATAACATACTTTTAAGTGCCGAGAGTCCAAAGTTGGCATATTGTCGACAAAGCGATTAATGATAGGTTTCTCTTTATGGCCCTCAATACCTTGGATCATGATCTTAAACTGATCAGTTAAAACGGTCTCTCTTAATTTCTTCTTCCTTTTATCAGCCATTAGTTTTGAAAGATACTGTTCGTCTTTACCATCTAAAAGCTTAAACTCAATACTAAACTTCGAATAGGGCATTATAGTCTCAAAGTTTCCATTGTCAAGTTTTTTAAGATTAANGGACTCGTCAACCTGCGATTCTTTAATTTGCTTTTTATTAAGATCAAACGCCAGACGCTCTCTTGCTCCGCATGAAGGACAAGCAAGTTGTGTCTCATATATAGCACCATATCCGGAGATTCTCGCAGCGATAATTAGTGCATTNCGATCTCCAACCAAAAGATCATCTGGTTTGACAGATTTATCAACGATAATAGAAGCCAGCATTCTCTCAATCGCAATTCCTTTCTTGAGTAGTGTCTGAGAAGATAGTATGTCTTCTTCTTTGGCGGTCATAAATCGAATCTCCAGCACATCTCTTCCATGCATCGGATGTCCTTCCGGATAATTGCCCTTTGAGGGGAGTTCAACAAACTCTGTTGGGGCGACAAAGCTTAAAGGGTCAAAAGCTTTTTGCACTGGTTGGACAGGAGGATCAGCATGTTCTGGCTTGTGTGCTCCTAGTCGGTCTTTATTTCTACTCATTTATACCTCTCGTTATGGTGTAGGCTCTGCAGCCTGTAGATTGTTTATAATATCAGCGTAATCATATGTTACACTTAAGCTGATAGTGGCCAAATCATCAGATGAATAATCAAAATCTGAATAAGAAACTGAATTTATATATGCTCCATGGATTACCCATTCTTCCTCAGCAACACCCTTAGAATTTATTTTTTCAATTCTCAAACTCAAAGGACTATTGTGTGTAATTCCATCTTTGCCATTCTGAATATAATAGCCTCGTTGTGCTAGTTGACTCAAAAGTTTAAAATTGCTTGTGGTTTTCTCCTCTGGAAGTTTAATATCCACAAAGGTCATCTCTATTGGTTCCCATTGCAAAATCCCGGGAACGTTGAAGTGACGATTCCCGAGTTGAAATTTCTCTCCACTAACGGAGAAAGAAGGTTGTTTAACAGTTTTGGCGTACCATATAATGTTGGAATCAGCATCGTTTCCAAATTGAACTTTAAAGCGAAATGTTCTGTATGGTTCTACCCCTGTTGTCCAAAAAGCCATTTAATCCTCTAAACTGCACCGGGACTAGGGAAGAAAATTCCGGGGGTACCTGATGGAGACTTAGTTTCGCAAGTGGCCCAATCGTATTTGAGGCCAATCTCTACTGTTCTAAGATCATCGTTACTATAATCAAGATCGCCATATTTAGCTGACTTGATGAAAACTTGATTCAAGGTCCAAGTCTCAATGTCGACACCTTCAGCATTAAAAATAGTGATAATGACTTTTTGAAGAGCAGCTGTGCCTTTGTTCTTAGACATTGTAATATTGTCATTGGGATCTTGGGGAACCACATATCCTTGGCCAGTCAAAAGTTGGTTTGTTTTAGCAACAGCGTCAACAGAAATTGGATCAACGAGAGTCAAACTAACGTCATTCCATGAAACTCTTCCGGGGAAATAAAACTTATTATCTAGATAATTGTGCTCTACCTCACTAACATCAAATGATGGTGTGGTTACAGTCTTCGCCCACCAAATGATAGAATCTGCGGCAAGACCTGTGATCTCTACCTTCCATCTAAAGTTTCTTTTGGGTTCTACATTGTTTTGTGTCCAAAAATTTGCCATTGTGTATGTACTCCTTTTATTCTCTTATAACTAGTTTAGAATTCAATTCCAGTCCGTGTGATGGTGAAATCGATAGCAATGAACTCGATAGCACGTGCTGGTTTGATGAAAACTTTAGCATATAGAATGTTTCTATCGATTAGATCAGGTGTTGTTGTGGTTTCGTCGAGGATCAGCTTGTATTCTGTGATTCCGAATCGTGAACGGGCATCGCTAAGGATGGGCTCCGCAAGNGCTGTGAATCGATTCCAAGTGGCTCGAACGTTGTTGTCGAATAGAACTTCTTGAGCAACAGCGCCAACCTTCTTCTTGAGGTAGATCATCAAACGACGTACGTTAATTCGATCAAGAGCAGAAGGAGTTTGTTGAAGAGTCTTCTGTCCAAAAACAACTGGACCTTGTACACCGGGGAAATTTGCAATCGGATTAATGTTTGATTCATAGAGGTCGTCTCTATCCGCCTTATTAAGGCTCTCTACACCCGCTACAACACGTGGACCACGGCTTCCACCTAGTTGGGATAGGCCACCACGGTTAAAGCCAGCAGGGGCGAACCACGGGGCTCCAGAGGCCTTGTCGCTTTGAGCCAAGACACCAATACCCGCAACTGATGAATGTACAACAATTCCTTCTTGAAGTCTAACAGGTGGGTAGTAAGTAGCAGCATAGCTAGTGTCGTAATCAACTGATTTAGCGGCTGCGACAACTGTGGAGACTAGAGGTAGTGACTCGACCCCACTGTTCTCGTGTTCTGCTTTAAAACCACCATCCAAGTCAACAATAGCTATAGCGTCCCCTCTCTCTTGTGTGTTATCAATCAGATCTCTCTGAAGAGAAGAATTGGTAAGGCCGGGCATAGCTATCACATCGTATTGAGCAATTTCTTTGTCTGATACCAAGTCGATAACTTTATCTACAGAATAGTAAGCGTAAGAAGAGGTCTCGTCTTTACCAGCCAGTGCTATGATACTTGAAAATGGATCTGTTAAAGTGATATCAACACCATCAAAACCACCCACAAATGGTGCTCTGAATTGCTTGACCTTTTGAGTTACAAGAAGATTTTCAGAACCTGAGTTTGCCGTTACGGAGTTTTGAGCTGAGTGAGAGCCAGAAGCGTAGTAGTATTTTCCATTGGTGTCTTCGACAATTTCATCTAAAGAGAATACAAAAGCTGTCTCGGTTGTTGTTCCATTTGCGGTATGGATATCTAGNCCAGCAGGAAGAGCACGAGCAAGATCAAAGTAATCTTTCTGGGCGTACATAGAAGTGACATCAGAATCATTATCAAATGCTTGTCTTACTCCGAAAAAATCTTCTCTTTTATAGTTAGCAGAGTTTTTGGTATTCTGCTCTGTAAGTTGGAAGGTCGGGAACTTGTAGGACGCAGATAGTTGTGACAGTTCCATTTGTACAAAAGCATTAGCAGCAGTATGACCCAAAGCAACATCGCCAACTTTTGAGTTTGCGACAAAAGCGTGAGTTGTGTCATCTGTATCTGTACCAACACTAGTAGAGGAAGCAACATTGGAAAGAGCTTCTGTTACTGTTATGTTATAAGCCGGTCCATTGTTTTTGGCAGTTATTGTAACTGTTTCTGCCCCAGAGGAGCTTCCGTCATATGCAAAGTCATATAAGTCCTTTAGCTTGTCGCCTGTCACTCCGTCTCTCAAAAGAAGCAAGACTCTTTGAGCATTCCCGGCGGAATCCGTCTCAGCACTAGGGTCTATGGTTGCTGCTTTGTCAGAGCCAATATTAGCATCTGTTGAGCCGGCAGCATTGTTAAATGTTAGAGTATATGCTCCTTCTACACCAAAATCTATAACTAAATCACCATTGGATGGAACACCCGATCCAAAAGTTAACACAGCTGAGGCTTTAGTGCCATTGTTTACATCATCTCCATGAGCCTGAGGACCAGTTGATTCTCTTTTAAGAGTGAATCCAACAGGACGAGCAGGTCCATAGAAACCAAATGGAAGAGCGTAAGTATCAGAGAGTCCAGCTTTTAGTGCATCGGATAATTCAACATAAACGTAGTTTGATACATTTGGAAATTCTCCCTTGAGGACATATTTCTTATTTGTTTGATCCCAAGTTTGAAATTGGTTTCCTACTTTTCGTGCGATAAAATTTTCAGAGTTACGATTCAAATTACAATTAGTATATTTCTCTACGGACAATCCGCTATTTAAATCTTGAATCTGCAAAGTAAATGTTGAGTCTGGACTGCTGAGAGTACCGAGTTTAAGGTCGGATATTATCGCTGCGTAATTTTTCTGGAACCACTCTCCTTCGTGAAGTGATACTAGCTTAAAAAGCTTATCAGCGTTTAAGAAATCATATCCGCTATATCCGGATGTAGGGCTTGGATTTCTATTAATAAACCAACCAGTCTTTGATGCTGTTGCCTCTCTGTGTTGGTCAACCCAGTAAGCCGACCCACTAGCCAATGGGAGAAGAATACCAAACTGCTTTCCTAAGCTAGACGATACATCAGTTACAATCTCTTTAATACTGGTTTCGAAAGTTTCTCCTAGGAAGTACTTCTCAGTGGAAACTTGATTGGTGCTTACTAGTTTTTGTGGGTTACAATTTAAAACATTTCTTATGTAACCATCAAGCTTGTTAGGGTTCATGTGAAACGACTTGCTTTCCTTAACACCAGCATCAGTATGTATTTCAATTTTAAATGAGTTAGGCTCTGATAAAGCTGTGCTATCCGATACAATCATAGTACCCGCAGAAGCTGTGGTGTTACTAGTTCCCGCTATCGTACCAGAAAGTGCAAGAGCAGCTCCATTAGTATAGATTATTGCTGCCAATGAACCGGTAGTAGCTCCGCTTGATGCTGAAGGGGCAATGAACAAACCATATGCTGCCTTAACACTTGAAATGGTGCTTCCCAAGGTATGAGAGAGGTTCCAACCAGCCTTAACATATGATCCACCTTGTTTCCCTGTTGCTTGATCTTCTCCGAGCAACCTTACAAATGTAACTGGTGAAGTTTCTGAGGCCAACCACGCCTCAGCTGCGTATAAACCATATGTTGGCAGCTTAGTGTTGCCACTTCTCCAAATATCAGTACTGCTACCTAAACCAGATTGAGGTTTTCCAAAAACTGTATATAATTCGTCCAAATTGTTGACTTTGACTTGCTTTAAAGCTGGTCCTGCGACCGATTGTCCTATTATAAGAACACCATCATCCGAAGTTACAGCGGGAATCTGACTTTCGTCAATCTCTCTTACTTGTATCTCTGGTGAGATAAAATCAAATTTACTAGGCATTAAAATTTCTCCTTAAACTATTCTCTTCTATAAATAGTCTCCATGTNNNTGAAACGTATTTANTCACGATAGTCTTTATCTTTCTTTTTCCANGGAGCTTGGTCACCAACAATAACTCTTTCTCTAGATATCCTTACCTGNACTTGATTCTCTCTTATNGTTATTTTTGGTTTCTCTCGATTGACTCCTTCTCCGATTAAATAGCCAGAAACTTTAATTTGTACTTTAGTCTCAAACATTCTCTCATCTTCTGATAAATTTGTCGTGTTTTTATTCTCAGAAAAATCAGGCTGAATGAAACCTTCATATTGATGACCGTCTTCGGAAAATAAAAAAGAATTTACCTGTCCGGTTTTTGTAATAAATGGTGTCATCAAGTCATTCATTTGCTGTTGATACTCTGTTCTCAATACGATTGAATACATGACGGAGATATAAGTTGGGATTGGCATGGTCAGATATTCATAAACTATCTTGTTATTATCCGACTTACCGGTGGCTCGTGAGTCTTTCAGGCCTCGAGCAACATCAGCATTTGCAAAGTTTCTGGTCTTTTCTTGTTGTATTCTTCTTGCTGTTGTTATTGAACCGCCTTTATAATCCCCTACCTCTGGGAGGTGAGCTTGGAAGGATCCCTTNAATGCCGGGTCCTTATTTATTGANTCTCGATTAACTGTNATCAAAGGCAGCTTAAGTTTTCCCAAGCTGTCCCTCAAATCTTTTTTGTTTTTAATTTGAAAACTTCTATCCGCACCCAACCAGATACAATTTGCCTTAAGGAATCCAGCGTTTGTTGTTGTGTGAAGATTTAAGGTTTCGTCAACCCAGCGATAAATTCCAGTATCAATTGTTTCTATCGTTGATGGCTCTAGAGTTATAACTTTATTGGGCATTGAATACTCCATCTCGTGCTCTAATACATTCTGCTTGTATTTCAAAACGATGCTCTGGTTGACCAAATAATATCTTAGGCTCCATAAGCTTTACAATCTGATAAAATATATCAGCATACCTTACATAGTCTCCTTCTCGAACAAATANATTCTGATCNTCGGTNANNCTTCTNTTGTGAAAATTAACTTTTATCTTTGTTGCTTTGTCCAAGCCAACGTTTTCCATGAAAGTAGTCTCGACGCCCTGATATTCTACAAGTGCGTGTACTCTTATTGGAGGTAGAAAAGTTTTTTCTATGGCTTCACCATACAAAGGATGATAATTTGTTGTCTCGAGATCAATGGGAAAGTAAAGAACTTGTTGGCCAACGACTCTTTCAATTATCTCATCATTTACTTGCTTTACAAGATCTCTTTCCTTCTTGCCAAAAAACATTGGCGGAGGAGGTGCACTTGGTTTATTCCATTTATTATCACCAGACATTCATCTACCCCACAAAGATTCCATTAGGAACATCGGACATGATCGCTTTGGCGTTTTCGGTAACCTCAGCATCTGATGCAACTAGTTTTGGATACGTCATCTCGTCCAGTTGTGTTTTAAGTTCTTCACGAAGCTTCTCTTGCTCGCTTTGAGCCTGAGATAAAAGATCAGAAGCATTGAGAGAGACATTATCNCCCGGTATAGGNACGTTGCCACCAAACTTCCCTCTTATTTGACCAAGCGTTTCTTTGCTTAAAGCAAGAGCAAATCTTCGAATCCACTGCTTACCAATGGAGTTGATGTTGTCATAAGGGATGTTTTCAAATGGAATTGTATTCATGTTGTTAATTCCATCTTGCCCACCATCGTTGGCGTCTTCCCAAATATCATCAGAGCCGACTGTAAATCTAAACCAGAATTTCTCCGGAGAAACACTATCTGGTATTGGATACAGGCGAAGATTATTGTTTATTACCTCATAGCTATAGTGAGAAGTACGTGTGTAAAGATGGTCTTCATATGAGATGGCTTGGATCTTGTTCTGCCAAGCAGGTATCACTTGAAAGCTGGAATCATCTGCATATTGTCCATATGTGTGCATATCTCCAACAACATTCAANCCACCNTAATACCCATAAAATCTCCACATTTGTCTGGGAGTTACATAAAACACGTCACGTATTTTTACTCTCTTGTTTCCAACAATCGATGAAAATGTAGAATCAGCCTCTAAGATAGCCTGTAGATCATAATCTTGCTGATCGGCGACTGTTGCTATGGAGGCAGAATATATGGGTAATGTGCCACCGATACCAGCTTCTGTTGCAAATGATTCACCAATACGAAATGCGGTNTCAAAAGAAAACTTTGGATACTTAAGTTCAATGTTGGAGCCGCTGAGAGCGTCCCCTGATGCTATTTGCCCTTTATGATTAAAGGAGCCAGTTGAACCTCCCAGAGCAGATCCTAGGATGTTTTTTGTTTGATGTATGTTAAGAAGGTAAGAGTATTCTAGAACAGCCTCTTCATAATTAGCATATACATTATCGGCTGTTAATTCAATATCTAAAACGTCTCCGCCCAATCTTTTGTAAGTAAATGCTACTTGGGCAGCAGCACCTGATAGGAATTCTGTTGAGTCGTTATAAGCTCCAATGGGACAAGCCGCAGCAACATCAGCAGGAGAGCCTGTAATAGGCAAAATAATGGCTGACGTCTCTGATGTTGGTGTTAAAGTGGGCAGTGACATTCATGATCCTCCGTGTCATACTTAAATAGTTTACATAAAGAGAAAGCCTCTATTCAGAGGCTTTGTTGTCTTTCGCTGCTTTCTTTTTCTTAGCCGCGGCTTCTTTTCTTTTCCGAGCAGCTTCGGCTTTCTTTTTCTTAGCTTCTTCCGCTTTGCGTTTTGCTAGTTCCTTTGCCTTGCTTTCCGCCTCAGCTTTTTTTTGTTTTACTCGCTCAAAGTGTCTTAAACCCATAATTTTTCTCCAGTTTTTACTAGTAAATAGTGTATATTATAATAAAAATTCAACCTCTGTCGTGCTTTTGTTTCCAGATGGCGTATCTAATTTGTTCTTTTGTATTCTGCTCGGATACTTCACACCCTAGTGACCAAGCTTCTTCTAGAAGTACTTCTTTGCGGCGAATCATTTCTATATTTGCCTTCTCTCTTTCAATTGAAATCATTTTCTCAATTTGTTTATTTCTTTCATCAATCTTTTCTCTGAGTTCTGCCACCTGACCTAGAAGCCACTCTTCCTCAGTATTAGAAATAAATTCATCATCGTTCATTTTAACTCCCATTGAACTTAAAAAGGCACCTCCTTTGTCTTTTATCGGAGGTGCCTTGTTTACTAATCCTAGGATTATCCTGCATCGGTGGCAAAGGGTACAGTGCTAGCATCGTTAACGATACCGTGTACATACCATCTGGTTCCGTCTGTGAATATATCGAATCTGTCTCCGGGGCTCGCATCAGCAGCACACGCAATGTAATCATCGTTATTAACTGCATAATCACCAGCGTCGCCGTCAGCAGCAACTGTCATGCCGACTACGTCCAAACCAGAACCAAAGTCGATGTTAACTTTGTTATTCATACCTTCGTCTGAGCCATCTGTGCTCTCGGTCAGAATGATTGTACAATGCCATCCAGATGTCAGAGTTGTTGGCATATCTATTTCTGTTGTAGCCGCTGGGTCAACAAGGAAAATTTTACCGCTATCTGCAGCCAACAGAGCTTTGTTCGCAGTTACAAGTTCTACTTTCTTGTAGTGTCCATGAAGTACTGTTCCGTCTCCAAGAGCCAAGTCTCTTTTTAGATTTTCAATCAATGCCTCAATTCGTGCAAGGCCTATTCTTTTTGTTCCCATAGTTAAAAACCCTCCTTTTATAATCATGTCCCTATGTTGGTCTGTTTCAACAACATTAGGGGGCAGCTCAAAGGCATACCCGATAACAATGGATAAACGATAAACTTCGTTCACAGTAAGTAGTGTGGAAAAAAACAAAACCCCCAACTCCGAAGAGAAGGGGGTTTATATGTCAACTGACTAGATTAACTAGCTAGTTGCACCGGCTTCACCGAGAAGTCCACGGCAGATAACAAGACCGTACATATCAGGACGGACCATTTTCTTCGCATAGCGAGTCATGACACCCTTTCTGGGTACAAAGTCTTCTGGTCCGAAGATCGTGGGAGTAACTTGGAGTGGTACATACGGAGCATATACATATCCAGACTCAAGGAAGCTATTTCCTTTACGACCTACAAGGATTACTTGACGAGGGAAGTAAGGATCAACGATAACGTCGAACTTACGACTGAGTGCACCAACCTTAACGGCTCCGATGTCGCCTTTGTCTGCATCAGCAGTAACGTTGGCACGGAATCCAGCGGTGAACTCGAGGATGTTAGCAACTTCAGGAGAACAAA
>FUFK010039601.1_pt1 | contig 12143 bp, 11 predicted proteins | sample 1021851 | NCBI WGS metagenome assembly FUFK01 (sample SAMEA51879418, study PRJEB19060) | metagenome
ATGCTCTGCCCGTACCTAGCTTCAATCAATCCAGTCGCGACGCGCGATGCTCTGCCGGAAGCTCATTGTCCGCGCCCATCCCGCGCAGCGGGTTCGTTCTACGGCCCAATCTCTGCCATTTGATCGGCCTATCCACAGGCTTCCACACGACCGGTGTAGCTGTATCCAACCTGCTCAAAATGGCACAGCCGCCAATTGCATTTCACGCAACAGCAGCTTCGCGCCCTACATCCGGGCATTTGGGAACTAATCGCAATCGCCCGAAAGCGGACACCCTTAAGGGAGACCCGTCTTGGAGTTAGAAGCTCGAGGCGTACACTGCTTGGTGGGGGTGTTGGCGCTGCCGAAGCTGCGCTTCAACGTGATGCCGAAGTTCAGATGGCGGTTTCGCTCACGAAACTCTCTAGCGGTTGATCCGGGCACAGCTCGGAAAAAACATCAACCGTTCCCGTTGGTTTGACGTATCGAAGAGATTGTCGATATCGATTGCTATGGCTGTTCGTGGATCGGGGCGCTATTCAATAAAATACCTCTCCGAATGGCCCTCCGTTGAACGTATCTCGGGATGCATCGGGCAGGTGTAAATCATGCCGGTCGGCAAGTCCTCCACCGCGTCGAGATGCGCTCGTGAGAGATAAAGCTCGGGATCAATCTCGAATTTGTCGAGACAGCGCGATGAACAGAAATAATGCTCAGAGCCCTCGTGGCGGGCCTCTGTTTGGCGCCCTCGACCGTAACGCGCATACCGCAGACCGGATCGTTCGCTGTGCCCTTAATAACGCTGTCCTCCTTGCTCATGCGAACTCCTTTCTAGCTCTTCACCACGACGAACTGTCCCATCATGCCTGCGTCCTCATGTTCGAGAATGTGGCAGTGATACATGTAAGGCAGGTCCGGATCGTTATGTTCCGCGAAGCGCAGGAGCACGCGCACCTGCTCGCGCGGATTGACGACGACCGTATCCTTGAATCCCGTTTCCAGCGGCGGCGGCGTGCGGCCGCCGCGATCGATCACGCGAAACTGCGCATTATGGATATGAAAGGGATGGGCCATCATCGAGGCATTGGCGATCTCCCAAATCTCCCACTGGTCGACGGGCACCCGCTGGTTGATGACATTCATGTCCATGTTGGCACCATTTATAGACATCCCGCCGCCCCTCATTCCCATATCGAGCACGAACCGCCGGGTTCGCACTGCAAGTGAAGGGTTGAGTGCTGGGAGCGCGGCAAGCTGCGGCGGAAGAATCCTTCGCGGCGAGGAGCCGGCGGGCCTGATATCGAGGGCGCGGAACGGCTCGTCCATCCGGGCATCGTCGCGCCGTCGGCCCATTCCGCCTCCCATCATACCGCCGCCGTCGCCTCCCATCATGCCCATCGAATTGTCCGGACTGGTCGCCACAAGGCTGAGTGGGCGCCCTTCGGAAAGATCGACGAGGATCTGCGCCCGCTCACCCGGTGCGAGCCTGAGCGAGCGGACCGCATGCGGGCGATCCAGCAAGCCGCTATCGCTCGCGATGAGCTCCATGGTCTGACCACCGGACAGCGAGAAATCGTAGAAGCGTGCGTTCGATCCATTGAGGATCCGCAAGCGTAACTGACCGGTCCGAGCGTCAAACACCGCGTTTTGCGTGCCATTGACGTAGATACGATCCCCGCTGTCCGCCGTCAGCACCAATGGCACAGATTTGAGGTTGTGATTTAAGGAGGATTTGGGCTTCGTCGTAGTGACGAAGGAACGAAGATGAAGCCCAAATCCTCCAATGCAAAATCGCCAGCCAAGGCTCCTGCGGCACAGGTGGTGAAGAACATCCGGCGCCAGACCCGCCGGCATTTCTCGGCCGAGGACAAGATCCGGATCGTGCTCGATGGCCTGCGCGGCGATGACAGCATTGCCGAGCTGTGCCGACGGGAAGGTATCGCGCAGAGCCTGTATTACACCTGGTCGAAGGAGTTCATGGAAGCCGGCAAGCGTCGCTTGGCGGGCGACACCGCCCGTGCCGCCACGACGGACGAAGTGAAGGGCCTGCGCCGCGAGGCGCGCGACCTGAAGGAATGCGTGGCCGATCTCACTATCGAGAACCGCCTGCTTAAAAAAAGCATGATCGCGGATGGGGACGACGACGCATGAGATACCCAGCATCCGAGAAGCTCGAGATCATCAGGATCGTCGAGCAGTCGCACCTGCCTGCCAAACGCACGCTGGACGGGCTCGGCATCGCCCGCCGGACCTTCTACCGCTGGTATGACCGCTACCGCGAAGGCGGGCCGGAGGCGCTGGAGGATCGGCCATCGGCGCCGAGCCGGGTATGGAACCGGATCGAGGACGATATCCGCGGCCAGATCATCGAGATGGCGCTGGAGCAGACCGAGTTGTCACCGCGCGAACTGGCCGTGCGCTTCACCGACGAGAAGCGCTACTTCGTGTCGGAAGCCACGGTCTACCGCCTGCTCAAGGCCCACGATCTGATCACCAGCCCGGCCTATGTCGTGATCAAGGCGGCCGAGGCGTTCCACACGCAGACCACACGCCCGAACGAGATGTGGCAGACCGATTTTACCTACTTCAAAATCATCGGGTGGGGCTGGATGTATCTGTCGACCGTGCTCGACGATTACTCCCGCTACATCATCGCCTGGCGCCTGTGCTCCACCATGTGCGCCAGCGACGTCACCGACTCGCTGGACCTCGCTCTTGCGGCTTCGGGCTGCGACAGCGCCACCGTGTTGCACAAGCCCAGGCTGCTCAGCGACAACGGTCCCAGTACATCGCGGGCGAGCTGGCGGAATATATCGAGGCCCAGAAGATGACCCATGTGCGCGGCGCCCCGTTCCATCCGCAAACCCAGGGCAAGATCGAACGTTGGCACCAGACCCTGAAAGACCGCATCCTTCTCGAAAACTACTTCCTGCCCGGCGATCTCGAGCAGGAGATCGAGGCGTTCGTCGAACATTACAATCACCGCCGCTACCACGAGAGCCTCGACAACGTGACACCCGCCGATACCTACCTCGGCAAGGCACCCGCCATCATCAAACAGCGCGAAAGGATCAAGCGACAGACCATCGAACATCGGCGCTTGCAGCACCGCAGGCTCGCCGCTTAATATCAACCCCAGAACGAGGCCCACACTCCGCTAATTTACGCAGCGATCTGCGCCAAATGTTCTGACGACGGACAGGATCAAGGTCAAGGTACGAATGAACTTCACCGGCCCGGGATAGTCGGGGGCGAGGCGATTGGCAAGTAACGAGCGATTGCGGACGGGGACCGATCAGATCGCCCCGTCCGCTTTAAGCGCGTAAAATAAATAGTCTTTTGCGACTAGCAGCATCCCGCCGAAGCTGGCTCCGAACTAGCTTCGGATACCTCGCGCACGAGGTCACCCGTTTCCTTCTCAGCTGCGCTTCTGGCGATATCGGCCTGCGCAACGATGCCGCAACATTTGCCTTCGTCATCGACCACCGGAAGCCGCCGAACCTGATTGTCTTCCATCTTGGTGCAGCATTCGTCGACGCTTGCATCGGCGGTGACAGTAACAGGTGATGATGTCATCACCTCCTCAACGCGTTGGTCGGAGGAATTGCCTTTGGCAACACAGCGGCAGGCGATGTCCCTGTCGGTCACCACGCCCACCAACGCACCGGAATCATCGACAACGGGGATTTCGCCGCAATCATTATCGACCATCAATGAAGCTGCCTCTTGCACGGTGCTCGATGGACTGCAGCATGCGGGGTTAGCTGTCATTACATCTTGGGCTTTCATGGCTTATCTCCTCATTCGTAATCGAGCTTTCAATGGTGGAAACGAGGCATTCCGAGTGTTAGTTCCGCGCATGTCGGCCACCTGTGGGGCGTAGAAGCTATCCCGTTCTGAGATTTCTGTCCGGCGTCGCCTCTTATAGCGGAGGCTTGGGTTCCGACTGCATCAGCAATGTAGATAACCAAGGGTTCGCAGCCGGATGTCAAACGCGTCGCAAATATAACCACCTTGGCCGGTTATCTGCCAAATTCGTCGCCCTTGCGGTGCTCGGTACCCTCTTCGTCATGGCGATCCTTATGCGCATCTCGCAAAATGTCGATGCCGCCGTAAAGCGCGATACCCGCAACGGCGACACCCACGACAAGATCGGGCCAGTTCGCGCCGGTAAGCATGACGATGATGCCCGCAATGATGATCCCGCCGTTAGAGATGAAATCGTTGAAGCTAAAGGTCGTGGCAGCGCGTAAATTGACGTCCTTCTTCTTCATGTTCTGAAGCATTCGCAGGCAGACGAGATTCACCACGCCGGCCACCGCCGCCATCACCATCATCATGACGCCGCCCGGATCGGAGCCTTCCACAAAGCGTCGGAAAGCATCGGCGATGACGCCGCCAGCGAAGATGAGGAGCATGATACCAGAAAAGCGCGCGGCACCGCGCTTCCAGGTTCGAGAACGGGTTAGTGCCAGAAGGCTTAACAGATAGACTATCGCGTCGGACGAATTGTCCAAGCCGTTTGCAAGCAATCCGTTGGAATCAGCAAAATATCCAACAATGAAAAAACCTATAGCGATCGCCACATTGAGCCATAAAACGATCCAAAGTGTACGTCGCTTATCGGTTGAGTCGAGCTCAACTTCTCCTTCGCCGCTCATGTGGTACTCCCTCCGCTCCGGCATGAAACTTTGGCAGCAGCCGGCGTGAACCGACCCACAAAAAGGTCTTGGTCAAAACTTTCAGATGTTCCTCCGACTTGTAGTCCGGTCGATGGTTTGTCTTCGGTAATTTCCAGCATTCGACGTCTCCAACTCTCTGCGGTCATGTTACATTTCTTAATTCCCGCCGCTCTTCGCGCGTTACGTTGCGCCGCAGACGGTCCCACCACTTCTCACGCCAGCTTCGTTCGTCCTCTGAGCGGTGCAACACAAGCCGCGCGATTGCAGGAAGAACGAACAGCGTCAGCGCGGTTGCCGTGATCAGTCCACCGATCACCACCGTCGCCAGTGGACGTTGCACCTCGGCCCCGGTTCCGGTGGCGATCGCCATGGGCACGAAGCCGAGCGAAGCCACCAGCGCCGTCATCAGCACCGGTCGCAGACGTGCAAGCGCGCCATCGGCAATAGCTTCGTCGAGCGGTATTCCTCTCTCGAGACGCTGCCGGATCGCGGTCATCATGACGAGACCGTTGAGCACGGCCACACCTGAGAGCGCAATGAACCCGACCGCGGCAGAGACCGAGAAGGGCATGCCCCTCAGCACCAGAGCGAACACGCCTCCTGCAAGCGCCATAGGAATGGCGCTAAACACCGCGAGGGCCGGGATCCATCCGCCAAGCGCCATATAAAGGAGCAGGAGGACCATAGCGAAACAGATGGGCACCACGATTGCAAGCCTTGCCTGTGCTTCTTGAAGGTTCTGATACTGGCCGCCCCATTCAATGAAGGATGCGGGTGGCAGATCAACCTGCGCTTCGACCCCGGCCTGTGCTTCTTGGACGAAGGACCCGAGATCGCGTTCGCGCACGTTGGCCGAGACGATCACCAGCCGCCGCCCTTGTTCACGGCGGACCTCGGCGAGGCCATCAACCACTGCGAAATCGGCCAATGTCCGCAGGGGAACCGTCACGCCGTTTTCAAGCACGATCGGGAGAGCACCGAGCTGGTCGAAATCGTTTCGGGTGGCATCTTGCAAACGCACGACGACGTCGAACCGCCGATCGCCTTCGAACACCAGACCCGCAGGCCGTCCGCCTAGCGCAATGGCGACCGACTGAGCCACGTCTTCGACGGTTAGCCCATATCGTGCGATGACCGGACGATCGAAAGCGATGTCGAGCGTGGGAAAGCCGGTAACTTGTTGAACGCGAACGTCTGCCGCACCTTCGACCTGCCGCACAACATCGGCCACGTCATCAGCTGCGGCTGTCAATTGCGCCAGATCATTGCCATAGATCTTAACGGCGAGATCGCTGCGGCTACCGGCAATCAGTTCGTTGAAGCGCATTTCGATAGGTTGGGTGAATTCATACAGATTTCCAACCAAACCGCCGAGCTCCTCTTCTATTTCTAATATGAGCTCTTCTTTGCTCTTGGAGCGGTCGGGCCATTCGTCCCGCGGGCGAAGTATGACGAAGGCATCCGAGATATTTGGCGGCATGGGATCGCTCGCCACTTCTGCGGTACCGGTTTTCGAAAAAACCAGTCCAACTTCAGGAAAACCAACGAGGCGATCTTCAACCCGTCTTTGCATTTCGACCGAGCGTTCGATGGGTGTCGAAGGAATGCGGATCGACTGGACTAGGAGATCCCTTTCGTCGAGCTGTGGAGTGAATTCACTCCCCAGAAGACTAAAGGCGACAGCTGCAACCGCGAAGATGCCGACACCGGTGCCGATAACCGGCCAGGGCCGCGCAATGGCCTTGCGAACCGCTGGGCCATAACGCTCCTTCGCCCAGCGAATGGGCTTCACCTCCTTTTCGGTGAGCTTCTTATTGAGCAGCACCGCGATCATCGCCGGAACAAAGGTCAGCGAAAGCACGAAGGCCGACGCCAGCGCGAGCATCATCGTGATCGCCATCGGCGAGAACGTCTTGCCTTCGACTCCGGTAAAAGTGAGCAGCGGGGCGAAGACGAGGAAGATGATCGCCTGCCCGTAGACGGTCGGCTTGATCATTTCCTGCGCCGCAAGGCGTGTTTCAGTGAGCCGCTCGCCCAAGGTGAGCAGTCGCCCCTCCCGGTGCTGTCGCGCCGCGAGACGTGCGACGCTGTTCTCGACAATGATCACCGCGCCATCGACGATAAGGCCGAAGTCGAGCGCTCCGAGACTCATCAGATTGCCCGACACGCCGAGCCGGTTCATACCGACCGCTGCCATGAGCATCGATATCGGGATGACCAGTGCCGTTATGATCGCGGCGCGGATGTTGCCAAGCAGGAGGAATAGCACCGCAATGACCAGCAGCGCGCCTTCGAGCAGGTTTTTCTCGACTGTGGCTATGGTCGCATCGACAAGAGACGACCGGTTATAGACGATATCGGCCTCTACCCCCGCAGGGAGCGAGTCACGGACTTCTTCAAGTCGTTCGGCTGCCTGAGCCGATACCGTGCGGCTGTTCTCACCACTGCGCATCAGAACCGTTCCGACCACGGCTTCTTCGCCGTTTAACGATGCGGCACCTGTTCGCAGGTCGCCACCGATCTCGACATCGGCGACATCACCTATACGGATAGGCACACCTTCGCGGGTGGCGACGACTGCTTGCTCGATATCCGCGATCCCGCCAAGCCGCGCATCGACCCTTACAAGCAGAGCCTCGTCTGCGCGGTCGACGAAATTGGCACCGGCCGCCAGATTGGCCGCCTCGAGCGCATCGATCAGAGAGTCGAAGGACAAACCGTAGCCGGTCAAACGGGCCGGATCGGGTTGAACAAGGAATTGCTTTTCAAAGCCTCCGATTGAGTCCACCCCGGCGACGCCGTCGACTGAACGCATCAGCGGTGCGACGACCCAGTCCTGCACAGTGCGCAGATAGGCCGCCTTGGCGACATCGCTTTCGAGGCGGTCGCCACGTTCGGTGATAAAGCTGCCATCGGACTGCCAGCCTGTCCGGCCGCCAGTGGTCGCACCCTTGCCACCGGGGTGCTCATACTCGATTGTATACATCAGCACTTCGCCAAGGCCGGTGGAAATCGGCCCCATGGTGGGCTCCGCTCCCTCAGGCAGCGAAGCACCGATTGGTGCGAGACGCTCGTTTACCTGACTCCGCGCGAAATAGAGATCGGTCCCTTCCTCGAAGATAGCGGTGACCTGGCTGAAGCCATTGCGCGAGATCGAGCGAGTCATCTCCAATCCCTCAATCCCGGCCAATCCGGTCTCGATGGGAAAAGTTACCTGCGTCTCGACCTGCGAAGGCGAGAGTGCAGGCGCGGTGGTGTTGATCTGGACCTGCGTATTGGTGATGTCAGGCACCGCATCGATCGGCAAACGCAACAAATTGAGCGCGCCGTAGATCGCAGCAAGTATGGTTAGACCGATGATCGCCCAGCGAAAACGCACGGCGATATCCAGCACCATCCCGATCAGGCCATGGCGGTGGCTACCCTCATCCGAAGGCGTCGATACATGATCAGTCGTCATCTTCGACGTTCTCCTTTTCGAGTTCGGCCTTCAGCAGAAAGGCATTGTCGGTCGCGATCTGTTGCCCCGGCTCAAGACCGGACAAGATCATCACCATTCCGGCGGACCGGCTGCCTGTTGCCACTTCACGCGCCTGGAACCCGCGCTGTGTGCGCACGAACACGACATCGCGCCCTTCGAGCACTTGCACGGCGTCCTCTGGAACTGCGATGCGGCTCTGGTCGACTTCGCCTGACGGGCGAATGCGTGCCTGGAGAAACGAACCGGGCTGGAGTCCGGGAACAGCGCGTGTGAGACTGAGCACGGCGGTGGCACTGCGGCTCTCCGGATCGAGCGAAGGCGTGACCGATCGCACACGTGCGCCGATCTCGCGGCCATCCCCCACGATCAGCGCGGCTTCATCGCCAGGCTGAATGCGCGCGGCATCTTCGGAAGGCAGCGCAACTTCGATCTGCAGACCGCTCGGATTGACCACGCGGTAGAGTTCTTCACCAGCATCGACGAACGAGCCGAGCACGATCGGGGTAGCGGTGACGCGGCCCGAGAGTGGACTCGTCACCGCAAGCGAACGTCCATCACCACTTACACCCGCTGCAGCGACAGCAGCCTGAGCACGGTTCAATTCGGCACGGGCAACGTCAAGATTGGCGCGCGCCGCTTCGAGATCTTGGCGCGCTGTCACGTTAGCTTCAAAAAGACGACGCTCCCGCTCATAAGCTGCCGAAAGCTCGGTCACGCGGGCGCGGGCGGAACTAAGCTGGGAAGCGAGTGCCGCCGCATCGGCGCTTTCGATCCGTGCAACAGTCTCGCCTTTGCGGACATAGTCGCCAAGCGTCTTGCCAACGCTGCGGACGACGCCCGAAGCGCGCGCATCGATTCTTGCACTTGCGGTCGGGCTCGCCACAACGGTCGCTGGGAAGACCAGTTCGACTGCAGCACCGGCCTGCACTGCGGCGACCTCGATCTCTGCCGTGCGAATCTGTTCTTCGTCGATCAGAACGAGGCCTTCTGGCAATTCAGTTTCGGCGGCTTCGTTTTCTGCAAGAGGATCAGCTTGATAGTCAGGCCACAGCAATAATAGCAGTGCCGCGGCGAGTATGACGATTCCGGCGACGATCGCCAGTTTTCTGCGGTTCATTGGGAGGTTCCTCATTGTGCGGCCAGCCTGATCAGTTCGGCGGCAGCTTGTCCCCGGTCTTGCTGCGCGGTGATCAACGCCTCGCGTATGGCGTCACGCGCTTCGGCTGCGCTCAACACCTCGATCAGCGGAAAGCGACCGTTGCGATACCCGATGCGAACGAGCCGCAGCGCCTCTTCAGCCTGGGGGAGTGACGTCGTGGAAAGTGTCTCGACGCGCGCTTCGGCGGCGAGATATTCGGCATGAGCGCGGGTTATGGACTGTTCGAAGTCGGCGAGCGCAACTGCCTCGCGGGCATTGGCGGCCCGCAGCCTAGCCTCGGCAGCAGCGATGTTGCCCTGGTTCCGATTGCGGAAAGGAAGCGGTATCGAGACGCCGACAAGAAAGGCACTGTCGTTGCTTTCCTCAAAGCGGCGAACACCGGCGGATACGACAGGATCGGGAATGCGCAAGCTGCGCTCACGATCGATCTCGGCGGCCGCGGCGGTGCTTTCGGCTCGCGCTACTTGTAATTGCAGCCCCGTCGCCGAGGCCATTACGATGCCCGGAGGCACGATTTCGGGAAAGTCGGTCGGAACGAGCGGCGGCGCTTCCTGGTCGCTCCAAAGCGAGGCAAGCGCCGTGCGCGCCGCGAGACTGGCTGCTTGCGCCGCTTGAAGCTCGGCACGTGCTTCCGCCAGGGCCGCTTCTGCGCGCAATGCGCGTAGAGGCGGTTCGCGGCCCACTTCGACCAGCACACCGGCTATGCGGGCGAGTTCTTCGTTCCGCTCAACCACATCGCGAGCGAGTGCGACACGCGAGGCAGCCGCAACTGCCGCAACGTAGCGCTCACGAACGAGAAAGCCGAGCTCGACATCGGCGAGGTCGGCTCGCAAGCCTGCCAGCTGCGCCTGTGCCCGTGCAGCCTGGACACGAGCGCTGCGCTTGCCTCCAAGTTCGAGCCGTTGTCCGACCGAAAGCGTATATTCGGTTGCGCTCAGCCCGGAGAACGCGCCGCTTCCGGCGATATTCTCGACCTCGAACGAGAGCTCCGGATTCGGCCTCAAGCGTGCCTGACCGACTAGCGCCTGTGCTGCCTCGGCTTCCGCCCGCGGACCGACGATGCGCGGGTTTAATTCGGGGTCTGCAGTTTCGCCGACCACGCCTGTCCGGCTCAATGCATCCTCGAGCGTCAGAAGCTCCTGCTCCTGCGCTGCCACGGGCGTGGCAATGGCGACGAGGGATAGCCCTGCAGTCAAGGCATCCCGCCAACTTATGGCTGACATTCTGTATAGTTCCTCTGCTGACGATCCGGTGTGCGCCGCGTTGCACAGCGCGATTCAACCCGTCAGCTTCGAGGAGGGCGTTGGGGCAGGCCGTGCGCCTCGCCAGTGATTTTCACGTCTGGAAACGAGGTAGTAACGATGACGGTTTCGCCGAACGTTTGACTATGACTATTGGGTACCAACGCTGCGAACAGGTGGTGGCAATGTCCATGCGCGCAGACCTGGGGCTGCGGACTATCTCGCTCAGATCCGTCACTGGTAACCGCATCAATCGTTTGGTTCGCATAGATTGCCGAAGACATTTCATCGCCGCATTGAGCGGCTTCCGCCACCGGCGACACCATTAGCGCCGCCACGCCAAAACAGCGGCGACAATTCTGAAGAAAATCAATCCATGCAGCTCAAACATCCTGGCGCCTTTAGCGAACCTAAACCGGATCCGGATTGCCAAATAACCCCTCCAGCGACTGTAGGGGCAAGCGATTTTTCGCGCCTGCGGGGCTTCAGTCGTCTCTCAATGTGGCGAAATAGATTATTGGAACGCCTTCATCACGAGGTGATCCGTCAGCTCTCCATAGTTTCTAATTGCACCGCAGCGCCGCTCAGAGAGACGAAAACGCGTGGCTTCGCCTTTTTGGCTTTGCGGACACAGATTTTGGTCGGGATTGGGAAAGTGTCTCGATAATCTTGCAGTCCGACACGTCGCCGCCGGTACAAGACACCACTACATTTTCCAGCTCTGCGCGAAGAGCTTCCAGACGGGTAAGGCGATCTTCCACACTCAGAAGGTGTTGTTTCGCAATATCGCCCGCCTTGTCGCAGCTTCCATTTGGCGTGTTCTTTAGTTCCAAGAGGGAGCGCGCTTCCTCGATGGAAAAGCCAAGTTTGCGCGCCTGCCGGATGAACGCCAGTCGTTCTACATCCCGCTCCGTATAGGTTCGCTGGCCCGCTGCCGTGCGTGCGGCTTCGGGCATCAGTCCGATGTCCTCGTAAAACCTTATCGTATTCACCTTCGTTCCGGTTGCCTTTGCCAAACCTCCGATAAGCATGAATCTACTCCTTGCGCGCCATATCGCGAGTGTGTCGCAATTTCAGCTTGCCTCTACAGCCACTGGAGGTGTTACCTACTGGCTTATGTTGGAAAACGAAACATCGGATTGCGGTTGCACAGGCGATACGCAAAGAGCAGGTGCAGACCCGGCTTATCGCCGCGCCCTTTGGATCGTCGTATTGCTCAATCTGGGCTTTGGCGTTTTCGAGGTCTTCGGCGGGTTTCTGGCGGACAGCCAAGCGCTCAAGGCCGACGCCCTCGACTTCATCGGCGATGGATCGATCACGCTGATCGGCATCCTCGCTCTTGCGTGGAGTGCCCGCACGCGCGCCCGGGTCGCGCTGACACAGGGCTTGTTTCTGGGCGCACTGGGCCTTGGAGTAATCGGTCTGGCAGTCTGGCGCTCACTGAACGCAGTTGCGCCTGAAGCCGGTTTGATGGGCGGTATCGCGGCTGCAGCACTGGTGGTGAACATCGCGGCGGCGCTTGTGCTGATGCGGTTTCGCGAAGGCGACGCACACGTGTCCGCGATCTGGCTGTTCAGCCGCAATGACGCGATCGCCAATGT
>FUFK010042278.1_pt1 | contig 12143 bp, 9 predicted proteins | sample 1021851 | NCBI WGS metagenome assembly FUFK01 (sample SAMEA51879418, study PRJEB19060) | metagenome
ACAGACGGGGAACTTACATAAACAATATAACAAATAAGAGGGATAAATGCACACCCATAGTAATACAAATTAAAGAAAAATGTTATAATTAAGTTATACTTTCTCTCTTTATTATGTATCCCGAAGAAGAGCAAGATTTCGATATCAGGCAATGGAATTTGTCAGGTTGGTTTATGGGTGTAGCAGAGACAGTTTGTCCTTCTAACTATCAGGACAAAGTTGATTGGGCTACTGCTGCTTATAAACTTTGGCAAAGAACTGGTATTAAACCTGAGGAAGTGCGAGCAGCGCGCTGTCCAAATTGGAAATCTTCTTATGAAGAATACAAAAAGAGAGAAAGAAGAAATAAAACAAAAGTTTTTTATTATCCATGAATTACACCGCGCAAGATGCTGAAGATTGGAGCAGATTTTGGAGGTCTGAAGTTGGAGGAACTCCTCCTGCTATTCCAACAGATGAAAGACAGTTAAACATCACGCAAAAAGAACAGTTGCGGGGGTGGGATTCTGGAAAGCTACATCAAAGACTATTTGCTAGTAGAAAACCAGAAGGGATGCCTGCAGAAACATATCGCAACCACCTAACAGGAGCTTATGTTCCTGAAGATATTCCTGTCCTTCGCGAGTTTGGTTATGAAGCAAAGGCGCAAGAGTTGGAAGCACAGGTCAGGGAAGCTGAAAGAATAATCATGGAAAATAAAATTGCAGAATCAGCACAGCGCAATGCTGAGAATGAGAAAAGACTTGCTGCTTGGCAAAAACTAACACCACAGCAAAAGTTAGCTGCAGCAGGTCCTCTTCCTCCTGAAGTAATTGCAAGAAATAGAGCGCAGTTTGGATTAACAGGCAAACCTTCTTGGGAGCAGTAGATGTCTGAGTTGTTGCCCAACAGTCAATTATTGGAAGAAATTCCACCTGCAGTTTGGCAAGCGTTAAACCACAGAGCAATGGGAGAGAATTGGGGGAAGGCTGCTGAATTAGCAGGCATCCATGTAAGAACCCTCAAAAAATATAAGGACCTCCCAGAGTGTGTGAAATTTGTCCAAGATCAATGCCAAGCATCACTAAGACAAGGCAACAACTATGTGATGCAGAAGATTCCGCTAGTTCTTAAAAGATTAGTAAAAACTGCATTAGATGATAATGAAAGAGCGTATAGCAGAAACAATGCGAGTGACATCTTGTTGAGGTATGTATATCAGCAAGAAGAACTGAGAGAACAAAGAATAAAAACAGAAATTATTGAACAAAAAATAGCAGCTTTAGAAGGTGGCAAGACAATTAATCTCTACTGAAGGACTTCCTGCTTCAAGAAAAGAAGCAAAGAAAACAGGAAGCAAATACTACTTCACAGGAATACCCTGCAAGCATGGTCATTTAGAAGTAAGGGATACTAAAACAACTACTTGCAGAGAATGTAGAAGGATAACCTCTTCTAAATATGAAAAGCAAAGATGGGCTGACCCAGAGAAGAGAAAGAAGTGTCAGGAGAAGTTGCTTAGTTGGAAAGAAAAGAAAGGAAAAGAGTTTATGCAGCAATATTGGAAAGAGAACAGAGAAAAACAAAAAGAGACAAATAGGGTAAAAAATAGAAAATATAAAAAGAATAGACTTGCTACTGACCCACACTTCAAAGAAGCAAAGAGACTTAGTGATGAAGTAAATAGATGCTTAAGAGGCAACAAGATTTATAAAACACAGGAAACCAAAGACAGATTAATGATGGATATTGTTGGATGTAATTTGGAATTTTTTACTATATATATAGAGAAACTTTTCCAAGAAGGAATGAGTTGGGAAAACAGAGGCTTTTGGCATCTGGACCACATTAGACCTGTAAACACTTTTGACCTAACTGATAAAGGTCAAGCAAAAGTTGCTTATAACTACAGGAACTATCAACCTCTGTGGAAGATAGATAATGAAAGGAAAACAGGCAAATATGATGAAGAACAGGAGTTTATATGGGTTGGACAAATGAGGCAGAAAGGTTATAAAGGAGAGTTATATCAATGCTTCTCGTCACTAGCTGTCACTAACCTAAGACCTAGTGCTTCCCTAGCACCCGCGCTATCAAATCTCTGTCACTAAGCGTCACTAAACACTCTTTTACAATTACAAGAAATCTAGTTATATCAATAGGTTTAGTTTGTTATATTGGTCGCTCCCAAAGCACCCGCGCTACCAAGCTGCGCCACGCCCCGCTAGTAGTAATTATAGTGCCTGACAGGATTTTTGTATAATCTTCAGTCCTCACTTAGTTTCTAGTTTGTTAGATACTGTTCGATTCTGTTTGATTTATATGTGTTTTGTCGCTATTTTGTCACTAAGGATATTTACTCCTTGTCACTAAATTTGAACTCTTTTTAGTGACAAACGCTGAAGCACCCGCTCTACTCAATGCCTACTAGATACAAAGCTGAAACTTGGGTCATATCTCTGAGGGATATGTTGAAGACTTCTGTTGGTTCATGGTTAAGAATTGGAGAACAATCCAACAAATGCAAGATTGATATTAGATATGACAATGGCAAGAGAGAAGTAGGAACAATTCCAATCTTATGGAAGCAAGCTAATGCAACAGAGATTTATGACTCAGTTAATAAAATCGCAACTCTTGTTAAGTCTGGGAGAACACTAAGAGAATCAATAGAAGCATTTTATGGAAGTAGCCCAACTGCTCCTGTTGCTGTTGAAGCTCCAAGTCCTGAACTGATTAGAAACTCTTGGCAAAGTTTTGGAGAAAGTAAATTAAAAAGAAATCAAATAAAAGAATCAACTTGGAAAGGTGTTTATTCAAAAAGTTTTAAAAGATTAGAAAAAGTATTGGATAAGGTAGTTGATGCAGAAACTTGTTTGACTATTCCTGTTGAAGATTTAGAAGGAGGATGCAGGACCAGAGAGATAACAGTTCAACATCTTGCTCAATGGTTGAGGTTTGCTGTTGGGCAAAAACATTTAGATGCACAAAGATGGAATCCTCCACCTGAACAGTCCAAAGAGATTAAGGATTACATTGGCGAAACAACCAAAAAGGCAACAGAAGGAGTTCCTATTTATGACAATGAATTTCTTGAATTAATTAATCAATTATCAAAAAATAGAGAAGGCAAAGCTGCACAGCGTTGGATATTTGCTCTGCAGATTTTTGCAACTTATGGCATCCGCCCTGCAGAAATTGAACACCTAAGAATCCAAACAATAAATGGAGAGAAAAGTTTATTTTGTGATTACATCAAAAGGAGTGGAGGTGGTTCAACTCAGCCAAGAGAATTAGTGCCAATTCACGATTATTGGGAGAAAGAATTTGACCTGCTAAATAAGATTGAAAAAGGTTATCCTTTGCCAAGTTTTACAGGTGGAGTTGCTGAAGCTACAAGGAAGTATTTACAGAGGCAAGAATATTGGAAAAAGCTAGTCAAGGAAAGAGGTTTGAAGGTGTATTGTTTCAGGCATGGCTTTGCATGGCGAATCCACACAGACCCAAAATATTGCAACAAAATATCCACAAGGATGGCTTCCAGTTTGATGGGCCACAGCCATGAGACGCACATCAGATCGTATGGTCAATGGACACCTGCAGGAAGCGTCAGAAATAGTATTAGAGACTTGCTGAAGGATTAGCTACACATACCCAAAAATCTGTTTGTTAGATGTTGTCAGAACTTGTTAAATACATTATCTTTATTAACAAGGTCTGAGATTAGATTCTCAAAATCACAATCGGTATTTGTTGGAGGGCAAACGATTTCTACTGTGTGTTCAGCATTACGGGATGACGGACTGAATTTTGAATATTCACCCCCTTGCTGACTTATGCCGCGCAATAGTAATCGTTATCCTTCTAAAGACAAAAGTAAGTTAAAAGACGGAACTAATTCCAATATCAAATACAACCCTCAGACAGAGGATTCTCCCAAAGTGTGGGATTATTTCTTGTCTCAGAGGAAGTTTGATGGAATAGTCTGGGAAGAAAGCAACATTGCTGTATATAACGAGGTCATAAAGAAGAAAAGGGATTAATTCCAGAAATTAGTCCAATGATTAAAAAGAGAATGGTAGGTAATGCCCTGCCAGAAGGCGAATGGCGAAAGACTGCTGAAGCTGCACCGCTTCTCGGAGTAACTCGCCAAAAATTAACCCAATTAGTTGAAAAGGGTTATTTCATAGGTGGCCAACACTTCCTGAAGTTAGGCGATACAGACACCTCCCCACGTTTGTGGAATATAGATTCTTGCAGATTAGTATTTGCTGAATTAGCTGCTCCTTCATTTGGAAGGAAATATGGCTAAAGAATTTAACCCAGAGGCACTCTGTGAAGGTAAATTCTCCAACATTATTTGTAATCCAAGAGCATCCAAATACATGGTTGATCTTGCAATGGAGTATTACCTTGCTGACCATAGAAAGGAAGAACTAGCAAAAGTATATAAGGAATCAATAGAGGCTGAGTACAGGCAGGAATGTGAGTTCCTGAATCTGATGGAGGGGCAAAAATATGAATCGTACTAATACAACTAAATGGAGATATTTTGGTTTCCTCTGGGAATCAATTAGGGCTGAATACTTTGCAAAGCATGGCAGGAAGGATGAGAGTTCTTTTTGTTTAGAACTTGCTGCGCAACATAAGGCCAAGTTGAAAAAGATGGAGGAGGAAGAAGTTGATTTCAAATAAAAAGGACTGCGCTAACAGCCCCAAAGTAAAAAATTCTATTAAATCTATTATGCCAAACGATCAGAAGGAGATGGGCCTTGTTGATTGGGTACAAGTAAGAACTTTTACAGACTTGCTGCATCACAATGACTCGCTCGGAACAGACGAAAAACCGCACAATCCAATCTTTGCACTTTTCCCAACTGCAAAAGGTCCTTGCATCCATGAAAGAGGATGGAGAGTTGCTTCCCACAACAAGGAAACTATTGAACCACATTTGCAGAGAAACAAAGACTTATCTCTTGGACTTATTGTTGGAGTTCATAAACCTAAACCAGAGGATTGGGGAAAGTTACCAGACCACAAAAACAAGTCAGGCAAAATCAAAACTTGGGGAGCTACAGATGACCACATCAAAGAGGTCTGGGGAATCTTCGCAGAGGGCGATAGTGGCAAACTTGATTTTGACAGCCAATGCGAGCAAGTAAGAAATACAGGACTGCTTCCATCTGTAGAAATATTTACAGGCAACAAAAGTGGTCATTTTTATTTCTTAACTTCAGAACCAATAGAACCTGACAAATTTAGAGAGTTACAAAAAAGGCTTGCACAGTTCCTCAATGACAAGTGTCCTGATCTTGGAATTGATAAAGGAATCCATAATCCTGCAAGAGTTATGAGAGTGCCTGGAGGATTACACGCGAAGACGCGGAAGAGGTGTGAAATTAAAACAATTAGGACAAATAGGTACTCAATAGAAGAGTTGGACAACTTATTGCCTGCTTTGGTCCACAAGAAGGTGGAGCGAAAGGAGCGAAGGAAAACATTTTCAGAAAAGGGGAGGGAAAAGTATTTAACTCCACCTGCTGAGATACAGACAGAGGGATGGTTCAGCGATATGCCCGCAGAGTTCCAACATCAAACTGCAGTTGAGATGCTTAAGTTTGTGCCAAGAAGNGAACAGTTGGGCAAAGGAGAAAGACAAGGCATTTGTATTCCTGTGCTGTTTGGTTTGGTTAATCACTTTGGAGAAACTGAAGCAACAAGGATTATTGAGGAAGCAAGTTGGACTTCAGAGAACTGGAATCCCCTCCATGAGATGCAATATGTTCATAATCCAAACAATGAAATAGGTTGCTTAATTCATCATGCGAGGGCAAATGGTTGGACCTATGAGGAAAAGAAACCAGAGAAATCTAATGCAATTTCTTTGGATGATGTATTCCCAACGCAACTTGTTAATCATCTAAGGACAGTTACTAAGCATCATTCCTACTCAGATGAAGTTATTGCAATGACTTATTTGATAGGTGTTACCCCATTGCTGAAATTGGGTGCAAGCATAATGACAAATCCTTTGACAGATTTTGAAGTCCCTCTGAATCTCTTTGCCTGCTGTGTGGGTAAGAGTGGAGTCAAAAAATCTCCCCTGCAAAAGATACTTATTGAACATCCTGTTAAAAGGGTTATCAAAAAGCAAATGGAGGAGAACTATAAGAACAGCCTCCAATATGCAAAAGACTACAAGGCCTATTCCAAAGACAAGGAAAAGTTTCTTGAAGAGAATGGGATGCCTCCTGAAAAACCTCCCTATCCGATTTTGATAGTTCAAGACTCAACACCTGAAGCACTTCAGGAGCAGTTGATTCAGAATGAAAAATCAAAGAAGGCACTCCTGAGATTAAATGATGAATTAGCAGGATTATTTAATTCTTTTGGGAGATATACAAAGGGCAAAGGCAACGAGGAGCAGCAACTTCTTGAGCAGTATGACGGCAAAGGGTTCACAACTCTGCGCAAAGAAAAGACATTAATCTGTAATCAATCTGCAATTAGTGTTTTTGGTGCAATTCAGCCTGAAGTCTTAGCAAAGATGATGAAGGGCAAAGACGATAACGGAAAATGGGCAAGATTTATCTTTTATCAACTTGAGTTTGATTTAACTCCATTGCCTACCACAGCAACAAGAGAAGAAATCCTCCAACATCACAATGCAAAAGATCATCTGCAATACTTCGCGCAAAAGATTTTTGAATATAACACCATTTATTTGAAATTATCGCCTGAGGCAATGGCTAGGTTTGCTGAGTATGAATTGGACAGGAGAAAGGATTCTCAAAAAACTAAGAGGAGTTCCTGTGCTGCTATTTACAATAAGTCTGCAGGAAAAGTAGCCCGCATGAGTGGCCTTTTGCATATTATTTCTCAAATTAATTTAGAAACTAATACTGCAGAGGTTTCTTTGGATACTTTAGAAGCTGCAATTAAGTTAATTGATGCAACTGATAGTTTTGCGGTTGACTTCCAGAATGATTCTTCTCTGAATGACAAAGATAGATTATTGAAGACTATCCACAATATTGCGAGGAAATCAAAAGCTCCTGTGCCATATCGGGATATTTATAATGCTTTATCTCTGAAAGTCAGACTTGCTAATAATAAAGAATCAATATTGGAGATGTTCAGCAAACTTCAGGAGATGGAACTGGGCAAAATATCCAAAGGCAGCAGAGGTGGAATTTGTTATCAGGCTGTTAAGGACTTCCCCAAACGCTGAACGTAGATTGGAGGGTGTATTGGGTGGAATACACCANAAGAAAACAATAGGGCAAAAGCATAAGAGGAACTGTAGATATGTATATCTCTTTTTTATCCTCTTTCCCTTGAGTCTTTCCAAGTTGTTGCCCCACAGTTTTTCTTGGCATTGGACAAAAGCTGCATACGCTCCAACATTGGCTGAAATCCTTGTCTGCAATTACTTTCTTATGTCGTACTTTTTTGCTGTATGTATGATTTTTTGGTGTTCTGCTTTTCCGATTTTTCCCAGATAAAAAAATATAATTGAGATAGATATATTTATTAAATATGAGTATCTGGAATAGGTTGAATAGAGCAGATGAGAGATTAAATAAACTTGGATTTCAAAGGAATCTGCCTACACTTCGCTGCATAGTTACTCAGGGAGAAGATTCTCCTCCTGATGACTACTTCATCTCTACAACTGACCCTCAAGGTAATCAGATAATTAATAAAGATCCTTTTGCTCTATGGATAAATGTAGAAACTAAAAACCCATAGAAGCAACTACAGCCTTTTTCCTTTTTGGACTTGTTTCAAGATACTTGGCAAGTGCATCCAAGCTGCTGTGACCACTAATGCTTTTTATTGCATTTAAGGTCATGCCTGCTTCATCTGCTGCGGTCAAACCGCTTCGCCTATAAGTATGTGTTGAGCATCCTTCAAAATTCAAAGATTCTGTATATTTCCTCATTTGTCTATCAAATGCCTGCCTTGAAAGATGTTGTCCACGTTTTGCGCCTTTAAATAGCCAATCATCTAAGTCAGGGCGCGCCCATTCAAGGTTTATTTCTCTTTGATTTCTAAGTGGATATTTATACCAATGATTTTCTTCCCAATCATTTAAAACTGATTTTAAAGTTGGATGCAAAGGAACTTCTCTTTGCTCGTTTGTTTTGGTGTCTTTTGCTTTGAACAGGATGTAATCCTTCTTGATATTTCTGAACTTCAAACTAAGTGCTTCTGAGATTCTGCAGCTAGTGAAAGTACATACAAAACTAATAACTCTATGCTGACCCATTGGGAATGAATTACATAGTTTTTCTAGTTCATTAGCTTCAAGGATGGTTGCCTGCCCTTCGCGTTGGTCTTTGGGCATGATTTTTACTGTAAGTGAATTTGAGCTACCTGATAGCAATGGATTTGCTAGTGCTGTTGCTCTTTTCTAAATTAGCGCAAAACCATATTAATCAGTTAGAACCATGCTTATTTATCAATACAAAATAACTTATACAACTAGCTTTTTTTATTACTAATAATGATATTTTTATTACCTATTATTTACTGCTTATTTATAACAAATAGTGATATTAATATCGCTTATTTGTAACAACTAGGGGGAGGGTTCAGAAGCCTGCAAAATGTTATCAACAGACGGGGAACTTACATAAACAATATAACAAATAAGAGGGATAAATGCACACCCATAGTAATACAAATTAAAGAAAAATGTTATAATTAAGTTATACTTTCTCTCTTTATCAATGTATCCCGAAGAAGAGCAAGATTTCGATATCAGGCAATGGAATTTGTCAGGTTGGTTTATGGGTGTAGCAGAGACAGTTTGTCCTTCTAANTATCAGGACAAAGTTGATTGGGCTACTGCTGCTTATAAACTTTGGCAAAGAACTGGTATTAAACCTGAGGAAGTGCGAGCAGCGCGCTGTCCAAATTGGAAATCTTCTTATGAAGAATACAAAAAGAGAGAAAGAAGAAATAAAACAAAAGTTTTTTATTATCCATGAATTACACCGCGCAAGATGCTGAAGATTGGAGCAGATTTTGGAGGTCTGAAGTTGGAGGAACTCCTCCTGCTATTCCAACAGATGAAAGACAGTTAAACATCACGCAAAAAGAACAGTTGCGGGGGTGGGATTCTGGAANGCTACATCAAAGACTATTTGCTAGTAGAAAACCAGAAGGGATGCCTGCAGAAACATATCGCAACCACCTAACAGGAGCTTATGTTCCTGAAGATATTCCTGTCCTTCGCNAGTTTGGTTNTGAAGCAAAGGCGCAAGAGTTGGAAGCACAGGTCAGGGAAGCTGAAAGAATAATCATGGAAAATAAAATTGCAGAATCAGCACAGCGCAATGCTGAGAATGAGAAAAGACTTGCTGCTTGGCAAAAACTAACACCACAGCAAAAGTTAGCTGCAGCAGGTCCTCTTCCTCCTGAAGTAATTGCAAGAAATAGAGCGCAGTTTGGATTAACAGGCAAACCTTCTTGGGAGCAGTAGATGTCTGAGTTGTTGCCCAACAGTCAATTATTGGAAGAAATTCCACCTGCAGTTTGGCAAGCGTTAAACCACAGAGCAATGGGAGAGAATTGGGGGAAGGCTGCTGAATTAGCAGGCATCCATGTAAGAACCCTCAAAAAATATAAGGACCTCCCAGAGTGTGTGAAATTTGTCCAAGATCAATGCCAAGCATCACTAAGACAAGGCAACAACTATGTGATGCAGAAGATTCCGCTAGTTCTTAAAAGATTAGTAAAAACTGCATTAGATGATAATGAAAGAGCGTATAGCAGAAACAATGCGAGTGACATCTTGTTGAGGTATGTATATCAGCAAGAAGAACTGAGAGAACAAAGAATAAAAACAGAAATTATTGAACAAAAAATAGCAGCTTTAGAAGGTGGCAAGACAATTAATCTCTACTGAAGGACTTCCTGCTTCAAGAAAAGAAGCAAAGAAAACAGGAAGCAAATACTACTTCACAGGAATACCCTGCAAGCATGGTCATTTAGAAGTAAGGGATACTAAAACAACTACTTGCAGAGAATGTAGAAGGATAACCTCTTCTAAATATGAAAAGCAAAGATGGGCTGACCCAGAGAAGAGAAAGAAGTGTCAGGAGAAGTTACTNAGTTGGAAAGAAAAGAAAGGAAAAGAGTTTATGCAGCAATATTGGAAAGAGAACAGAGANAAACAAAAAGAGACAAATAAGGTAAAAAATAGAAAATATAAAAANNATAGACTTGCTACTGACCCACACTTCAAAGAAGCAAAGAGACTTAGTGATGAAGTAAATAGATGNTTAAGAGGCAACAAGATTTATAAAACACAGGAAACCAAAGACAGATTAATGATGGATATTGTTGGATGTAATTTGGAATTTTTTACTATATATATAGAGAAACTTTTCCAAGAAGGAATGAGTTGGGAAAATAGAGGCTTTTGGCATCTGGACCACATTAGACCTGTAAACACTTTTGACCTAACTGATAAAGGTCAAGCAAAAGTTGCTTATAACTACAGGAACTATCAACCTCTGTGGAAGATAGATAATGAAAGGAAAACAGGCAAATATGATGAAGAACAGGAGTTTATATGGGTTGGACAAATGAGGCAGAAAGGTTATAAAGGAGAGTTATATCAATGCTTCTCGTCACTAGCTGTCACTAACCTAAGACCTAGTGCTTCCCTAGCACCCGCGCTATCAAATCTCTGTCACTAAGCGTCACTAAACACTCTTTTACAATTACAAGAAATCTAGTTATATCAATAGGTTTAGTTTGTTATATTGGTCGCTCCCAAAGCACCCGCGCTACCAAGCTGCGCCACGCCCCGCTAGTAGTAATTATAGTGCCTGACAGGATTTTTGTATAATCTTCAGTCCTCACTTAGTTTCTAGTTTGTTAGATACTGTTCGATTCTGTTTGATTTATATGTGTTTTGTCGCTATTTTGTCACTAAGGATATTTACTCCTTGTCACTAAATTTGAACTCTTTTTAGTGACAAACGCTGAAGCACCCGCTCTACTCAATGCCTACTAGATACAAAGCTGAAACTTGGGTCATATCTCTGAGGGATATGTTGAAGACTTCTGTTGGTTCATGGTTAAGAATTGGAGAACAATCCAACAAATGCAAGATTGATATTAGATATGACAATGGCAAGAGAGAAGTAGGAACAATTCCAATCTTATGGAAGCAAGCTAATGCAACAGAGATTTATGACTCAGTTAATAAAATCGCAACTCTTGTTAAGTCTGGGAGAACACTAAGAGAATCAATAGAAGCATTTTATGGGAGTAGCCCAACTGCTCCTGTTGCTGTTGAAGCTCCAAGTCCTGAACTGATTAGAAACTCTTGGCAAAGTTTTGGAGAAAGTAAATTAAAAAGAAATCAAATAAAAGAATCAACTTGGAAAGGTGTTTATGCAAAAAGTTTTAAAAGATTAGAAAAAGTATTAGATAAGGTAGTTGATTCAGAAACTTGTTTGACTATTCCTGTTGAAGATTTAGAAGGAGGATGCAGGACCAGAGAGATAACAGTTCAACATCTTGCTCAATGGTTGAGGTTTGCTGTTGGGCAAAAACATTTAGATGCACAAAGATGGAATCCTCCACCTGAACAGTCCAAAGAGATTAAGGATTACATTGGCGAAACAACCAAAAAGGCAACAGAAGGAGTTCCTATTTATGACAATGAATTTCTTGAATTAATTAATCAATTATCAAAAAATAGAGAAGGCAAAGCTGCACAGCGTTGGATATTTGCTCTGCAGATTTTTGCAACTTATGGCATCCGCCCTGCAGAAATTGAACACCTAAGAATCCAAACAATAAATGGAGAGAAAAGTTTATTTTGTGATTACATCAAAAGGAGTGGAGGTGGTTCAACTCAGCCAAGAGAATTAGTGCCAATTCACGATTATTGGGAGAAAGAATTTGACCTGCTAAATAAGATTGAAAAAGGTTATCCTTTGCCAAGTTTTACAGGTGGAGTTGCTGAAGCTACAAGGAAGTATTTACAGAGGCAAGAATATTGGAAAAAGCTAGTCAAGGAAAGAGGTTTGAAGGTGTATTGTTTCAGGCATGGCTTTGCATGGCGAATCCACACAGACCCAAAATATTGCAACAAAATATCCACAAGGATGGCTTCCAGTTTGATGGGCCACAGCCAT
>FUFK010042179.1_pt1 | contig 12141 bp, 19 predicted proteins | sample 1021851 | NCBI WGS metagenome assembly FUFK01 (sample SAMEA51879418, study PRJEB19060) | metagenome
ATCTAATCGCCGATAACCACATATTAGTACCAAGTTGCCTTTACAGGTTTCTTCTCGGGTCTAATTCTTCTAGTACCCTTTACGTCTACAGTTTGAGACTCATTAGGTTTTGTTGCTTCAATCTCAACTCCACCTTTTGCAAAACCATCTTTGTTAATAAACATATTATGGTCTACATGAGTCATGCCTGCGTGACTAGTTTTATTTTTTTTCATAATGTCTCCTATTATAGGTTATCTACGCGGACCTTTCAAGATTCTTACATCTCTTTGTTTAAATTTATCATTCTCTATTTTTCCGTCAATACTCATTTGAGTTTTAGTTAATGACGTATCTGCCCGTAATTCAGCCAATTCTTCGTTTTGCTCCATTTTATCTCTTTGTAGGCTTTGGTTCATCATAGATTTCATTCGGTCTAAATCTATTCGTTCTTGACCTTCAATTCGTTTTCTCTGATCATCCATAGCTTTTAGATCAAGTTCTCTTGCTCTTAGTTTAGCAATAGGGTCATTGCCAAATTCACCAATCGTTCTTTGCTCTTCCTTCATAAACTCGATCGTCATCTCTGCTTCAAGTTTAGCTTTTCGAGCTTCCATCTTGATAGTTAAATTCTGAACCATTGTTTGCATTTCAGGATTCTGAGCCATCATTGGATTCTGTTGCATAATAGACATTTGCTGAATATCTTCTCTAAATTCTAGTTCCACTTGTTCTTGTGCCATCAAAGCAATGTGTTCAAAAATATTTTTCTCTAAGGCAGCTAAAACCATCGGGTTATTTCTAGCCATATTTGTTCCCATAAATGCCATGTGTGTATCGATATGGGCTCTATGATCTTGGCCCGGGAATGCTTGAAAAGGTTTACCTGACATTGCCATAATATTTTCTGTGGCAGGATCTGTTGGTACAGGTGGCTGTGGGGGAGGTAAAATTAAATTTACATTCTTAACACCAATGGCTTGATACATACTTTTATAAGCTTCGTATAAATTATGCATAGCAGGGTTCGATTGTGCTAATTGTAATTCTGTTTGTGCAATAGATATTCTCTGAGCTTGTGAAAATATATTTGGATCAGCTACAGGAACAATATCAACTTTGTCATCAAAGTCTTGCAGTTTAATATTTCTTTGTGCACCTACAACATCGTAAGGATATTCAGGTGGTAGATAAGTTTTAAAACAATCTGCTAATAATTTAAATTCGTGTTTTAATCCAACGTATAATCTTTTGTGGATTGCAGACATTACACGTGAACCTCTTTCAAGTAATGCAACTGTTGTACCAACGGCAGCACCTTGATTACCATCGCCAACGCTCATATCAGATATAGCAGCGAATCTTTGACCTGCATTAACTACAATACCCATCAATTGTAATAATGTTGCTGATGGTTCTTTAAAAGGTAAAGTCATAAATGCATCTTTGATGTTTCCACCTGGTGCATCGACATCTCGGAACTCGCCTGGCTGAATCGATTGTGCTTGATCAGAAATACGAATTCCTCGTTGTTTAAATCCTGCGGGCAAATTAGAGAGGGTACCCGCATCCAATAATTGACGTAGCGCTTGAGTCGCTGTTCTAGATAAACCGCCAATCATGTGAATCAAACCAAAGCCGTAAAAACCTAGTCCTGGAAGAAATTTAAAATGGACAAAGTATTGGATCTTTTGTTTTAGGGGATCATCAGCTTTGTAGTTTCGTTTGATTGCTAAAACTTTTCTTGAAGATGTATCAATAGTTACAAGGTATGGTAATTTAATTCCTGTTGTATCACCTGATTCATCTCTGTCTTCAAAACCTTCTAAATCTAAATTAACGTGACATTCAATTAGTTCAAATATACTTTCATCTCTTCCTGTTTTTTTAACACCTTCTAATTCTCTTTCTTTTTTTGTAACAGGATCATCTTCTAAATAACCAGGATTAATATCGATGTCTCTGTAAAATCCTGCTAGCTGTTGTTTTCTTAAATCGTTTTCTGAAACTTTTACTTTGTGTATAACAGCTTCTGCTTCCTCTAATGACGTTGCAGTGTACGGCACGATTAAATCATCGGCAGGTACAAATTTCGAAACGGCTCTTTCTAAAAGATCATCATAGTAGACTTTCTTAAAGGAAGAGCCGGCAAGAGGGAGATAGAAAAGCATTTGGTCAAAGTCAGGTTCGTATTCCTGCATAACATCCATTAATTGATAATTCATAAAATTTTTAACACGCTCTGCTTGATCGTGTTTCTGTGGAGTGATAGCTCCTAAAATCTGAGTTCTGACAGGTCCGTCAGCGGGTAGTAATTCTTTATACGCTCCTGCTTGAAACTGTGTTACGGCTTCGGCTAGTACAGGGTGCGTGGCTCCTGAAGCTCCTTCGAATGGCTGTGAAGGATTAACATATTTAAATCCTAAAAGATCTAAACCTTTACTGTAAGAATCTTCCCAATCTTTTCTTGATTGTTTGTATTCTGTATAGTTTGAATAAAGTTCAGAACCTATTTTATCTAAAACATCTTCAGGTAATAATTCTGCTAAGTTCGTGTAATGATCTGGAGTTCCTGCTTCGTTTACTGCTCCTGGTTCAAAATTAATATCAACCGAACCATCTTCTTGTTCGATAACTTCAGGTTCCCCGGGCAGTGATTTTTCAATCGTTTCTTGTGCTTCTACGATTTCTTCTTCTGCGGGTAACTTAACTGTTTGCTCTACGTTGGGAAGAGCTTTGTCGATATTGTCGTCTGCCATTTAATTTCTCCAATCTTACTACTTTAACTTGTTTTAACGGAACATTCAACCCCTGTGGGTTTGGTCCTCTCAATGGTGGGATCGTTCGTGTTAATCGTTTAACCATAATAAACCCTTGGTTCTCTAGGTTTAATATCCTCTTTTTCATCTTCAGGGTGAAGTAAAAATCCACCTTGTCTGAATCTCATTATTGCTTGAGTCATCGAATCCACATAGTCATCATGATCTCCATTTGGAAATGCAGCACACTCTTCGATAACTTCCTGTGCATATTGTTTATGCATCGGAGCCCATACTCTACCACTTTCAAAAAAAGGTGCAACTGTATTTACACGAACATGCTTATCGTTTCCTTTAGACGGAGTGTAATTGACAACGGGTATACCCATTCTTGACAGTTCATGAGTTAGTGGTATCCCTGATGCTTTAGCCTCGATTAATACCATTTGAGGTCGCCAAAATAAAAATGATTCATGAGCCACGCGTCTTAGCTCAGGGAACTCGTACCTGTCTTTCTCAGCGTCTAATAATATTATATGCATCTGGTTTTCATCATCACGGAACATGCCCCAGGTGGTTATGGCAGAATAGTCGGCTGTTTCTTTTTTAAGAAAAGCTGTATCGTAGGACTGTATAATAAATTCTGTGTGAGGAGGATTATCGTGAACCCAATCGTTCCACCACTCTCGTTTTATAATTGCACCTTCTTCAGCTGTTGGGGCTTGCATCCATTGTGCATTCCATTTTGCAATAGGTAGGGTTGCTTCGACCTTTTCTAATTCTTCTAGTTTCCAATACTCAGGCCACACAGGTAATCCTGATGGCATAATCGCAGGAAATTCTATAACTTCCCATTGATCACCTTTCACTTCTTTTTGACCATGGATCAAGCGCCCTGTTAAATCTTTTGTAGACCAACGAGTCATTACAACTACAATCGCTCCACCAGGTTGTAAACGTTGTCTAGGTCCTGAAGTATACCACTCGTAAGCTTTATCAAAACCTTCTTTGCTCATGGCATCTTGTTCCTTGTGTGGATCGTCAATGATTAACAAATCAGCACCACGTCCTGTTATCGCTCCACCAACACCCGCTGCGAAGTATTCACCACCACCCTCTGTTTCCCATCGACCCGCTGCCTTTGAATCTTCTTGAAGTTTAGTTTTAAAAACTTCTTGATATTCAGGAGAGTCAATTACATTTTTAGCTTTACGACCGAATCTNACNGCNAGNTCTGCTGTGTGAGTTGTTTGAATAATTTTTAANTTAGGATTCNTACCNATCATCCANGCAGGTAAATAGTTNGANGCAAANTCNGANTTNGNNTGTCTTGGNGGCATNTTNACAATGAGTCTCTTNATTTCNCCTCGTAGCNAATTTATTAAATTTTTCTGCAATNATTTTATGATGGTACCCTTCTACAAATTCAGGCCACATNTNTTTTACAAANTCTAANAAATCANCTTTGACNNGGGACTCCTTTTCTNTTTGNTNNANNTTNANTTTAGNAAGTANATACTCCCTTTCATTNNNTGGGTTCTCAAAATTTTTTATAATATTTTTTTTCGACTTGGTCATATGTTGAGTCACGATTTTAACATCTCTGACTGTATCAATCCTTGACTTTACTCTAATGTTAGGATCCCTTTTTTGTTTTAAGGTATTTAATACTTTTAATCAATAGTAATTTACTATTGCTTTAGTATCTCTATTATAATGTACTTCGTACTCTTATCTTTAAATAAATAGTATGCCTATCGGCATACTTTATTGGGGCGAAATTTCAGGCAAAAAAAATCAGGCGACACGCAAAGTGTCGCCTGAAAATTTAATCAGGAACCGATTATTTTTTCTGTGATTTTATTCGGACAATGTTTTCTCTCGATTATGTTTTCAAGATTTGCATAAGCCCATTGATTAAAACAAGAAGTAGTACAGAAGTATTGATATATTCCATTTATTATTTTACTACTAGGCGAATATGCCTTTCTTGATTGATAGGCATTTGCTTTCTTGTTCCATTGATCCTTATTTCTTTTTTCCCAACAAATAGGATTTTGACAGATATTCTTTACCATTTTATTTTGTTCAACCTTTCTTGTCGTTTCATTTCTCGTCTATGTATTTTAATAGCCTCAAAGACAATCAAGACAAATCCACTCAAAAACAAGATTTTTATTTCCATAGGAAATTGTAAAAATATTTCAATCATTAACAATCTCCACAATAGTTGCTATCAAATTTATTTCGATAGTCAGTTGTTAATATAGTATCGCACCTTAAACATTTATAACCTTTCTTTTTTTCTCTCTCGATTTTTTCTTTCTCTTTCTTATTAACCTCTAAAGGTGTACGAGATAAATTTGTTATAGATACGATATTACTTAAATTGAAACATCTCCAATTATCCGCTTGTGTGTCCCAATAGGTGATTGTGTTTTTAGAAACGAGAAACTTTGACCCCTCTCTAAAATCGCCATAACGATTGAAGTAATCATTGTCATTGACAAAACCATTATGCGTTTTTGGTTTTACGACAATCGCAATTTTGTCATTTCTTTTAAACAACATCAACGACCTCTCTTTCTTTCTCTTTCTCTAATTGTTCAACTTTATGCTTGAGTTCAATTAAAGCCTTTAACAAAATCAAATTGTTATCAGCATTATTCTTAACCAATTTGATTAAGTGTATCATTTGTTCTTTATTCATTTTTTTCCTTTCTGTCTTTTTTTGCCTTAATAATAGAGTTCCAAAATTTTTCTGAATTTTGAGAACCCATTACATAACTTGCGGAAACAATATCGCCTAATGGAATTTTTACTTTTTCATTAAAAGTAAATCCAAGACCGAAATGTTTTTGCAATTTGTTTCTAGTTTTTGCGTTCATTTTATCCTTTCTGTTATGAGGGGAGTATATACATACTCCCCCCTAATTGCAACCTAGTTCATAACACTAGATTGTTCTTTTTTGAATAAGGCGATTTTTTCCTCTCTTGTTAGTTTCGCCTTTCTTCTTTCTGCTATACGAGTAGCGACATTTTCAGGACTATATAAAGTTAATCCTGTCGAGTTCGATCTGATGATCTGACTTTCTTCAAGTCGAACATCAATATCCAATGCCTCGAACGTTTTATTCGCTAGTTCGATACCCTCATCTAGGTTTCTTATAAGTTTTAAAGAGGCTTTGATATCTTTCATATCCTCTCTAATTCCTCGCTGCCACTCTTGATGATACTTAACTAAATTAGATTTCATTTGTATAAACTCGTTCATACGTTGAAATTCTTCTTTAGTACAAGCAATCGCCCTTGAACGACAATAAGAAGTTCCAATGACATCACACGCAAAACTATCATTGAAGTTATTTTCAACTTCTTTGATAAATTTTTGATTTGCGTCTATGTGTTTTTGCCAATGTGGGTTATTTTGATTGTCCTCTTGCTCTATGTTTATATCAGGATTNAGATTTCTTTCTTTCATCTCATCTCGATAATAAGCATANGCAAAATTNTCATCACTATTATATTCGTTGCCGTCAAGATTACCACGCAATTTGAAATCAAAATGTTTTTTGACTTCGTTATCGTGATATTCTTCTTCACTCATCTCGTTGTCGGTATAAGCAAAGTAATAGCAACTATCTTTAGCAACGACATCACAAGGCGAACCATAAAGATTTTTGAAATACTTTAATGTATTACAATGTTCTTTAGGATATGACCTTTCAACAATCGTCTTTGCCTCGTCAAAAAATTTTGGATATTGTTCTTTGACAAGTTCTAGGTGTTGTAGATAAGTTTCTCGTTTCGAGTTCAACTTATCGTGGTCTAACGCATTTCGGACTTGATTTGATATTTTTGTCCGATACTCGTTATTCATTTTCACTCTAGCCATTTGACCTTTCCTTTCTGCAAATCATTTTGATTTGCATTATTTTTATATCATATCTTGTAAATAAATAAAATATGATTATATNAGATANTGTAGGTTTCAATCTATGGTGTGAAGTAGTTTGAAAGAGAACCAAAAACACGCATAGGTTGAACCATACAACCTTTCTGAATAAACCTAGTTTAGATTTATTCTAAACTAGGTTTTTATTTTTNTTTATTTATGNNTAGACCACAGGCACAAGCAGAAACACACAGCAAGCGGCCGGGACCGCTACGTCTTTCACTTCAATAAACCAATGAAAAAACCTAATTCAAAAGCAGAACCACACAGCAACCGGGCAGGACCGCCACGTGATTTTCACCAATGCACACAGAAACACACAGCAGACCAGCAGGAGCTCCACGCACCTCATCACCGAAGCGTCAGANNTGTTGCAATTTTNCAACACTTATTTTTTTTTATTTATGTTTAGACTACAAGCACAAGCACACAGCGGACCCGGCAGCGTGCCACTTGGTTCACTTCTAAAAATTAAAAAAAAAAAATAAAATTAGACTACAAGCACAAGCACGCGCCACGGCACGGCAGCAGCGAAGCCGGGCCCGGTGTAATTTTTTTCTTTACATCTCATAAAATATAGGATATTTAAAAATTAGAAAGTGAGGGTTATATTATGGAATATAAAAACCTAAAAAAAGGCGATAAGATTTTAACAAAGCAGCTAGGCACACCAATAAGCGGCGAGCTGTTAGAATCTCCAAAACAGGGCAAGGGCTTAAAAAATATTGTTTTAATATTTTCTAACGCGTCCGAAATTGGCCTATTCAGTGAGGCCGGCAGCATATACGCTCGAGACATTTTNAAAGTTAAAAATGGNGANGTNTGGGAGNACGTNACNAATGTCCCTGAATAAAAAACAAGCTAANGAAATAACTGGAGGGCTGTCCAAGCCCTCCAAGATGCCAGGCCCGGCGTTCAACTTGCCCGCGGCGCGTTGCATTACAGGCGCTAAGCTAGTTAAGATCCCAGGCAGCGTGTGTCATGGTTGTTATGCTTTAAAGGGTCGTTATAGATTCAAGAACGTACAGAACGCACTAGAGCGAAGGCGGCAGGCGTTGACTTCTCCGCAGTGGGTCGACGCAATGACGGTCCTGGTCACAGGTCACGACTTCTTCAGATGGCACGACTCAGGCGACCTTCAGAGCTTAGAGCATCTTCAAAAAATTTTTGAAGTATGCAGACGAACGCCAAACACTAAGCATTGGCTGCCAACACGTGAGGCGCAAATCTTAAAACAGGTACAACCTGAAGAGGTTCCAAAAAATTTAATAATTAGATTTTCTTCACATATGATTGACCAAGGCCCGGTGACAGCTTGGCCCTGGACTTCAACCGTCGTGACCAAAAACAAGACTTGCCCCGCAGCCGAGCAGGGCAACGCTTGCGGCAGCTGTCGAGCTTGCTGGGACAAGAACATAGGAAATATAGCATATGGCAAACACTAGAAAAAAAAGAATAAAGCGCGGCGACTTGTTGCCGTGGTTCTTGGAAGACCACGCACGGCTGCCGGCGTGGTATCTTGAAGATTGCAAGAAGTTTTTTGAGTGGTTGAAAGAACAACACAAGAAAAAGCACTAAGGACCCGGGCAGCTTGCTACATGATTCACGGAAAAATTTTTTTTATTTCTATTTGTAGACTTCAGGCACAGGCACAAACTCTCTTAGACTACAGGCACAAGTTTCAAGCGAACCAAGAACCAACGGTTCAAGGTTCAAGCCCAAGCGGAAAAGCTCCTCGATTCTAGACCCAGGGTACAGGCGATATTGCTTTAGATGTATACAATGCACAAGCACAAAGGAGCCAGGACCACGGCTCAAGTGCCACGCCACTTGATGCGGGCTCAGGGCTACTTTGTTACGTTTTGTTACTTTCAATTCTAGTGTGAAAAAAAACTTTTTAGGGTGGAACCCGAGAAGGTCAGGAGTGCCTAATGAAGCCCAATTTTCAAGCCTCGTCCACTGAAAGTCTTTGGTAATTTTTTTGAGATTTGCGTATAATTTTGACTCCGGTCGTGCCATCTTTTTCGACGTAACACAACCGAAGCCATTTGGCTAGAAGTTTATTTAATATTTACAACTTTATCTTTAGTTTCCTTATTTTCTTCAGGCTGTTCTGTCATAAGATAATTGTAAGCATCGTGAGTATCTATCAAAATATGATAAGATATTTTTTCTCCTGAATCTAGCATTTCAAGTGCTACTTTGAATTTAACAGCATCATCTAAAGTTTTTGCTGTCTTTTGTAGAGATATCAAATCATCTGCTTTGTACAATTTAGTTCTTTTAATAATTATGTATTCCATTATTTTACCTCCTTTCTATCTTTATTTTTTGTATAATAACCCCAACCTACTTTTTCAGGTTCTTTAAATATAAAACCTATGTCATCGTATTTTCCAGGGTTTTTAATTACATACCTCAGAGCTGAAATATTAACTTCGCCATTTAAGATGTCTGCAATCCAACTATCTGAGTCTTGTCCGTCGAAATCATTTGTAAATTTTTCGACTTCTTCGTATGTCACGTATTTTTTATCGTTTGTATCTTCCATAATATATCCTTTCTACCTCACAATATAAGGGATAATATTATATTGTCAACTATAAAACTTTAATTATTTTACCCATCTTTTCAGTGGGTTTTTTACAAGTCAATACTAGGCGATGTGATTCTTTAGAACCTATGATTTTATTCTCTAAAAGTTTTGCTCCCGTGATGTCATACATCTCTCCGTTAGGTAACTCAATTTGTACTCTAGCACCTTGACATACAGGTGATTTAAAAAACTTATCTAAACCTTGTCTAAATGTCTTTCCGTCTATCATATTTCTAATATTGATATATACACAAAATCTTATATAATGCAAGTCATGGGAGTACCAAGTAGATTAACAGAGATGCAGATGAAATTCTGCGAGATATTAGTTTTCGGTGGCAAAGACGGACCAGTTACAGGCACGGAGGCTGCGATACAAGCGGGATATAGTGCAGACCGGGCTAGATTCACAGCGTCAGAGCTTCAGAATATTAAAAAATCTCCAAAGGTGGTGGCTTACCTAACAGAGCTTAGGAAAGAAAAACTTAATAAGTTTGAAGTCAACTATGAGAACCACATAGCAAGACTCGGGAATCTAGGTCTTAAATCTGAAAAGAAAGGTAATATGCAAGCAGCAATACGGGCTGAAGAGTTGCGTGGTAAAGCTTCTGATTTATATATTAACCGAACTGAAATGCGTACAGGTAAACTTGATGATCTTACAACAGCAGAATTAAAAGAAAAAATTAAAATAATTGAAGCTGAAGAAATAGAACTTAAGAAAGCAAAGAAACAGTTAAACGCACCACTTAAATCTTTGTCATCTTCTTCACACACTGACGAGGAATCATCGTCCGATCCCCAAAAGTAATACTACCATCATCTTCTTTATCAAAAGAAGCAAACAGACGAATAGCTTTTTTATCTTTTGAATACAACCAACCTTCGTTTACAGGATAACTTAGGTTCATCTTGTCGAACTCTTTATCGGTAGCCCAACCCGAATCGGATAAGATATCGATCCATTCGACTCTTACTTTTGGGTAGGGTAAGTCAGGCGTTGAATGGCCTACGACTTGTTTTCTTCTTCTTTTAGGCATAGCCCTAGTATACAGCTTAAATTTGAAAATAAAATATTTTTGATTACCTTTTCCGTGCGCGCGACCCCTAGACAGCAACGCTGAGAAACCCTCAAGATACAAATTTCAACGAATAAGCGTTGGTATATAACGATTCTAGAATTTGTATATTTCGAGGATACAAATTTGGATACAAATTTCAGCGAATAAACGTTGGTATACAACACTTCTAGCATTTGTATACCGGAAAGTGCTGTTTGAAAAAAAATTTTTTTGTTTTTTTATTTTATAATCTGTGGAGTATACAGACTACTTTTTGATGTTTTTGTAATATAAATCAAGCCTTTTGAGCCATTCGTGTTGGTATTTTTGGAACTCTTTTCCGGATACAATGAACTCCTGAAAGTACCCATCTTTGCTACACATCAAGATTACGCCCTGTTGTATCTTGGTGTCGTAGACATAATTGTGAGCCATCGTGTAGGCTGCTAGCTGTAGCATGTAGTCTTCGACCCATTCTCGACGCTTTGGCTTGTTTGTTTGCTTAAAATCCATTATACTATCGGCTTTTTTATATACACCTACTAAATCGGTAGCCCCTGCAAATAACTCAGGATAGTATAAAGCCACCTCAGAGCCCCATATTTCGTCTACATTACAAAGCCCTTTGTCTATGACCACATCAGCCATTTTGTGAGCCTCCTGCCCTATATCGGTCAAATCAAGCCTGTTTTTACCTAGTATGTGGTGTTCCAATATTGCGTGCATAGCTGACCCTCTAGCTGCTGCCTGGTCCATGGTCCTTGTTGCCTGCTCCTCGCCTACCCGAGCTCGCCAATTGGCCAATCCCTGCTGTTTCTCGGCAGTCTGAGTCTTGCTCAAGATTGTTGTAACTGACGGCAACTTTTCATTATTTATATTATAGTGTCGTTGTCCCTCGACCATCTCTCTAACAGTTTTAGGGTACTCAAATTTTTTATTCCATTTCATTTTTTACCTTTAATTATCCATTTTACTGTTGTCGTTGCAGGATCAAATCCATCAAACTCGAATGTCTTCGAACAACCACTAAACAATAAAAAAATTATTATTATCATTACTACTTTCATTTGTACCTCCTAAAAAATAATCTCCATAACCAAGATCTGAACATCGATACGCACATAAATATAACAGCAATGTTAAAACTTTCCCAAACCGTAGGATACATTCCAAAGAACGGAAAGATATATAGCTGCAATAGTGTAGCTATAATTAATCCTGATCCAACGTCGATGATACTTTCAATTAGTTCCCTCACTCTTCCCTTTCTGCTTCGATGATAGCTTTGCCGATTTCTTCCGCGATTTTCGGGACGATAGAATTTCCCAATCCTTTAAGTCTGTATACCCTGCCGGGTACCCCATGAGCCACTCGACCCACGTCGGGTTCANNGTGCCACCAGGNGCNTTCTCCTGNTANGCTACNTCCGTCTCNANATACTTNTTGTGTCGNAGATCCGCCATCCCNTGTGACAGCTTCATTGTCATGCCGATTGCTGCTCTCGGTGTTGGCCACATCTGTGCTTCCTTCACTGCTAGTGTCAAAGGTTTGCCACCCTGACTGTACTTCTTCGTACGTTCCGTTGCTGAGTCTTGCGTAGGTGTCGGCCACATTTTTACTGTGTCCGCTAGATTTAAGCTGTGACTGTTCTTGCCATCTTTCGTCAGTCTTCTGCCCGTCTTTGTTAGTTTCATGTTCGGGTGCTCTATCTCCTGTGTCGTTGGTGTTGGCCACATTAGATTCGGATGTGCTACCTGATCGTTGATGCTGATTGGCATACCCTTCTCTAAT
>FUFK010048754.1_pt1 | contig 12136 bp, 8 predicted proteins | sample 1021851 | NCBI WGS metagenome assembly FUFK01 (sample SAMEA51879418, study PRJEB19060) | metagenome
TAATCCAAATGAAATTTGGTCGACAACACTTAAAGCATTAAAGCAAGTAATTAAAAAAGCTAAAAGTTTAAAAGGTAATATACTTACTATTGGAATTACAAATCAAAGNGAAACTACAATTTTGTGGAATAAAAAAACTGGAAAACCTATTTATAATGCNATCGTTTGGCAAGATAGAAGAACCCAGGAATATTGNAAATCTCTAAAGAATAAAAATTATGAAAATACTTTTAGAAAAAAAACNGGNTTATTTATAGATCCTTATTTTTCTGCCACTAAAATAAAATGGATTTTAGATAATGTNAAAGTTTCAAAAAANTTACTNAAAANTAATAATTTATTGTTTGGTACAGTNGANACCTTCTTNATNTGGAAATTAACCAAAGGTAAACAGCATTTAACCGAAGCTACCAANGCAAGTAGAACCATGTTGTTTAATATCAATAANAATAAATGGGATAATGAAATTTTACAGAAATTAAAAATTCCAAGGAGNATCTTGCCNGANGTAAAAAATTCTGCAGATAATTTTGGAAAAACAGANAAGAGAGTTANAGGAAAAGAAATACCCATTTCAGCTGTTTTNGGAGATCAACAAGCAGCNGCTGTAGGACAAGCTTGTTTTGAAAAAGGATCTATAAAAAGTACTTATGGTACTGGTGCTTTTGTAATAATGAACACTGGATCAAAAAAAATAAATTCAAAAAATAAGTTATTAACTACAATTTGTTATCGATTGAATAATAAGACCACGTATGCTCTTGAAGGATCTATTTTCATAGCAGGAGCAGGCGTACAATGGTTAAGGGATAAAATTAAATTAATTAACAATGCTTATGAAACTGAAAAAATAGCTAAATCAACAAAAAGCAATAATGAAGTTTATGTTGTCCCTGCCTTTAGTGGAATAGGCGCACCTTATTGGAGACCTGACGCAAGAGGTTTAATAACAGGACTTACAAGAGATAGTGATTGGAAAACTTTAGTGAGAGCAACCGTCGAGTCTGTTGCTTATCAAAGTTATGACTTATTTTATTCAATGAATAAAGATGGTTTAAAGCCTAGAATAGTTAAAATTGATGGGGGTATGGTAGCTAATAATTGGTTCTCACAATTTTTGGCAGATGTAATTAATTTAAAAGTAATTCGACCTAAAGTCTTAGAAACCACTGCTTTAGGAGCAGCTTTGTTTGCAGGTTATCAAGTAGGAGAATTCAAATCATTAAATCAAATTAAAAATACATGGAAAAAAGATACAGCTTTTAAGCCGAAAATTAATAAAAAACTAAGAAATCATATATTGCATGGTTGGAAGCAAGCAATTAAAAAAACCTTAGCATAAAGATAAAAATGAAAAAAATATTAATTGTTGGTGCGGGAGCTATGGGAGCTGCTTTCTCAATACCATTGTTAGATAATGGTCACTCGGTTACTTTAACAGAGCCATACAACTTTAAATTATTAAAAAAATTAAACTCAAAAAAAAAATATCACCCATCATTAAATATAAATTTACCAAAAAAATTAAAAATAAATAAATTTTCAAGTGACATTTTAAATCGCAATTGGGACTTAATTGTAATAGCTGTGAGCTCTATTGGAATAGACTTGATTGGAAAAAATCTATCAAAAATTAAAAATAAATCACCTATTTTGGTATTAACAAAAGGTCTTAAATTAGATGGTAGAAATTTAATTTCAATGTATAGCTTATTAAGAAAGTATAATAAAAATTTAAATATTTCAGTTTTGAAAGGCCCATGTTTAGCAAAAGAATTAGCTAGAAAAGTTAAAAGCTTCACTGTTNTTGCAAATAAAAATATNAATACTGCAAAAAAAATNGGAAAATTAATTTCAACAAATTATTATCAAACTGAATTTAGTAGAGATGTTAATGGAGTTGAGTTTTTATCTGCAATAAAAAATATTTATTCAATGATAATTGGATCTGGACAATGGCATAATACATCATCGGCTTTATTCNGAAAATCAATTGATGAAATGAAATATCTTGCAAATTATTTTAAAGGAAAAAANGAAACTGTTTATGGTCTGGCAGGTTTAGGAGATTTATACGTNAGTGCAATGGGAGGAAGAAATAGTAAAATGGGAGAATATCTAGGTAAAGGCTATACTTTTACCCAAGCAAAGAAAAAGTTTATGAAAAACGATACAGTAGAAGGTGCTGATTTAGCAATAGAAATTGCTCCTTTTGTATTTAAAAAAATTAATAAACGAAAAGTTCCGTTAATGATCTCTTTATTAGAGGCAATTGTTAAAAACAAAAAATTAAAAATTAAATATTAATTTTCTATTTATTTAAAAAAGTTTTCATAGAGTCATCCATCGCTTTTTCCCAAGGTGTATGATGAATTGGCGCAACTGATCCAGTCACTGGAGATGAAAACGATTTATTTCTATAAGTTAGAATATCCTCTACTTTATGGTGTTCCCATTCTTTGAAATGTTTTCTAATTAATTCAAAATCAATTTTAGGATAATCAGACATATCATGAAGTTCTTTGGTATATTCTGTTTGAAAATCTATCATTTGATCAGGATTTTCTAATTTTTCCTCCATTGAAACCCACTTATTAATGTCTTTATCTATCTCGTCGTCACTAGGCATTTTGATTTTTCCCATGATCACATCTCTCGCATACCATCCCTGACAGTCAAACATGTTAAATGTATGAAACTGGTCCTGCATACCTAAGTATAAAAGTTTATGATTATCTTGCCACACAACTCCTTTGTAAAGTTTTGGTGGATATAATCTGTTATGTGTTTTTAATTTTAAACTTTCATCTAAAAATGGGAAATGATGAAGATATCCAGTACACAAGATCACTACATCGGCATTTTGTTCTGTTCCGTCTTTAAATATAGCTTTTTTTCCATCTAACCTATCTAAGTAATGAACTTCTTTCATGCCTTTTGGCCATTTAAAGCCCATTGGGTTATGCCTGTAACCAATTGTTACACTTTTAGCACCATATTTATTACATTGTAGGGCTACATCTTCAGCTGAATAGCTGCTTCCCAAAACAATCACATCTTTTCCTCTGAACTCTTCTGCATCTCTAAAATCATGTGAGTGCATTATTCTTCCCGGGAAAGAATTCATTCCTTCGTACTCAGGAATAAANGGNACAGAAAAATGACCTGTAGAGACTACCACATAATCNAATGTATCATTTAAAACTTTATTNTTTACTTTGTCCTGGTAGCTAATTTCAAACTTATCATTTTTATAAACAGTGTTTGTGACTCTTGTATTAAATTTAATCTTACTTTTTATATTTCCCTTGCTCACTCTTCCTAAAATATAATCTTGCAGTACTTCTCTTGGAGGGAAAGAGGGAATTGGCTTTCCAAAATGTTCATCAAAAGAATAATCAGCAAATTCTAAACACTCTTTAGGTCCATTAGACCATAAGTATCTGTACATACTGTTAGGTACAGGATCTCCATATTGATCTGAACCAGTTCTCCAGTTGTAGTTCCATANACCACCCCAACTTTCTTGTTTTTCAAAGCAAACTATTTCAGGAATTTTTTCTCCTTTNTTTTCTAAATGTTCAAATGCTCTTAAAATTGAAAGTCCACATGGACCAGCNCCNATGATTGCTACTTTTGACATAGAATTTTTCCTATCATTAATAAATTTATAAATATATCTTACTAACAATTTTTAAAAAAATAAAATTATATTTTGTTATGGGTATTAATTGGAATTATCCAACCACTATGTGGATAGGAGAAAATAGAATTGAAGATTTATCCTTAGCTTGTAAAGAGTTAAATATTTCAAATCCATTATTCGTAACAGACAAGGATTTAATTAACTTAGATTTAATAAAAAATATAATATTGAGATTAAAAAAAAGTTTTAAAAATTTAGCAATTTTTTCTAATTTTACGGGAAATCCAATTGGAGAAAATGTGGAAGAAGGCGTTAAAGTTTATAATACCTCGAATTGTGATGGTGTAATAGCTTTAGGAGGCGGAAGTGGTTTAGATGTTGGAAAAGCTATAGCATTTATGTCTAATCAATCTCGACCGTTATGGGATTTTGAAGATATTAGTGATTACTGGACAAGAGCTGATAGTTCTAAAATTTCAAAAATCATTGCAGTTCCAACCACTGCAGGAACAGGATCCGAAACTGGTAGGGCATCTGCAATAATAAATAAAGAAACAGGTACAAAAAAAATTATTTTTCACCCAAAAATGTTACCTTCGATTGTGATTTTAGATCCTTTACTTACATTAGATTTATCTCCAAGATTAACAGCAGCGACCGGAATGGATGCACTTGCACATAATTTAGAAGCGTTTTGTGCACCAGGATATCATCCAATGGCTGATGGTATGGCAATAGAAGGAATGAAACTAATTAAAAATTCATTAATTAAAGCATTCACAAATGGAAAAGATGTTAAGGCTAGAATGGATTTACTTTCTGCTGCTTCAATGGGCTCGACTGCATTTCAGAAGGGACTAGGGGCAATTCACTCATTGAGCCACCCTGTAAATGGTAAATTCAATGTTCACCATGGTTTATCAAATGCAATATTTATGCCTTATGTTTTGACATTTAATAAACACTCAATTGAAAATAAAATAATATCGATTTGTGATTATCTTAATTTAAATAAAAATTTTGATAGTTTTTTAAATTGGATTTTGGACTTAAGACAAAATTTAAATATTCCACACAAATTGTCGGATGTAATGGATTGTAATAATATTGATCTAGATGAACTTTCCTTAATGGCATTTGAAGATCCATCAACAGGAGGAAATCCTAAAAAATTAAGTAAAAATGATCTAAAAGAAATGTATATAAAAAGTATTTCTGGAGAATTATTTTAATGAAAAAAATATTGATAGTAGAAGGAAACTTACGAGAAGAAAATCAAAGTTTTTCTGCAGCTGGTATTCAAACACATACAGAAAGCCTTAAAGATAGTTTAGCNTNTTTNACAGATAAATTAGAAACNCACGTNGTTAATCCTTCNTCAGATGAAAATATCGATAAAAATATTGATGCACTTGAAAGCTACGATGGTCTTATTTGGGGAGGAAGTAGCTTAAACATCTATAACAATACTCCAGAAATAAAAAGACAAATTGATTTTATGAAAGAGTGTCAGAAAAAAATAAAAAAAATTCTAGCAATTTGTTGGGGTATGCAAGTAGCTGTGACTGCAGCAGGAGGNGAGGTAANAAAAGCNACAAAAGGATCTCATAGAGGGATTGCNTNAAATATAGAAATTAATGANANTGGNTTAAANCATCCACTNTATAAAAATAAANATNAAAAATTTAATACNCCAGCATTTAATTTTGATGAAGTAGTNACAATGCCAGAAAATTCAANTTTATTAGCNTCAAACTCAATAAATAATGTNCAAGGAATAAATTTTAANGTTGGTAATTGTAATATATGGGGCCTTCAATACCACCCTGAGATTACTTATAATAAAATGATCAATTTGATTATTTTTAGAAAAAAAAGACTTTTAGAAAAAGGTGCATTTAAAGATGAGAATGAGATAGATAATCACATTAAACATATAGAAACTGAGAATAATAAATTAGATAAAGTTTCTAGAATGAGAGAATTAGAGAATTGGTTAAACTACTTAAATTTAGAATAAACCTTCTATTTCACCTTTGTCATTTAATTTTATTGAGTCGGCTGCAGGAACTCTTGGAAGTCCTGGCATTGTCATAATTTCTCCACACACAACAACTATAAATTCTGCACCAGAAGAAAGTCTTACCTCTCTTACAGGTAAAACATGACCTGTAGGTGCACCTTTTAAATTTGGATCTGTTGAAAAACTGTATTGAGTTTTTGCAATACAAACAGGTAACTTACCATAACCCTTTTCTTCAAAATCTTTTAATTGTTGTCTAACTTTTGTATCAGCTACCACTTCAGATGCGCTATAAATTTCTTGTGCAATTTTTTCTATTTTTTTGAATAACGGAAGATCATCCTCATATAAAAATTTAAATGTATCTTTTTTATCTTCACAAATTTCTGNAACATTTTTAGCCAGTTCAATAGTTCCTTCACTTCCATTTGACCAATGAGTACATTTAGAGGCTTTTACTCCTTGCGTTTCACAAAAATCTAACAAGGTTTTCATTTCATCTTCAGTATCAGTAATAAAATGATTAACTGCAACAGTAACAGGTAATCCAAATTTTCTAATATTATTAATATGTCTACGTAAATTTACCATTCCTTCTTTAAGTGCTGATACATTTTCTTTTTTTAAATCTTCTTTAGCAACTCCACCATGCATTTTCAGTGCTCTTATAGTTGCAACAATTACAACACAATCTGGTTTTAGACCAGATTTTCTACACTTAATATCCAGAAATTTTTCAGCTCCCAAATCAGCTCCGAATCCTGCCTCTGTTACAACGTAGTCAGCTAATTTAAGTCCAGCTTTAGTTGCAATAACTGAATTACATCCATGAGCAATATTTGCAAAAGGGCCACCNTGAATTATTGCAGGATTGTTTTCTAGAGTTTGAGTTACATTGGGTCTTATTGCTTCCTTAAGCAAAACAGTCATCGGGCCTTGTGCATTTAAATCTTTTGCATAAATTGCTTGCTTATCTCTAGTATAACCAATTGTAATATTTCCTATTCTGTTTTCTAAATCTTTTAAGTCTGTTGCTAAACAAAAAATAGCCATAAGCTCAGATGCAACTGTAATATCGAAACTATCTTGCCTTGGGTAACCATTAGCTACTCCTCCTAGATCAACAATAATAGATCTTAACGATCTATCATTCATATCCATTACCCTTCTCCAAACGACTCGTCTAACATCAATGTTAAGTTTGTTGCCCCAATAGATATGATTATCAATTAATGCAGATAATAAATTATGAGCAGATGTAATAGCATGAAAGTCACCTGTAAAATGAAGATTGATTTGTTCCATTGGTACTACTTGGGCATAACCACCACCAGCGGCTCCACCCTTCATTCCAAAAGATGGACCAAGACTTGGTTCTCTTAGACAAACAATAGATTTTTTTCCAATTTTATTTAAACCGTCATTTAAACCAACAGAAGTTGTAGTTTTACCTTCACCAGCTGGAGTAGGAGTAATTGCAGTGACTAAAATTAATTTGCCATTCTCCTCTTTAAGAGTATTTAAATATTCCAAATTTATTTTGGCTATGTGTCTACCCATTGGACTAAAAGCAAAATTTTCATCTGGTACTCCAACTTTAGAAAGAATATCTTTTATTGGTTGCATCTTAGCTTCTCGAGCTATTTGAATGTCAGATTTTACTTCGGCCATAAATAATCCAAATAAATTAAAAGTTTTTTATCTGTGACTTCTTATCCTTTTTTGAGATATTTGGAAACTTCTAAAAAATATATATAAAAAAAATAAGCACTATTTAAATTGATTGTTATAAAATTAATTGATGCAAAAATATTCTATATTTAACCTTGTTAAAAACGCTTTTTCAAACCATGAAAATTGGGATTTGGCTTGGAAAGATCCAACACCTAAAGAGGAATATGATGTTGTAATTATAGGTGGTGGAGGCCATGGTTTAGCTACAGCTTATTATCTTGCTAAAGAACATAATATTACAAATGTTGCAATTATAGAAAAAGGATGGATCGGTGGTGGAAACGTAGGGCGTAATACTACAATTATTAGATCCAATTACATGCATGACGAAAATGGTTTGTTCAGTGAGTTTGGAATGGATTTATGGAGAAAGATGAGTCAGGATCTGAATTACAATGTAATGTTTTCTCCAAGAGGAATAATTAATCTTGCGCATTCTGATGCACAAATGAATGCATACGCGAGAAGAGGAAATTCTATGAGATTAAATGGAATAGATGCTGTTCTTTTAAATAGAGAGCAAGTTAAAGAAATTATTCCAATGGCTGATTTTTCTGAAAACGTAAGATTTCCAATTTTTGGTGGCTTGATGCAACCAAGTGCAGGCACAGCAAGACATGATGCTGTTGCATGGGGTTATGCACGTCAGGCAGATTCAATGGGGGTAGATATAATTCAAAATTGTGAGGTGATAGGTTTCGATGTTTCCGCTGGAAAAATAAAGGGAATAAGAACTTCACGAGGAAATATCAAAGCAAAAAAAGTTGGTATTTGCGTTGCGGGTAGCACAAATATTTTAGCAGAAAAATTAAATATGACATTACCAATTGAAACTCATTTACTTCAAGCATGTGTTTCTGAGCCAGTTAAACCAATTTTAGATAATGTAGTTACGTTTGGTGCAGGACACTTTTATGTAAGTCAATCTGACAAAGGTGAGATGGTAATGGGCGGTGATCTTGATGGTTATAATAGTTATGCTCAAAGAGGAAACTTACCAACATTGCAACATGTATTAACTGAAGGTATAGCCATGATGCCATTTTTGAGTAAATTAAAAATGCTTAGAACGTGGGGTGGTATTATGGATATGTCAATGGATGGTTCACCTATTATCGATAAAACACACATTGATGGTTTGTATTTGAATTGTGGATGGTGCTACGGAGGATTTAAAGCTACACCTGCATCGGGTTGGACATTTGCTCATACTATTGCTCAAGATAGAGTGCATGAATTAAATGCTGGCTATAGCTTAAATAGATTTAATACTGGCCATCTTATTGATGAAAAGGGACTTGGAACAAAAACCTGGATATCGTAAATGCTTTACATAAATTGCCCACATTGTGGAATGAGATCTCAAAATGAATTTTCATATGGTGGCGATGCAAGTGTTAAAAGACCAGAACTTAATAAAGAAGTTTCTGATCAAGAATGGGATAATTTTGTTTACAATAGAAAAAGTTTAAGAGGAAAGCATTTAGAGCTATGGCAACATATTTCTGGATGTAGACAATGGATAAAGGTTGAGAGAGATACCGCAACTCATGAAATTTTCAGAACCTTCAAAGCTGATGAGGAAGTTGCTTAATGACTCAAGCTTTTAGAATTGAAAATNGNGGNTTAATAAATAGAGATAAAAAATTATCTTTTAANTTTAATGGTAAAACTTACTTNGGTTATGAGGGTGACACATTAGCNTCAGCTTTANTAGCNAATGGAGTTCATTTAGTNGGAAGAAGTTTTAAATATCACAGACCTAGAGGTTTTTTTGGAGCNGGNGTAGATGAACCNTATGCAGTTGTNCAACTTTATAGAAATGGTGAAACAGANCCNAATATNAAAGCNACNGANCAGGAGTTNTTTGAGGGTTTAGAGGCNAAAAGTGTTAATTGTTGGCCAAGTGTTAATTTTGANATAGGTGCAATCAATAATTTTTTGAGAATTTTTTTACCAGCAGGTTTTTATTACAAAACTTTTATGTGGCCNAAAAGTTTTTGGTATCGAATTTATGAGCCNTTTATNAGAAAAGCAGCTGGTTTAGGTGTAGCTTCAANTAAACATGATAAAGAAAGNTATGAACATAAATANGAATATTGNGATTTATTAATTGCAGGCTCAGGACCTTCAGGATTAGCTAGTGCATATGCTGCAGCAAAAAATGGAGCTAAAGTAATTTTAGCTGAAGATAAACCAAGATTTGGTGGATCTTTATTAACTAGTGATGTCAATATTGGNAATCAATCAGGAAAAGATTGGGCNGAAGGAATAATTGCAGAACTTAAAACAATGCCAAATGTTGTTGTAAAAAATAGATCTCAAATTTTTGGATACTATGATCACAACATGCTTGTGATGTCGGAAAAAGTTAGNGATCATTTACCNNCAACNAAAAANTATCACCCTAACAAAAGATTATGGTACATTCGNGCAAAAGAAGTTTTGATTTCNTCAGGATCAATTGAAAGACCAATAGTTTTTGGAAATAATGATACACCAGGNGTNATGCTNTCTTCAGCTGCTAAAGAATATTTAAAAGTATATGGTGTTTTAGTTGGAAGAAAACCANTNGTNTTTACAAATAATGATAGTGGATACGAAACAGCAATTGAATTTAAAAAACATGGAGTAGATCCAGTTGTTTTAGACTCAAGAAAAAATCCTGAGTCAGAAATAATTGATGAGGCAAAAAATTTAGGAATTAATATTAAAAATTCATATGTTGTTGTTGCAGCACAAGGATATAAAAAAGTAAAATCNGCAGATATTGCANNTATTTCTGAAGACAAAAAACAACTTGGTAAAATAGAAAATATANAATGTGATTGTATTTGTGTTTCAGGTTTTTGGACACCAACNATTCATTTAGCCTCACAATCAGGAAATAAAACNAAGTTTAAAGAGGAAATTGATGCATTTGTNCCAGGGCAATCAAAACAAAATGAAATTACTCTAGGTGCAGCCAATGGAGTATTTACACTGGAGGAAACTTTAAAAACTTCATTTAAAGCAGGAAGTGAATTATCAAAAAAAATTACTGAAAATGATAATGAGATAGCTATTCCAAATGTTGTTGAAAAGAAATCTTCTCAACATGATAAGTTTTGGTGTGTTCCATTGCCAAAAGGTAAAAATTATAAAAGATTTTTAGATTTTCAAAACGATGTAGCGGTATCTGATNTAGAAATAGCTTTAAGNGAAGGGTATCGATCAATTGAACANGTNAAAAGATATACGACTTTAGGAATGGCAACAGATCAAGGAAAAACAAGTAATTTAAACGGATTGCAACTGGTATCAGAAATTGAAAACAAAGTAGTTCCTGCGGTAGGTCATACAACTTTTAGACCCCCATACACTCCTGTTTCTATTGGTGCAATAGTAGGAAGAGAGGTTGGAAAACATTCAAAACCAACAAGAAAATCTCCAATGCATTCATGGCATGAAAAAAATAATGCAGTTTTTGTTGATGCAGGTGTTTGGTTGAGACCTCGGTATTATAAAAGAGGAAATGAAAATTTATTCGAGGCATCTAAGAGAGAGGCTAAAAATGTAAGAACAAATGTAGGTGTTTGTGATGTAACTACTTTAGGTAAAATTGATGTCAAAGGTCCTGATGCAGCAGAGTTATTAAATAGAGTCTATACAAATGCATGGTTGAAGCTACCAGTTGGTAAAGCAAGATACGGTGTAATGTTAAGAGAAGATGGAATTGTAATGGATGACGGAACAACTACAAGAATTTCTGAAAATCATTATCATATGACGACGACAACAGCTCAGGCAGCAAACGTTCTTTCGCATTTAGAATATTATTTACAACTCGTTTGGCCTGAATTAAATGTGAATGTAGTTTCAACTACAGAACAGTGGGCTGGAGCAGCTATAGCTGGACCTAAATCTCGAGATTTATTACAAAAATTATTTCCAAACTCTGATGTATCAAATGAAGGCTTACCTTTTATGGGATATATGGAGGGAGATTTATTTGGTGTAAAAGCAAGAATATTTAGAATTTCATTTTCAGGAGAGCTTGCTTATGAAGTAAATGTTGAGTCTGATTATGGAAATTTTATGTGGGAAAAAATAGTGGAAGTTGGCGAAGAATTTAAAATTCAACCATATGGAACAGAAGCATTATCAACTCTTAGAATTGAAATGGGACATGTTGCAGGATCAGAACTTGATGGTAGAACAATTCCATTCGACAACGCCTTAGAAGGTCTTGTTAGTAAAAAGAAAGATTTTATTGGAAAAAGATCATTACAANGATCTGCATTTATAGCTGAAGATAGACANAGAATAGTNGGNGTAGTNCCATTAGATAAACAAACAAGNATACCAGANGGCTCTCACTTAGTTAAAGATGATAAAGCACCNTTACCAAATCCAAANTTAGGTCATATCTCTGCATCNTGTTGGAGTGTTGAATATGATAANCCTTTTTCTTTNGCAATTTTGAAAGATGGAAAAAANATGATNGGNCAAAAGCTTTTTGCGATGTCGCCACTTAAAAACAAAGTAATACCAGTTGAGATAGTTTCATCACATTATGTAGACCCGAAAGGTGAAAGAGTTAGATCATGACATTAATTTCAGCTTTATCAAATGTTCATGCAAAAGGTCAATTTGGAGATTATGAAGGTAAAAATGAAAATGATTTACTTAAAATATCTGAAATCAAAAATTTATTAATTGTTCAAATAGTTCAGTACAAAAATTCTTCACTT
>FUFK010070704.1_pt1 | contig 12136 bp, 14 predicted proteins | sample 1021851 | NCBI WGS metagenome assembly FUFK01 (sample SAMEA51879418, study PRJEB19060) | metagenome
ATAATTTTATTAATGATTTTAGGATAGGAGGATAAATTGGCTAAAAAAGTTATGTTGTATGAATTGGATAAGGCAAGTAATACAGTTAAACCTTATTGTTTAACAAGTAACCAATTTATAGATACTCAAACGGATTTGTTGCTGTTTGCAGATAAAGAGACAGCCTTAAAATACAATCAACACTTAATAGAAAATAAAGAATAAATTATAAATGCCCATCGCTGTATGTAGATTATGCAATGGGTATTTTTACATCTAACCGAATTACTTACTTAATTCATAAACTATTGATAATATTAGATTACAACTGGGCTGAATGACACGCCCCCCAGCTTGTGTAGATGCCTTTTTCTATACCATAAACTAGATTGTCAGCGAGAGTTTAGAAGATTACACACACAACACGCTAAACACTTTTACAATACAACTATGTTAAACTAGATTTATGCAAGGTTTTAGGCTAGGCGTTTTATTAATAATAATAAATATTAATTTTCTGCGACTACCTATGCAAGGGACACTGGGGGCCCNNGTNTATGTGNATGCAATGGCGATAATAATTTTNGAAAAATGGGGGTTTAAACCAGTTGCTGTCCGTGGCTGTACCTAAGTAAGACCCCGTTGCTGTCTATAAGTATACCTATATATATGCTCCCCCAAAGGCTTACCTTTTATTATACACCCCTATGAGCAACCTGTCAAGAAAAAACTTGACAAAGTCTGTATATACAGTATAATTATATAATAAGGCATAAACTTCGTTCAGGTCTCACCAATTACAACACAGGGATGAACAGGGGACAGCAACCGTTTATGCTGGTTTCCAACTTAACACAGCAACAGAAATGAATCAAGGATTACTAAAAGAAAAATCCAGAGAGCTAACCGAAAAACAGCAATCGTTCTTAACAGAACTATTCAAGTGCGGTGGTAATATTACAAAGGCACTAGAGCTGGCTGGTTATAAGCCATCTTCTAGACAGCATGTATTACAGTCTCTCAAGGATGAGATTATAGAACAGGCAAAGGTAGAACTTGCAGCACACTCGGTTACAGCAATCAATCGTGTAGTCGAAGGTATGAATGATGTAGGTGAACACCCTAGAGCAGAGTTGCGACTTAAGGCTGCACAGACACTTCTCGACAGGGTCGGTCTGGGCAAACAAGAAAAGATTGATGTAGAAGGTAAGTTACTTCACGGTGTGGTATTGATGCCAGCTAAGAAGGAGATGCCAGTTGTAAACGTGGAGGATTAATTAATGAGTAGTAAACTAGACAAAAGAATGATAAGAACGTCAAGAGGAGATATGATGGTAACTGGTAAACAGTTATCTGATGCTCTTGACAAAGTTAGAACTATGGGTTTAAAAGACGAAGATGCAAATGATATGGTTATTAATATATTATTAGAAATGACATCTAAAGATAAAGCACTAGGCGGTGCAATACAAAAGATAAAGAAGAAAAGAAAAAAGAAAAGACTAGGTGGTAAGATCACCTATAATTATTAGACATGAGCACAGCCTGTTTGGTATTAGATTTCGTGACTAGAAAATACTATACAGTAGAAGAGCTGCAAAAGATACAAGAAGAGAGAAGAAAGAAACACGCTAAAGAAATAGCAAAGAAAGAAAAGAAAAATAATAATAAGAAAAAAAAGTAAGAAACAGAGGAAGGATATGAAAACATGGTTGATCCAGTTACGGCACTGGCTACAGCAACTGCAGCTTTTAACGTCATTAAGAAAGGCTTCGAAGTGGGTCGTGACGTGGAGAGCATGTATGGAGATATGGGTAGATGGATGGGTGCTTGCTCCGATATCAACCAAGCTCAAAAGATGTCGCAAAAGCCTCCGCTATTTAAAAAGATATTTGCGGGTGCGTCTATTGAAGAGGAGGCGTTAAATGCTTTCGCAGCTAAGAAAAAGGCTCAAGCGATGGAGAATGAACTTAGGACGTTCATTAACTTTGCACATGGGCCGAATGCATGGAATGAACTTTTGCAAATGCAAGCAAGAATCAGAAAACAAAGAAAAGAAATGATTTATAAACAGCAAGAAAGACAGAGAAGAATGATAGAGATATCTTCTATAGCAGTAGTAGCATTACTGGCAGCAGCTATGATGATATGGATTGCCACAGCAGTAGCTAGTAAAGTAAAAGCACACGAACTCTGTGGTGAGTTTCAAACGGGCTACGCCATCTGTATAAATGAAGGATACGACCAAGCACATGCTAGTATGTTTAACAAAAGGTTTCCTAAACACGAGAGATACATAAGTTGTAAACTTTCACAGTATAGGCCTTACCTAGACAACAGCAACGGTATGAAGGGTATGCAATGTAGATACAGATTTCCTAATCAGGATAGTTTTACTATTGTTACCTATGAGGGTATGTGCCCTGAACAGTTAACATGTACGGTGAGTAATTAAATGAGTGACACAAAAGAAATAGCAAGAAAAATACAAAGAAATATGGAAAAATATGGTGTGCCCGGATACACTGAAAATAGAACTCCTAAAATAGCAATAAATTTATCTAAACCTTTAATGGGAATTGGTGCACTTGGAGTGGGTGCATACGCTTACGAAGGTATCCAAGCTGTTAAAGGCACTTTAGATGACATGAAAAAAAGAAAAGAAAAAAAGAAAAAAGATAAAATGAAAAAACAATATTCTCAAAAAAATAAAAATTATACTCTCTCTCCAAGAGAAGTAAGAAAAGGTAAAAATTGAGAAGAACAACATCAACCATCCCATTTGGATATGAACTATCAGAGGATGGAAAAGAATATATTCCTATAGAGAAAGAGTTGGAATTNTTAGAAAAGGCGTTTACATTCGCAAACAGCTGTGGGCCTGCAAAAGCTGCGAGATGGCTAAGTACAGCATCGGGTAGGAAGATATCAAACCCCGGTCTGACAAAGCGAATGAAAATAGGTGTACACTTAGATAGATGACAGAAGAACAGAAACCAAAAAGAGGTAGACCTCCCAAGAAAGAGGGAGAACCAAAGACGAGATATAACTGGTCTATGAAGATGAAGGCCAGATTGGCTACTCAGAGACAGCTATCTGAAAAGAAGCGAAGAGCTGAAAGACTGACGAAACAGGCTAAGAAAGCGAGGCGTTCAGCCAAAGAAGCTCAAGAAGCTGCTGTCAAGGTGGACAATGCTCTGAAGGGAAGACAGAAGTCCGTCAGTGTGATCACAGATGAGGACTTGAAGAAGGTGCCTCAAGCTGTACGTGAGCATTTACAGCACCATGACGTAGTATTCAGGGCTAACGAAGGCCCACAGACTATGTTCCTTGAGTCACCTGAAAGAGATGTCTTATACGGAGGAGCAGCAGGAGGGGGAAAATCCTATGCATTATTAGCAGATGTGCTGCGAGATGCATCAAATCCCAACCATAGGGGCTTGCTGTTAAGAAGAACACTGGCAGAATTGACCGAATTGATAGACAAAAGCAAGCAACTCTATCCAAAAGCGTTCCCCGGAGCTGTATTTAAGGAGGCAAAGTCNATCTGGCAGTTCCCATCAGGTGCTAGGATATGGTTTTCATACGTAGATGATGACCGAGANGTGACTAGATACCAAGGACAAGCGTTCAATTGGATAGGAATAGACGANATTACACAATATCCCACACCGTATGTGTGGAATTANTTACGTTCTCGANTGAGAACAACGGATAAAGACTTAGGAATGTACATGAGATGTACAGCAAACCCCGGAGGAACCGGTGGTTGGTGGGTAAAAAAGATGTATATCGACCCAAATCCACCAAATGACCCCTTTTGGGCTAAAGATTTTGACACTGGTAAGGTTTTAAAGTACCCAGTGAACCACCCAAAGGCCGATCAGCCGTTATTTTTACGCAAATTCGTGCCTGCGAGGTTAACAGACAACCCATATTTGTTTGAAGACGGTCAATATGAAGCAATGTTGATGTCTTTGCCTGAAATAGAGAGAAAAAGGTTGTTAGAAGGTGACTGGGACGTAGCAGATGGCTCTGCTTTTACTGAATTTAGCCGTGAAACACACGTTGTAGAGCCGTTTGATGTACCATCTGGCTGGACTAGGATACGATCAGGCGATTATGGGTATTCTTCACCCTCATGTATTCTCTGGGGAGCTATAGATTGGGACAATAACATATGGATTTACAGAGAACTCTATGTAAAAGGGTTCACAGGAGAAAGGTTAGGAGATTTGATAGTACAAATGGAAAGAGAAGACCCACCAATGCAGCAGACAACGCTGGATTCTTCCTGTTGGAACAGAACAGGCTTAGGGCCTTCTATTGCCGAGACTATGATACGAAGAGGAGCACGATGGACACCAGCAGACAGGAACAGAATTGCAGGGAAAATAGAAGTTCACAGGAGATTAGCCTGTGATGACCATGGTACTCCTAGGCTTCGTTTTTTTTCTACGTGCAACAATACAATCAGGACTCTACCTACACTGCCTATATCTAAAACTAACCCTGAAGATGTGGATACGAAAGCTGAAGATCATGCTTACGATGCGTTGAGGTATATGGTAATGAGTAGAACTTTGATGAATGTGCATTCTCCGCATAGGATGATGAAGCAGACACAACAATATGAACCACAAGATCAGATATTTGGGTATTAGTAGATGGCAGAAAGAGTAATAGTAAATGATTTATATGAAGGTTTATTTCCTAACGGAGACATACCTTCTTTAAAAGAAATACAAGAAAGAATTACTGGTAAAAATTTTACCGTTAGAGACGCTATTATATTAAAAGCATATAATGATGGTATGATTTTTGGAGAAATGGCAGATATTACTGCAAATAAAAATGTTNTAGAAATGTTACAAGATAAATTTCCAAGAAGTAAATCAGGAGGTGGAAACGCTAGTGCTATACATGGTTATCTACAGTCATTTAGAAATGTTTTAGACAAACATTATTTTGATGTTTTAGATTTTGATCCTGAAGAAAATACTAAAAAATTAGGTTTAGGAATTAGTTCTACTGGAGGTAAACAAAAAGCCTTAGATAGAATAGTTTCTCTGTATTATAAAAGAGCTACAGGAGGGAAAAAAACATTTCCCAGAGAATTAATACAGTTTGATAATAATCAATCTAAACCTGCTAAAAGTTTAGAATACGTAAATCCAGAGTTAAAAAAAATATGGCAGGCTATTGGTGATGCATCTAGAAGTATAATAACAGACACTGAAACGTATGGAAAAAATGGAAAGAAAGCTGATATGTTTGCCAGAGCTTTTCTTTTTGCTAATCTTGCTCCGGTTAGAGTTAAAGATATGATGCGTTTGACTTTAGACCCTAAAGTTGCAAGAAAAGAAGGTGGTTTATTTCTATATCAATTAGATAATGGTCAATATAGAGCACAATTATTAACAGACCCTGTTGCAGGTAGATCAAGAGTTAAAAAAGACGTTGCATCTTTTACACTAACTAAATTACAAGAAAAATTATTACTTCCTTTAATAGAACAAGCTAAAAAAGATAAAGAAAATAGATTTAAAAGAATTTTTCCTAAATTAACCAATGCAAATTTTACAGGTGTCGTAAATAAACATTTTAAACCAAAATTACAACAGTATGAAGGTCAGTTTGATATAGACTTCAAAGGGGCTAAAGAAATGCGTAAATTAGGGGCGTCTGCTGTAGCTGATGTTATGGACACAGATATGAGTGCTATAGTGTTAGGTCACTTTAATTTAACCCCAGAGATTAAAAAAAGAATAGCAGCAGTGGCTCAACAATATTACGTAAGACCTGTTGGTGTACAATCTTTCGACAGAGCAAAAGACCCTCTAGCTCTTATTTATTCTATAATGGAAAACGAAATAGCTAGAACTTTAGGCTATGAAGATATTCAAGATTTAGCAGTTTCTTTGTCTGGTATAAAAATACCTAATTATGTAGATGAAACCATAAATGTTGTAGAGCCTAATAATCAAGGAGAAGCAGGAAAAACAACAAAAACAAGTCCTGAACTAAAAGAATTAAAAGAAAAATCTTTACTAGCAAATCTTGAAACAAATATTGCCATAACTAAACAAAAAGGTGCAGAAGCAGGTGCAAAAACGGAAGAAGCTATTCAAAAAAGATTAATAACAAGACAAGAAAATATAAAGTTAAGAGAACAGGGAACACCAGTAAAAGCTCCTAAACTTAATTTAAATAGTAAAGCTATGGTTAGTCTTTTAGAAGAAACTAATACTTCTTTAGATGAACTAAAAAACATGTCTGATGAAGAGATATTAGATTATTTAGATAATAAAATGAGTAGTAAAGCAGATGTAAAACCTGAGGGGCAAGAGTTTAGAGCTGACGATATAGATACTCCAAAAGTAAGAAGTTACGGTGCTACATTAGAAGCTACTGCTCCTGATTTTTTAGATTTCGTAACAGACCCAGAAACATTAAAAAAAGCAGGTAAAGTGGGATTAGAATTAGCTGGGGGTGTTCCCAAAAAAATATTTAAAGCAGGTAAAATAGCTATTGAGGCAGGAAAAAAAATAAAACCTGATATTAAAGACCCCGCAGAAAGATTTGATATATTAGAATCAGTACCAAAAGAAGAAGAAAAAGAAACGACAGAAGAAAGGACTAGAGGGCAAATAAACAATTTGTTTGATTCTCCCCTAGGGCCATAATTAATTTTAACAACCAAAAAAGGAGGTAAACATGCCAAAAGGAACTTACGATGCAGGATATATTATGGGTCAAATGTCCAAACAAGGCGAAATGAACGAGGCTAACGAAGGTTCTCTATACAGAGAAGGCTTAGATCAGAACTTGTTAGGTACAACCAACCTAGATTCCTACAATGTGGCAACCCCAAAGCCAGCTGGAAACAGACATATGGGTGATGCAGGATACATCATGGGGCAGACACAGAAGCAAGGCTATCAAGGCACAGAGGGTTAATAGATGAGTGATCCTGTAGACGTATCTACAGAACTTGATGAAGGTCAAGCTCCGGGACTTGTAGGTTTAATCAATGGTTATCAGCGAGAGGCAGAAAACGGTAGATTAGTTCATGAAGAACGCTGGCTGAAGGCTTATAAGAACTTCAGAGGTGTATACGACTCTAGTACACAGTATACAGACACTGAAAAGTCTAAAGTATTCATAAAAATAACCAAAACTAAAGTGTTGGCTGCCTACGGGCAGATAGTAGATATCTTATTTGCAAATAAAAAGTTTCCACTCACCGTGGAATCTACACCTGTACCTGAAGGTATAACTGAGTTTGCACATTTGAAAACACCAATAGATGAAATGAAAAGTCCCTATGGGTTTGAAGGAGATGGCAGAGAGATGCCACCCGGAGCTACTCAAGCCACAGAACCAGACTATTTAGGTGGTCTGAAAGAAAAATATGAAGGTGCACCGATAGCACAAGGGCCTTCTCTAATGGGAGAACCACAAATATCTCCTGCACAGGAGGCAGCATTGCGTATGGAGAAGGTTATACACGATCAGTTAACAGAATCCAACGCTGTAACTACATTACGAAACTCTATATTTGAGTCTGTATTATTAGGCACAGGTATCGTAAAAGGCCCTTTTACACATACAAAAACGGTGCATAAATGGCAAAAAGACGACAATGGTGAAAGAGTATACTCACCGTATTATAGAGATGTACCAAGAATAGAATCTGTATCTTGTTGGGATTTATACCCAGACCCTATAGCAACGAATATACACGATGCAGATTATGTAATACAAAGACACAGGATGAACAGAGAACAGCTTCGTGGTCTTATGGACATGCCAATGTTTGACCCTGATGCTATTAGAACTGTGTTGACAGGTGGTGGAAACTACGTAGATAAGTATTTCGAGAGTTTAATTAGAGATGATGAGTATCTATCAAGAGCTGCAAACGAAAGATATGAAGTATTAGAGTATTGGGGTGCTGTAGACGTATCTTTTCTTCAACAGATAGGAAAAGATGTAGGCGATGTAGACCCATTGGGTAAAGTACAGATAAATGCATGGATATGTGGTAATCAGGTATTACGTGCTGTAATCAACCCATTTACACCTCACAGAATACCATATCAGGTATTCCCATATGAAATAAGCCCTTATCAAGTGTGGGGTATTGGAGTACCAGAGAACATGGAAGATGCACAGATGTTAATGAATGGTCATGTAAGAATGGCTATTGATAACTTGACACTTGCAGGTAATTTAGTATTTGACATAGATGAAACATCATTAGTTCCCGGACAGAATTACGATATATTTCCGGGTAAGATATTCAGAAGACAGTCTGGCGTTACAGGAACAGCAGTAAATGGTATTAAGTTCCCTAATACCGCTGGTGAGAACATACAGATGTATGATAAAGCTAGACAGTTGGCTGATGAAGAGACTGGGATTCCCAGTATTATGCATGGGCAGACAGGCGTTAGCGGCACAGGCAGAACAGCAGCTGGCCTATCAATGTTGTTAGGTTCGGCTGGCTTATCCATAAAAACGGTGATTAAAAACATGGATGATCATCTTTTGAAACCGTTGGGAGAAGCACTATTTCAATGGAACATGCAGTTTAACGATGAACAGCCTGATATTGTAGGAGACTTAGAGATCAAACCAAAAGGTGTGTCTTCTGTAATGCAGAAAGAAGTACGTTCACAAAGACTGACAATGTTACTACAGACAGTGGTAAACCCAATGTTAGCTCCGTTCATTAAGATTCCTAATCTTATAAAAGAACTAGCTATCTCACAAGATATTGATCCGGACAGTTTAGTCAATGATATTAACCAAGCTCAAATATACGCAGAAATGCTGAAAGGAATGCAAAATGCCCAACAACAAACAGAACAACAACAATCAGGAGGTGCTGAAGCAGCTCTCCCCGGTAGTGAACAACCCACAGGTATGGGAAGCCCTACAGAAGCTCCTTCAGGGGCTCAACCTTCAGACCTTACAGGGGCTGGTAACGGCACAATCGGAACTGGAGCTGTACCGACTGCAGGGGAAAGCCAGTTTGCTGGCAATGCTCCTCAACTTGAAGAATAATTTTGATCAGATGAAAAAGGAAGATAAAAAGAAATAATGGCAATAGAGCAGACAGGGTTTTTAGATACGGAGGTAAATACTTCTGGTAGTGATTTAGGAGAGCAATCAGCTTTCCTAACTCAAAAAGATATTGATCCTGCTTATAAAGTTACAACAGTTCAAGAAACTGTGCCAGAAGCACCTCCAATATCCGTAAGAGGAGGTAGTGATCAATTTGCTGGTGCAGATGTATCTGCAATTATATCTCCATTTACTGACCCTGCTCAAATAGAAGAAAGAAGAAAACAAGAAAAAAAAGCAAGAGATGCTATTGCTAGAGAAGGCGGTGCAGGCGAGTTATTTACTTCCCAACCAGATTTGAAATTAAAAGATTTTACAGCCATGGATTTTAACGTAGACACGGATTCTATATTGAGTCCTTCTATATTAGCTACAGGCGGGCCTGATGTTTCTACTTATGTAAAATCAAAACTAAAGGAAAGAATGAAGGATTATGGAGAAAGAAATAATAAAAATCCTTTTGAATATACAGATGCAGACTATAGAAATTTTGCAAAAGAATTAGCTGTAAATGTTGCCACTGATGAAGCTGTAATTCCTTACGCATCAGATTTAGGCAAATTAGGCGGTAAATATTTATCTAATAGATTATTTGGTAATTCTATGGACGGCATGGCTTATATAAGAAATCCACAATCTTATTATCAAACTATGACCGGTGGTGGAATGGGTATACCAGATGCTAGTGGGGTATTAGCAAGAGATGCTACAACTGGTGCTACTACCATGGCACCATCAACAGCTGTTGCACAAGGTCAAGTAGCTGCGGGCCAAGGTTTTATTGATGCTAGTAAAGCAGCTTCTGCCACTGCTAAAGAAACTTTTGGAAAAGTTGCTCAAGGTGTGGGTGCAGCAATGGCTGCTATAAATGCTTTTGAAGCATTCAAAGAAGAAGATTACATACAGGCAGGTTTAAATGCGGGCATAGCTTATGCCACTATGGCAGGACAGCCGGGAATTGCTTTAGCTTTAACAGCAGCAAGTGTAGCACAATCTTTCTTCAGATTTGGAAGAGGTAAACCAAAACCGGGTATGGGTGGTTCTGAAATTAAGTACGATCAAGAGACAGGACAGTTAGCTCATAGCATGACTTGGCAATACAATGGTTTCAATCCATCACAGGCTAAACAACATACAGATTCAGCTGTTAAATTTATAAATAATTATATGAAAGAGTTTGGTGTTTCTTTAGACCCTAAAAAATTTCCACAAGGACAAGATAAATGGCAGTATCTTTCTAGAATAGATGTAAGCCCTTATAAAAATGGTTCTCAAAGTGGTGCCGAAATGATAGAAAGATGGCTGTCTTCTGGAGCATTTGTAGGTAATCCTTCTATTTATGATCCTAATACAGGAGAAAGAAAATATTTTACATCACAAGAAGAATACGAAATAGCAATGCAAAGATTTGCAAATAGACAATTTTCATAGGAGTAAACATGTTACAATTTTTAAACCCAATAGCAAACCTAGCAGGAACATGGTTGAAGGGTAGACAGAAGAAAGCAGAGATAAAACAAAAGCTAGAAGTAGCAAAGATAGAAGCACAGGTAAAAAGAGTACAAAGTGATGCTAACTGGGAAGAGAAAGCAATGGATGCTTCTGCAGATAGCTGGAAAGACGAGCTCTGGACAATTTGCTTCATCTCTATCATAGTAGCGTGCTTCATTCCTGCTGCACAGCCATATTTATCTGATGGGTTTAGATTCTTGAGAGAGGATTGCCCTGATTGGTTGAGCTGGGGTATTCTTGCAAGTATCGGTGCTAGTTTTGGTTTGAAATCAATAGGACAATTTAAAAAATGATAAACGAAGAGACAAGAGAAAAATTAATAGACAAGTTAGTATTGCACGAAGGTATGCGATTGAAAGTGTACGATGATGCAAACGGCAATGAAATAAGAGCTGGAGACACGCTTGTGGGACATCCTACCATTGGTGTAGGTAGAAACATCGCAGGAGACGGGCTAGGTATCACAGAAGAAGAAGCAAAGATGTTGCTGTCTAATGATGTAGACAGAGTGTTGAAAGAAGTAGATCACTGGACTTTTATGAAAGACCTGAACGAAGTGAGAAAGACTGTGATTATAGACATGGTATTCAACATGGGCGTATCTAGATTTAATCAGAGAGAATGGCCTAACTTTTTTGGTTCTGTGATAGAAGGTGATTTTAAAAGAGCTAAAAAAGAAATGCTGGATAGCAAGTGGGCAAGTCAAGTGAAGACAAGAGCAAACATATTAGCAAACATGATGGAAAGTGGCGAATGGTTGTAGATAATCAACAGATGCAAATGGAAGAAGATAGACCTGTAGATATAGGAGAAATGGATTTTGCGTTTCTATCAGAAAATGATCCTGCAGTAGAACCACAGAACGCAGCTATCAACATGAAAAAAAATTTAACACCAGAAGAACAAAAAGAAATAGCAGGTTTAGTTCCTTACGTAGAAAGATTTTTTGTACTTAATTACAAAGCAGAAACTGGAGACTATCCACCTGAGCCTACCATGGAACCTGAAGGTGGTGGAGGTATAACCATAGATGAATATAGAGGTATGAGTGATGAAGACAGACTTGCTAACTCTACAGAAGGACAAGAAGTATCTTTAAACTTAAAACCTAAATCTTCTTTTGATAGAAGTCCTAGTGAGTTACCACAAGCATTTGCTGTTGAAGCACCAGAGATGAAACAAGCTGTACAGCAACCAGAACAGAAACCTGTTGAGCAACCACAGGAATCACCGGTTAAAGAACCACCAATGATGCAAGAAGGTGGAGATGTTGAAGAAGAAAAACCTCAACAAGCGAGTAAAGAACCTGTGCCAGTGGGAGCTGTAGGAGAGATAAATGTAGAAGGAAAAGATCGTTCTGGTGTAGCTGATGACATACCTGTAAAAGCAGACGGTTTTGTATTGAGTAAAGGTGCTGTTATTTCAAACGGTAAGATGTACATAAAAGAGGTTATACAAGACGCTATAGATAATTTAAAAGAAAAAGGTGTGACATTAGACACATCTGAAACAC
>FUFK010041813.1_pt1 | contig 12134 bp, 16 predicted proteins | sample 1021851 | NCBI WGS metagenome assembly FUFK01 (sample SAMEA51879418, study PRJEB19060) | metagenome
TACGTCAAGACTACCGTTTTTGATTACTAATCTACGAATGTGAGAAACAAAGTTCATCCAGAGGTGGTTCTTAGATGGAGCAGAGGCTCCCGTGTACTCAACCTGGAGATTGAAATCCTTACCTCTTGCATCATATACAGCATTCTGTCCAAGAGCCAAAGCACGACCAATAAAGAAATTATCACGGAACGCCCTGAAAGATAAGGGTTCAATATCCGCCATAGCAAGTGCCTTCTCTGCCTCAATACACCACTGCTGACTAATACTTGTGCGATTGGAAATCTTAGAAGTATCAACCTTACGAGAAGGATTAATCTTACCATCATAGATTAACTGATAGTTCTGGAGTTCATCTACAATTCCTACAAGACCTGAGCGATTAGAGCGATTGACTACATCATCTTCCTCATTATCAACCAAATAAGTTTGGGAACACGATAATGCTTGCTTAGCAGTATATACCGTAGCATCCGTAGGGACACAAAGGATAGAAGTAGCACGACTTTCAATAAGAGGTAATCTAATATTAGCAACTAAATCACTAGATACCTGAGAATATCTGTAATTGGTAAAAGACCTATAATCATAATTCATAGTTCCACCTTCCTTCATCATTTGCATCATTGATGCCTCATATCCATCAGGGACAGATATTTGTGCTACAACCATTTCAACATTCTTGACTGTAAATGTCGGTTGATATGTTGATAAATTATCTACTGAACGAGAAACTACGTGTAATGTGACCTGACTCGGAGCACTTTGTCCTGTAGTATTTGAAACATTCCGATCAAGAGTAATCTTTGTTTTAGCAGTCCCCACAGCAGTACCACTCACAGTTTCAATCTGAGTAATTACTGCCTCAGAAGCATTCAAAGAAGCATTGTCATTTGTTACAAAAGATATTCTTTCTCCTACAACAAAAGGGCAAGTAGATACAGCAGTTTGATTATTTTCACGACCAATGAAGAAAGAACTTATAGCAGAACCATTTACCCATAATCCAGAGCCACTCGTGTAAGAACCACTATCAGAACCATTAGTGCTGTGAAATACTGGATTGAGTTGGAGACGTCTGTCACGAATAGTGCTATCTAACTTTCTGAAAACCTTTGTAGCATCCTGTAGTAAGATTTCAACAAAAAGACCATCGGTGAGTAATGCTGGAAATACTGCTTCATTACGAAAGAGACCAGTATTGAGTTCTAATTCACCACTTACAACTTGGAAATCATTAGCACTATCAGCAGCAAAAGATGTATTAACTGTCCCACTACCTAATTTAGTGAAGTAAGGATTAGAAAAACAATTAGCACAATCTGTCTTAGTAGTTCCTAGAGTTCCACGAGATGCTGGATCATATCCAGTAGCACCATCTGTGAGTACACGTTTATTGACCATATTTTTATTTTTCTCATAATCAAATCTTAGAGCAGTCAAAACATCATATGCTTCAATCTCTTCTAGAAGAGCTGTCTTACGTCCAGTAAAAACTCTAACCGACCTAATCAAAGAATGTAATCCAGTTTCTGCGTCTAACTGAAGACGAGTAGTATTTTGATCTAAGGCACCACTCGGAAGAGCAATTGAAACATTCATCTTTAATTTAGTTTGACTTAAATCAATAAACTTAGAGGTTGGAGGAATGTATAAATCAATACGACCTCCTGGCCGATAATCCAATCCATTTTCAGATGGAACGGAAACAAATGTTTGTCCAGTTTGTATCTTATCTGATGCTACAAAAAACGATGACATAATTTTATAAAATAACAAACATAAAAAAAATAAACATTAATTTTCAAATAATTAAAAAGAACCACCAGAACCAGTAATTGACATCTTAGCAGATATCGGTGTTGATGCGACTAATCCCATAGATTGGAATGCTGGCGATACCTGTAACTTCTGTATACCAGCACCGTCTGGATCTGTTTTTGGATCTGTTATGGGAGCAGCATCAGTTTGCTTTTTATCTTCATCTTTTGCTAAACTATCTACTGTATCTACTACACCACCCAAAAGACCAGTAATACCTCCTAACAGTTCTAGAGGAGGAAATACTGTTCCAACAACATCCATCGCAGCTCCCGCCATCTGCAATGAATCGCCCCACTTCTCAGCAGTATCATCATTTCCAAAGAAACTCTTACCTTCTCCCATATTTACAAAACCTTTACCGATATCATATAAACCTCCAAAATCTCCTGCCGCCTTACCACCAATCTCTGATAATGTTGAAAGACCCGCCTCACCTACCACTTTCCCAACACCTACCTTACCTAATACTCCCTTAATAACTTGAGAACCTATACCAGATGATCCAATCTCTTCTGCTCCTTGTGCTGCCGTTTTAGTGACATCTGCTGCCGCTTCAGACGCTTCTTGTGCTGTATTCGCAGCTGCCTCCCCAGCAGCAGTCACTTCTGAACTTGCTTCTACTCCTTTGTTTGCTACTTGACGGAAATCACCTGCCTTTAATTTACTGAATGTATCACGAATCGCACCTATTCTCCCTGCTCCTTGTTCCAATAAAGCAGAACCTAAACCTTTTTCCGCTGCTTCTTGACCTAATGTAAATGCTCCGTATCCAGCAAATGCTAATCCCTTTCCATCTTCAGTAGCATCTATCGCAGCATCTTCATCTTCCTTTGACTTATCATCTGCCTTTGCTCTTTTTTGTTCTTTTACAGCAGTATCATAATCTGCTAATACTTTAGTATTATGTTCATTCACTAAATCATTATGTGCTTGAATACGAGCGTTGTAAGAATGTCCTTCACTCAATGCCTGAGAATATCCATAGATAGATGCCATTTTATAAAAGAATAATTATTTTATTTTAATTATCAGGAATATTTTTTTTAACTTCACCATCAAAGAGTAATCTATCCCCATCCGCTAATTGTTCCTCAAAGTTTCTAAATGCTCTCGCTGGATTTTCTTGTAAATCAAGAAACAAAAAATCATATCTCTGCTCTGTTGCTTTATGATATATCTTTCTAAACTTATCATCACCACCGAACATGCCGGAGTACTCCTGGGAAATCTTATCTAGTTCAGCCATATTTTGTAAATTTCCACAAATGAATGAATTACAATTGTTTCTAATAGTGGGTCCCAAAGATTTGAATGATTGCACGGATATCGCCAAAAGACCTATACCAAAATGTCTTGACCTAGTAACTAATGAGTTTAAATAACTAGATCTTTTGACTGAACCTAAAATATCATCAAACACCATTCCTAGAAAAGGTCTATCATCGTCATCATAGGTCTTTTGCTGTTGAATTATTCCACCCAAGATATCATCTGAATATCCAGTATAACAATCACAAGTCTGCCTTAAGAAACGTGATGTTTGATCTTGTTCAATTGTATTACTCATTATCGTCACATTATCAAATACATCCTTGAAGAACTCATCCCTTAAAAGGAGATTACTCAATATTGTACTTTTCCCAGATTTCGTGGGCATAACTAACACCATAATAGTCGGTAAATCGGGGAGATTTGGATGTAGGATCTTACGAGGTTTTTCTCTTTCAGGGGATTTAACTTTCATTATTGTGGGCGGTGCTTTTCCTTCCATTATTGAATAATGTAGATTTTATTTTTAACAAGATTATGTAAAGTATTGTCGCCAGGGATCAGAAGATGCCTGAGGATTGATTGCTTGTTGAATTAATCTTGTTTGACGTGCCTTCTGTGCCTCTTCTGCTTGTTTCTTCCGCTTGAGTGCCTTTTGTTCTTTTCTATGAGTATCATACGTATGTATGGCAGTAATCATAGCATTTTCCAAATCTTCTTTTGAATACATATTCGCCGTCATTGCCGATGCAAGTTTCTCTGCCTCTTTTGCCTGACGCTCTTGTTCTTTTACTTTCTTTTTCTCTTCATCTTCTAACCGTTTCTTTTCACGCTTCTCTTCTAATGCTTGTTTCTTTTCCTTTTCTAATGCTTCCTTTTCCTCTCTACGCTTCTTCTTGTTTTCAAGTGCTTTTGCTCTAATCCTTTCCAAATGAGCTCTTTGCTTTTCTGTCATCTCGCCTTTACGCTGATATTTACGTCTACCTTTCTTTTCTGGTACATCCCCAGTTTCTGAGTTCATTACAGTTTCTTCTTCAACTATTTTAACTTCTTTTTGTTTGAAAACTTCTTCTTCTTTCAATTTAGGTCTAGGTTCTACAGGAACTATTTCTCCTTCAGTATCATCATCAGAAGGCATATCCTTATCACCTAACTCATCTAAGATATTATCAATCACGTCTACCTTCGGCACCGAAGGCGAAGTAGGTTCAGGCTCAGGTTCAGGTGGGGGCATTTCAATTGAGGGAAGTTTAGAAGGCATATTTATAAATATACTTTAGAAAAAAATAGAAGATAGAAAATCAATTTAATAAAGATAGGTCTAAATGTTTGTATCTTTCTCGGGTGTTTCACTTCTACATCTTTTGCTTTGTGCGAATGTGGAAAACAACATCCGTTGAACCAGTTAGATCTTCTACAAATGTTTCATCCTTTCTGACTATATCTACAGTTAGATCAGTTAATTGTATAGGATAGGCATTATTCAAACTAATGTATACCTTTTCTGGGATTTGAAAGAATAATGCTCCCGCTTCATTGCCAGCATTATCAAAACGAGGTATCATAGATAAGATTTGTGATTGACTACCGACAGCAGCATTAAAACTTTCGTGTGATAATCTTGGTATTCTAACAAAAGCAGAGGATTGACTTGAAGTTTCTGGAGGAGATGTGCTGGTATAAGAAGAACCTAATCCACTGTGTAAACTAGCAACAGGAGGGAATATTGAATAAGGAGACATACCTAATTGTGGTGCGATATTTGCCTGCCAAAGATTAGTAGGTATATCACTAAGATATTTTTCCGCCTTTCCTACAATCAGGATATTTTCCATATCATCTAATGTTGAACCAGTCTCACCCTTATAAGATGTTTTGGGATTTGGACTAGTATCTGAAGTAAATCCCCAAGACCTTTGTTCTAATACCCTCGGCCAAAAGAATGCGTTTTCCCAAGCGGGTCCGTATTTTTTGTTTCTAATACCAACAAAATTACCTAAACATCTACCATTCCAATTTGATGGTCCGTAGAAGACATTATCACTCATAGTGGCACTTGTCATATAAGAATAATTTGAAATAGCAATCACATCTTCATCTCCATACAAATACACTTGAGGATACATCTTCCAACACGCTTGATTAATTGGTTTAGGAATAGTAACATCTGTTTGATCGGCTAGGACTGATTTATTAACTGCGACAATTACTGAGCCATTCTGATCAGTAACAGATAGTTTTTCACCCTCACAAGTGAAAGTTAATTCTGTAATTTTATCAACACCAAGGGGAGCAGCAGTAGCAAAAGATGAGTTAGAAGCATTATTAGGATTTGTTTTAGAATAATACACTATTTCTGTCATAGCACCTCTACTATCTTCATCACCTTCAAATCCTTCAATCGCTGTACCATTTCTCGTAAAATGATATAATTTCAATACACCATCATTACCTTCAGCACAAAAATCAAAAGGTATATCATTATCTTCACCCATACCAGTTCCATCATCAAGACCCATATCCTCAAATGCTTGTGTATAATTAGGATGATCGTATGCCCTTACAAGACCTACAACAAATTGACGACTAGAAGCATTCGCATCAGCTCTTGTATCAGAAACATTAAAAGTGACTGAACCATTAATTAATGATAACGGTCCTCCAGTTGTCCCTGCTCCAGCAACAAGTATTAATGTATCATCTTCATTCGCAGTAATACTACCACTAGTAGGATTGTAATCCACACCCGTTCTACCAAAGACATTATATACGTGATTGACATCTGGTGTGCTTTTAGTATGAGAAACACTTTGTTGAAATTGAAAACTAAATCCTTCCAGTTGTCCTCCAGTATTTACTAATGACATTAACGATGCACTCTTTCCCGAAGATGTATCAATATTGGGATGGTAAGCATATCCTTCCCTTAACATCTCAGCATATTGTTCTACCATTTCCCCAGGTGCTACTGCTCTTCCAACTGTATTTTCTTGAAGTATCGGCCAAGAACAAACATCATCTGTAGTTTGATCTCTTGTTAATCGTTGACCAAACCAAAAGATTGACTTTTGATGCTCTGACATATCTATGAGTGGATTTCTATTAATCTTTACACTATCCACCGCTATCTCTGAATTAGGTGGAATAGTTAGAGGATTTTTCAAATGATTAGTATATCTTTCAGGTCTTTCAATACTAATCGCATTCGTGTTATCCTTTGTCTGAGAGGATGTAATCAGCAATGACATATTTATAAATGATAGCAATAAAAAAATTAAATAAATCAAATTATAAAATGGCGAAGAAAGCGAAGAAAGCAAAGAAAATGAAAAAACATTCGGGCGCGGATACTTCTGGAATGGGAATGAAACCAGCAAAAACTTACACTTTCTCATCTCTTAATGTAGAGAAAAATGTTCAAGAAAAAAAGATTGTAAAAGAAAAAGATGTCTTTGAATTACCTAAAAAAAAATCTAGTTATTAATTTATTATGACTGCCGACCCATATCCTGGATGGAGCCCGAACTCCCACCATCCTCCAGGCAGGGATAAAGAAAAATCATATTGGTCACGTTATCACGAATATAAATATGAATATCGTTATCGCCCAAATTTTGATTTCAATTATGATCCTTTTGTTGATGAATCACAACCGAACTTAAAGCAAAATGCTTGGTCAATCCTAGGTATTAAAGAAACAAATGATGAAAGTATTATTAGAAAAGCGTATTACCGCTTAGCAAGAGAATATCATCCAGATAAAGGTGGTGATCCAGCAGAAATGGTGAGATTAAATAACGCATATGAATGGGCAATGAGATTTGTTTGAGGGGCGTCAGGGGGCGTAATTTTATTACACTTTCTCAAAAAATTATAATCTCTCTATAGCAAATTATTTTTTCTCTGACACTTTTACAATCCTTGAAAATACCTTCTAATATTACGTCCTTCAACGCCCCCTAAAAACTTAAAATTCTAGAATTTTATCCAAATAATAAAATCCATTTAAAGGTATAATAATAATATGAATACAATGAGTAGTCCCGAAGAAGTAAAACAACGATTGATGAATTATGTAGATATTTTAAGTGATAACCCTGAATATACTTGGGAAGATATGGGTCGTAATGAGACTTATGATTTGATAGCTCTTTTAGCACCTGATTGTGACAAAGAAGTGATCAAAAATGCTAAGAAAAATCATTCCAAGAAAAAGAAAGATAATATTCAATATCACTTATTTAATATCGTACGTAAATTATTTATTGCTGGTCTTCACTGTGAAACACCTACAGATGAGATGGGTTTTCCACTCTCTGGATACAATTTCAAAACTAAATATTTGGGCAAAAGACTTCAAGAACCTCTGCAAGAAATTAAAGAATTGGAAAAGAAGTTAGATGAAGAAAGAGATAACAATCATTTTGATGAAATGATGGATTACAAAAATCAACACAAAGAATTAAAAGAACAAGAAAAAATATTAAAAGATCACATCGCACGATTAGAAGAAAAAATTAAGTTTAAGGATGAGATGTTGGAAACAAGAGTTCCTAAACAAGTAATAGAAATTAGAGATAAAAGGATAAAAGATTTGGAGAAACAGATAGACAGCATTTCCAACGTTAATCAAAAGTAATCTCTATCTTACCACGAAGAATATTCAATCCTTTATAATTTTTCAATAGTTTTGCTTCTCTATTTAACTTGTCTTGATACTCCTCCATAGTGTAAGTTTTGTATCTATGGCGATTATGATTATATCTACCTTTTAATGATTGCTCTGTTATTCTCCTCAAAAGAGGTGGAGTGATCTTAATATCATATACATTTACAATACTATCCCTATCATCCTTTGGTAATTTATTTTTCTCATAATACAAAATCTGATATATCTTTTTTATCATCTTTGTATTAGGTCTCAACTCCCGGAAGATGTTACGATTATGTTCACAAGTGGTCGGCCATTCATCTTCAGTCAAAGGACTATCATCATCAATTCTATGAACTTTAAAAGATTTGTTCATACTTCTTGGCATCCTATATGAATATTAAAATATTTAATTTTTTTAAATATGGACGAAAAGTACATCATCTGTGACGTGACCGTCTAATCTTTCAAATACATAATCAGGATTAATCTCTTTAATTTTCTTTTTGATTTCACCTAGAAGATCTACATTTTCGTGGTCACCCCATTTACATCCAGTAACTATTCTTAAATCATCAATACAAATAACGTGATCTTTTCTTTCTAATGATTTTATTGCTTCTAGTTCTTCAAGTAGAGGACATCTTCTAACATAATCACAAGCATCACCCATTCCTCCTTGGATATGAGCATCAAGGAAAAATAGACATCTTCCAGTAACTTTATCAAGATGTTCAGATAATTTAGCACTATCACCTAAAATTAATTCACATTTACCATCTGTAATTTCTTCCTGAAAGACCTCTTTACCCTCTTCAATAAACTTTGGGTCAATCTCTAAAGATATACATTTAGCAAAATTGCATCGTAATGCTTGTTTTAATGATACATCTTCTGTTTTACAGTATCCTAGTCCAGTTTCAAAATAAGTTTCGCAATCTTGATTATCACATACTGATGCTAAATCAAAACCAAGTGTCATTTATAAATTAAAAAAGATTTTAATTTTAGATTATTTACTTACCTCCAATATCTTTGTGAGCTTCCTTGACAGACATACCCTTTCTCATTCTTACCATCATCTTCATACGATGACTTTTAACTTCACTTGTTGACATACCTTCCTCCTTTAGTTTATCCATATGCTTTTTCAAATCTGCTTTTTGTTTATCTGAAAGACCTCCAGTTTTCTTTTTTGCTGGTTTATCCTCAGCAGGTGGCTCAGGTTCTGGTGCTGGTGCTGGTGCTGGTGCTGGTTCAGGTGCTGGTTTCTTTGCTCTAGGTTTCTTGCGTGGTTTTGGTGGTGCTTTTGCTTTGCTTCCGTAATGTTCTGGCATTTTATAATGATAACAAACATTTTATTTTTATCTTTTAAATCCTTTAATATTTAGTTTTTTTACTTCATCTGCTAGATCTTTATCTGCCCTTCCCCATGTCCCTGGTTGCTTAGTTACGAATGAATATACACGTGCCATCGCCCATTGTTCAGCACTCATTTTTCCTTTGAGAGACTTACCACCAACTTTTTTTCCTGTACCAACTTGTCTAACCGACTCTGGATTAGTTCTTCTAGCACCGACCCCGCGATCATATACTTTATCAAGTATTCGCTTAGGGATACCTGTAGTTTTAGAAATCTTTGCTTTACTGTTTGACTGATCTTTTGGAAAACCATACTTAGCATTATATCTCTGTTTATTTGTTATCGCCATAGTTTTTTTTTTATAAATTATCTTTTATAATAATGTCAAAACCAGTTTCTGTAAAAATAACTAAATCTACGAAACCCGAGAAGAAGTTAATGGCAGTCTTCCAGATGGATAACGGAAGGACAAGAACCACGCATTTTGGAGCGAGCGGTATGTCAGATTTCCCATCTCACAAAGACGAAGCAAGAAAACAACGATACCTAGACAGACATAGGAAACGGGAACGATGGGATGCCCCAACAACCGCAGGAGCATTGTCAAGATGGATTTTATGGAATAAGCCGACTCGTGCCGCATCTATAAAGGATTATAAGAAAAGATTTAATCTAAAATAAACCTAATGACCATCACCTAAAAAAGGATTGACTACGGGTGGCATAGGATCAATAACTGGCTGAGGAGGGTTCATCAACCAAGGTTCAATTCCTACGTCGGGAGCCTGAACAGCACAATAAGGCATCTGCTGAGAAAAACAATACATTTCAGTACAAGCACCTAATTCCATTCCTGTTTCTCCTTCTACAAGACTACAAGTATTACATCCATCATTCCAAGTCAAACAATTAGTAGGATATTGACAAGCGGTTTCCCATAATCTTACACACTTACCTAATATTTCACACCAAGAGTATCCAGCACTAATGATGCATCTGTTAACATCCCAATCAGAACCAGGAGCAATTGTTGGCATTTATTTATTCTTAGATTTTAATTGGATATTCTTTTTCTAATTTTGTTCCTATGGGACACCTTGTTTTGTATTGTGTCAAAACCACATTAGGAGCTCCTACTAACCCTGACCATCTTTCAGAAATATATAATGTTTTATTGGGGAACTGTTCTAGTGCTAGAAATCTTTCAGCAATTTTGATACTAAACTTGTCACGATCACAGAACTTTACAATCATTTTATTTTTATCTAAATCCATTCTATCTCTCCTACGACACCATTTTTTAATTGCTTCTTCGGTGCCATTCTTTTCGTGAGCAAAATGGATTTCTACATCTTTCAGAAGAAGTACAGGATATTTGCGTGGAGTTTTGTAATGTCTTGTATTGTTGTTTTCACTTGCTATAGGATCTAATTTAATATACTCATCAAAGTTCTCTAGAAGACGTACATAGTCTTCTGCGACAATAAATACAGAAAAGAAAGGTGTAGTATATTCTCCGCCTTTAGATTTTTCATAAGCGACACCATAACAATTGTTTGATACTAATGACATAATTATTTGTATACCATCGTTGATAAAATAATATCAAATTTACTGAGTAGTTGATTTTGAGGGATCTTCAAAATGATACTCGTGACCAATCCAATCTTGAATGACACTCATAGATTTTGGATATTCTAAATGAACTTTTTTCAACCAATTTTGATCTTCTCTAGCATTAGTATCGGCATCAGATCTATAAACAAATCCAAATCTTTTTCTGTTCCAGAGTTGCCATTGCCAAGGAGTTCTAAAATACATCGGTAGATCGTATGGATTAGGAACATTCCTAGGAGCTTCTTCCATTCTCATACCAAAATTGATAGAAGGTTTTAAAATAAATATTCTGTCTTCAACAAAACACTTTTGATCATAACCAATAATGTCTGGAAGATCTTTTCTGAATGTTTTCATTTCTTCTATGTGTTCAACGACCTTAACACAATAGTCATCAGTAAACTTATCATCATCATCAAGGTGTGTAAAGTAGAGACCTTTTGCCATCTTTTGCATCATATTCCTTTTGACAGATAATGGAACTGTACGATTATCACACATAGTTATAATTTCAACTTTATGATCTAATTTATTATCTTTAATTTGTTTATAAAGACCTTGTACCATAGGAGTGAATGTTGGAAGTCTTTCAAAAAGTGTAGGGATTAGAATTGAAACAAGCATTATAGTATTATTGAGAAAATAAAATTATGGTTTATCTTCCGGATAGGGTAAAATATCATCTTTTTTTGCTAAACCTTTTGTCGGAACAAGTTTTTCATCAGCGTAGAAAGGTTTTATTTCACGTAACCCATTACAGATAACTGGTTTTCTGACATCAGGGTAATCATCTTCAAACTTTTTATTGAACATATTTATGATATCAAGATCTATGTTAGGAGAGCTCTCAAGTAAATTATCATATTCTGCTCTCATAACTTTCAAGAACTCTTTACAAGGTTTTCTCTTTAGATCGTGGAGAGATAATTCAATTTCAATATTTCTACTCAACTTGCTCCAAGCGAGAGATGATATTCTATGTCCTTCATAAATCTCTGCGTATTTCAAGAATGCTAGAAGAGTACCCATAATCCCTGCTGCGATATTTAAACTTCCAACAATTGCTGAAAATCCTTGTTGTAAATGTTCTGGAACATAACTATCAGCAGCAAAGTTTGCTGTTCCTGTAAGAGTTGAAAGAACAATAATAGGTATTTGATAATGATGATATTTCCTTTTATATTTCCTTTGAGAATAGTTATGAAGATATTGATAACATAAGGCGACTTCTGCCCATTCACTTAATAACTCTTCAATCTCAGGAGACCAGTCTTCAATATTATCAGGCATAGGACGTGGTGTGCGTAGATCTTCCAACTTCATTATTATAAACAAATTTGATATTTAAAAATAATTTACTAAAATTATATGTTTAGAAGATGGACATCCAAGGGTTCCCCAATTATAAAATAT
>FUFK010042357.1_pt2 | contig 12132 bp, 15 predicted proteins | sample 1021851 | NCBI WGS metagenome assembly FUFK01 (sample SAMEA51879418, study PRJEB19060) | metagenome
TTGNNATAGATGNTGGGAGATGGATAGAACTAAAGCACATCAGAGCCATAAAACCAGAGGAACCTTTATGTGCTTATCTTTATTATGAGGATTTCCCAAAAAGAGGTAAAGAAATAAAAACTTGTCCAAGTTGCGGAGGTAATTAATGATCTGTCCACATTGCGGAAGTGGGGTTGTAATTAAAAAAGGATTATCATATTCTAAATACAAACCAGTATCACAAAGATATGTATGTAAAGAATGCAAAAAACAATTTAGTGCAAGAGAAGAAGATCATCATTCAGACCTACCAAAAATTCTCTTAATGGATATAGAGACCAGCCTGTATCATTTCGTAGGCTGGGGAACATATAAGCAATACATACAACACCATCAAATTACTAAACATCAATATTGTTTATCATGGGCGGCTAAATGGTTATTTGATAAAAATGTACAGGGTGATATTGTTACAACTGAAGAGGCTTTTGAAAGAGATGACAAAAGAATATTAAAATCTATCTGGAAGTTGTTAGATGAGGCTGAAATTGTAATTGGTCATAATGTAGAAAGATTTGATTTGAGAAAATTAAACTGGCGATTCAAATCTGTTGGATTGATGCCGCCAACTCCATACCGGGTAATAGATACATTGAAAGTAGCAAGGAGGGAATTTTTTGCACCATCTTACAAGCAAGACTTTCTCACTAAATATTTTAAACTCCAAAACAAGCTAGAAACAGAGTTTGAGTTATGGGTTGATTGCGAGGCTGGTGATCCAAAAGCATTAAATAAAATGATGGACTACAATAAGCATGATGTAATAGGATTAGAGCAATTATATCTTGAGATAAGACCATATATGAGAAATCATCCAAATCTAGGAGTATTATTAGATGATGATGTATGCCCAAACTGCGGATCGTATAATCTTGAAACAACCTCAAGCGTATATTTCACAACAGCCAATAAGTTCCCGGTATTACGATGCGGAGATTGTAAAACACCATACATAAGACAAAAGAAAAATTCAAATACAGTACAAACCAATTACAGGAGTGTACCGAAATGATTGCCTCACAGCCTCTTTTTAGAATGTTTTATAGAAAGAGGATGACAGCAATGCTCGATGATCCACAAGGTAGAGATTGTAATGAAATGGTTGGCTACCAAGTGAGGCAAAATTTTTGACAATAGTTCCATTAAATATTAAAGAGGCAAATATAGTTGTTAAATGTTGGCACAGACATCACAAACCAGTTACTGGTCACAGATTTAGTATAGGAGCTGTGAAGAATAATAAGTTAATTGGAGTTGCAATATCTGGTAGACCTATCGCAAGGTTATCTAATCAACGAATGGAATTAGAAGTTTATAGAGTAGCAACAGATGGAACAAAAAACGCTTGTAGCTTTTTATTAGGAGCAATGGCTAGAATTGCAAAAAATATGGGATATGCAAAAATAAAAACAACTACTCTAATTAATGAATCTGGTTCAAGTTTAAAAGCAGTAGGATGGGAACCAAAAAAGATAGGCGATGGTCAAAATTGGAATAGTAGAGAAGGTAGAAATGTTGATTGCTCAACAATACAAAAGATACAATGGAGTAAAAATTTTATAACAAATTATCAAGATTTTGAATTTCCAAAAGATATAAAATTAAAATATAATAACAATCAAGAATCTATATTTTAAAGGGAGAACAACATGAAATATTGGATAGAGTCACTACAAGAAAACGCATTTGATGTGTTTATTGTAACAATCGTAATCGTATCAATCATCGCATATCATTATTTGCAAAGATGGTATATCAATCAAAAGATGGATGAACTCAAGGATATAATGATGGATATTTATAACGAGGTAATATCGTGATAATGTTCGACATAGCTGAATGGGTAGCAAATGTACTTATACTGGGTATCGGAGTATTCTTTTGGGTACTTGCTATCGGAATGAGTTTTTTAATAATCACAGAACTGATAGAAAAGATAAAGGAATAATATGCAACCACATACCAAACCTTGTGAAATGTGCGGAAAGAATGAGGATGAGTACGAGAGAAAGCGAACAGAGAGAGAAATAAAAAAACGAGAAATGATCGCATTCCTTGTAGGTAGAAGATCAGTACATAATTTCAGCAAAAGAGAAAATGAAGTATTTGATGCTTACTATGATCTAGGAATAAGAGACTTTCAACAAATAGCGGACAATTTTGGAATCAAAGCATATTCAGTAGAAACATATTATGACCGGGCAATGGATAAACTTCTACAAATGGAATTTGAATTATGATAGATATTCCAATTAAGCATTGGATAAAAATCAAATCATGGAATGAAGTAAAGAAATACAACTTTGGCAAAAGAGGATATGCAGATGGAAATCAAGAAGAACAATATACTGGAATACTTGGTCAAAATGTTATCTGTGATTATTATAATCAACCTATGGCTAGTGGAGAAGATGGCTTTGATGGTGGAGTCGATCTTTGCCTCAAAGGAAAACGAATAGATGTTAAGACTATGGGAAGGAAAGGCCCAGTAAGAACTGGATACACTAATAACTTCCTAGCCGCTCAAGATGGATACAATACAGATATTTACCTATTCTGCTCAATAAACAAGACCGATTCAATACTTACCATCTGTGGATGGGTAACACAAGAGCAGTTCAAGAATCGCAGAGTATTCCATAAACAAGGATCAATACGAATTAGAAGAGATGGAACAGCAATCAAAGTCAAATCAGATTTGTATGAAATAGATAACGATATGCTGAATCCAATGTCTCAAAATTTGTAGTATATACATATTCAATATAAATAATCACTTATAAAGCAATAAACTCGGATTTTGTAGTGGAATCCTTGTATTTATAGAGGCACGTTCAAGCCTCACTCGCAGAGAAAACGACAGATTATAGATTGGAATTAAGGCGATAGACAGGAATTGAACTTGTTGTCCGGGCAACTAAACTTATGAAGACAGAAGGTACTACATTAAATGTTGAACTTGTTGGCATTAAAAACCTCAAGACCACTCATAACTGGAGACTTGAGTTTGATGTATATGAGATTGATTCCGAGAAGGTCAAAGAACTGCTTGATAAACTCAACAAAGCATTGGTAATGGCATTAGTTGATTATGAGTAAACAGAAGGAAAACAGAAGGCTCAATGGTCAATTCAAGAAAGGTCACAAACCAGATACCATGTGGAAGAAAGGACAATCTGGAAATCCAAATGGTAGGAGAGGAGCATTGGCAGATATTATCAAGAAGGTTTGGGATGAGGAAGATGATACAGGACTCACAAAGAAAGAGAAGATGGTTCGCAGAGTGTTAAGTATGGCGATGAATGGCTCAATGAGTGCAGTATCATATCTATCAGATAGAGCAGAAGGTAAGGCAAAAGAAACAAGAGAAGTATCACATAAGACCGAACCAATAAAAATTTTAAGCATTGATTGATTGGAACATAGATACAAACAGAAGAGAGATAGTAAATCATCCAGCAAAGCGAAAGGTTTTGGTGGCTGGAAGAAGGTTTGGGAAATCTCATCTATCTTTGATTTGGTTATTAACAAAAGAAATCAAATCTGGAGAAAGGCGATGGATAATTACACCAACTTACAGGCAAGGAAAGGCAACCACTTGGAAGTTAATGCGACAACTGTTTAGAGAATATGACTGCCAGATCAATGAATCAGAACTTACTATTAAACTACCAAATGAATCAGAGATTGCGATTAGAGGTGCAGAACAAGAAAACAATCTTCGAGGTGCTGGTCTAGATATGGTTGTTATGGAAGAATACAGCTATATCAAACCTCATGTATGGGATGAAATTATATATCCTATGCTAACAACTACAGATGGTGAGGCTTTCTTTATTGGTACACCAAATGGATATGATCACCTCTATGATGCTTATTTAAGAGGACAAGGTAAGGACAAGGATTGGATGAGTTGGCAATATACAACAGTAGATGGTGGCTATGTACCACAAGAAGAGATTGAGAAAGCCAAGAGCATGATGGATGAGAGAGCGTTTAAAACAGAGTTCCTTGCATCATTTGAAACAACAGGGAACAGAGCCGCCTACAACTTTGATCGCAACATCCATGTGAAGAAAGCAGAGCAACTATCAAACAATCTATTCTGGGGAATGGATTTCAATGTTGATTACATGAGTGCTGTATTAGGCTGTGAGTTTTCTGATGGTACGATTCATTACTTTGATGAGATAAGGCAAACCAATTCAAATACAGAAGAGATGGCAAAGGCTATGAAAGCTATTGCACCAAACATCCCAGTATACCCAGATAGTGCTGGATCAGCCAGATCAACTACATCAAATCGTTCAGATCACATGATCCTAAAAGATTACGGCTTTCATGTTATAGCCAAGAAAGCAAACCCTCCTGTGATTGATAGATTGAATGCTTTAAATAGAATGCTGAAAGATGCAAAGGGTAGAGTGAGAATGACAGTTGATTCAAAATGTGTTCATTTAATAAAAGATTTAGAACAAGTACAAAGAAGTAGAGATGGTAAGATAGATAAGAGCGATATAGCATTAACTCACATGATTGATGCTTGTAGTTATTACATCGCTTATAGGCATCCTATTATTAGCAGAATCCCAACATCGGTGGAGTGGTAATGAAATATTATGACATGGTAACGATACCAGACTTGGGGAGCAAGGCAGTATTTGAGAGCATTAAGAATGCTGAAGATATTGTACTAAAAGAAGAATATAAGCGTAGGCAAATGGGATTAGACTTCTATTATAATCGTGATATTGAAGATTATGTAAAAGACTACTTCCCCGGTACATCATTGAGCCAGATACCTCCATTACCACTAGGTAAGATTGTATCAAGGTTTTCAAGAGCAAGGATGATGTTGTATAAGGCTCCAGCTAAAAGATTCGTAGGTGGTGAACTAGCAGAAGAGTATCTAACCTATACTCATCATCTAAATTCATCATCTCGCATTGCATCCGAACTAGCTTGGTTATTAGGTACGATCCATATCAAATCAGTATGGAACGAAAGAAAGCAAAAGATCGAATATCACATACTCCCTAATGTACGAGAGTATTATTACGAAGGTGAGATGGAGCCTTATGGGTACTCGTATGAGCGTGGTAAGAATGCCAAAGGTAATAGGGAGTTTGTATTTTGGAGTGAGGCTAGGGATGGCGAACCGGGAATGCACTTCTTATACGACATTAATGGTCGCATATATCCGATACAAGGTAATCCAGAGATGTTGAACCCATATCAACTTAACCCTATCTCTCGTATCATGTTTCCTTATGATGCAATGGATGTTACTATGGCGGCTCTTCATTCTTCTATCGCATTTACAGAAGTGATGTTGGCTACAAGGTATCAAATGGGATCACCAGTAATTACCGGGATTGATCAAGAAGTACCGAATTTAAAATGGGGAGTGGATAGATTAATATCATTACCAGAGGGTAGTAATATGTCATTCGTAGCACCTCCCTCGAATATCAATCAAATGATAGCTGGTATAAAAGAATTATTAAATGTAACTGGTCAAAATCATGCTCTATCAATACGATGGGGTGAACAAGGACAAATCCCAAGTGGACAAGCATTAAAGATTTTAAACATGGAGAACCTAGAATCAAGAGAATCAGATATACCTATGTTCCAAGACTTTGAAGAGGAACGATATATGATTGATCGCAGACTAATTGAAGTTCATACAGGAAAGGTATTTGATGAATCTTTTGCAGTTGATTTCTCCGAATCAGATTATCCAGAAGAATGGAACATACAGAAGGATCGTTTGCAGTTCATGTTGGATAATGGCTTAATGGATAAGAAAGAATTATACAGAGAGTTTAACCCAGATATAACTGATGAAGAACTAGAGCAAAGATTAGAAGAATTAGAACCGGAGGTAGAGGAGCCACAAGCACCTACATCTCCATTAGTATCGGCATTACAGCGTGGATAAAGATCAAATAGCACAGCAATTCGCACAGGCTTTACAGAAAGCCCAAGCACAAATGGTAGAAGATATACTTGATCTCCAAAGATCACTAACAAAGGATGAGTTTATCTCTCTCATTTCCACGCTTGATGTTGATGATTATATCTTTAATCAGATTGGTATGCAGAATGATTTGAATGAATACATCGCATCGTATGAAAGTGTATTGCTTGGAATGGAGCCAACTGGGCAAGTAACAGAAGAAACACTACAAGCATTAGTACGATTAGATGAGGCAACATTTAGAAAGCAGATTAGTACGATGGGTGAACAAATCATTGATGAGGCTGTGAAAGGTATTATAGGTGGTAAGACCGAGAGAGAGATAGCACAAAGTATGCTAGGGAGCGTATTAAGACCAGATCAAGCTGAAACACTAGCCAATACAGCATTGAATACATTTGAGCGTAACGTAACCTCACAAATGACAGCCTTCGATCCAGAAGATGCTACTTATGTCTATCAAGGCCCTATAGATCAAAAGACTAGAGATATATGTTTAAAGATGATGGCATCTGGAAGTATGACAAAGGAAGAGATACGATCACAGTATCCCGGAGCATTTGTAGATGGTGGTGGCTTTAACTGTAGGCATCGGTGGGCAAGGGAAACATCAGTATCAAGAAAATTAACTGATCCAAATGAGGCACAAAAATTTATACAAACTAAAGCAGAGGAAAGAAGGGCAAAGGGATTATCTCCAAGACCAGAACCATTAACACCTCAACAACAATTAGATGGCTAAAGAACTACAAGATATACCAACCTTTACCAAACAATTTTGGAAGTTTGTTGGTGATGAGTCAGCAGACCGAATACGAGTGCATACTACGAAAGGCGGTAAAGATGTCGAAGGAAGAAAGTTCCAGCCATATTCGACAAGTTACAAGGCAAGAAAGGCATCTGGTAAGTTTAAGAGGCAGTCATCTACATCAACAAAGGTTGATCTACAGCTAACTGGTGATATGATGAGGAATCTACAAACCAGAGGATTTACAAAAGATAAAGTGGTAATTGGTTGGTCAGGTGCAAATGCACAGAAGGTACAATGGAATGCTGAAATGAAAGATAGGGTAATAACTAGCAATGTAAGACCAGTACCCAAAGGTGTTGAAAGATTTATTTTGAACGAGGTTGATAAGCATATCAATAAGAATGCTAGGGAGGCTACTAAAAAGCCAATCAACCTTAAAATAGGTAAATAGGGAGGCTCGGACATGAGCGAAGAAACAGTACAAGATAGCGTACAAGAGGTGGCTACTAACAGCCAGAATGAATCACCATCTAGCAATCAAGATAGTGATTTACTGCGAGAAGTAATGCAGAAGAAAGAACGATTGCAAAAAGCAGAATCTCGTGTTGCAGAACTTGAGAAGAAACTGGAAGAGGATAGACAAGCACAACTGGCTGAAAATGAAGAGTGGAAAATGTTGTACGAAGAAACGAAAGCAAAATACGATTCTATCACTCCAGAACTTCAATCCTATAAGGATAGAGAAAATGCAGAGATCGAGAAGATGTTAGCTGATTTCTCTGATGAAGAGAAGGATGCTTTTAAAGAGATGAACTACGCTCAAGTGAAAGTGGTTCATAATAAATTAATCAATAAACAAACTATTCCAAGTGTTGATAACTCAACTTCATCTGGCTATCAAGGATATAATTCTTTGACTGAAGCCGCAAGAGATGTTGCGAGTGGTAAACTGGATAAATCAAGTTATGCCAAAATCAAAGAAGCGTTTAGCTCTAGATTCAATTAATCACAATCCAACTACCGGGATGGATACTGGAAGTGTAGCATCTGCCATATCAAAAGATGGTGAGCATATCTACGTTTCAAATGGTGAAGAAATACCATACGAGGATGGGTTTAGGATTTGTGTTGGACAAGAGAAAGCACCTCTTTGCAAAGACTTGAGGAGTACATTTACTCACATCTCGCAAGAGAGATGGGATGCAATATTTGGGAAGAAAGGATAATGTAAAATGGCTGCTGGAGATAGTGGGAACTTTGCCGGTGGATTACTTGAAGTAATCGAATCCGAGGCATTAATTAAGTTCTCTGAAGCAAACGTAACTGTGCCATTGGTGACTCTTAAAGGAGAGCCAAAGGCAGATCAAATAACTTTCATTGCATACAATAGTGGAAGTAANACCTTAACAAGTGGTGATGTTGCCGCTACTGCTGAAGGTACTGTAACACCATCAACTCAACTAGACACAGAGAAGAAAACTGCAACTCTTGATATGTACTCTGTGATGGTTCCAATGTACGATGAAGCACAATTATCAAATGCTGATAATATCGCATCTAATGTTGGTGAGTTAATCGGTAATGCTTTGGCATCTAAAGCTGATGCTTTGTTGAATGCTCTTTTTGATGGATTCTCAAATTCTGTTGGTGCTAGTGATGCCGCTTTATCAGTAGATAATTTGTTTGATGCTCTTTCAAACCTCAAACAAAACTCTGCAATGGGGCAACCTCATGCTGTTCTTGATCCTAGACAAATCTGGGGAACCTATGGCGTTCATAATGACCTAGTAACTGCGGCTCAATTCGCTGGTGCTGGAGTACANGATGAAGGTGCAAGAAGTGGGTTCGTATCAAAAATCGCTGGTATAGACATACATTCATCACCAGAGTTCACAGTATCATCTAATGCTGTGAAAGGTGGAGTCTTTGTATCTGGTGCAATAGGCATGGGATATGCTGGAGACATGATGAGAGTAGAAGTATATCGTGAAGGTTCTTATCTACGAGATAATATCATCGGTTCTGGTTTCTGGGGAGTTACAGAAATCATTGATGGTTATGGTGTAGAGGTTCATACGAAAGTATCTTAATGATAATAGGGGAGGGGATTTCGGTTCCCTCCCCAACTCTGGAGAAATATGGCAGATTCAATAAATAGCAAAGCAAAAGAATACTACGATAATGATGATACTGGTGGTAGTCTTAATAGCAATTTAAAAGATTTTTTAGTTCAACAGGGAGCAACCGGGAAATCCATCAACACCTTATGGAGAGACTACGCTTATGGTGAAGGTGGTACAAGTTTAAATACTAGATTGAGAAATCTATGGGGAACGAGTGGATCGTTAATGAAACGATGGAAAGAAACACTTGGACTTACATGGGATGAAGTAAAAGCATTCTTTAATTTTAGAGATATAGAACCAGACTTCCTATTAGATGGTAGTACATCCTTTGATGGAAGTAATGATTATATATCTTGCAGTAATCCAAGCAATTTTAATTCAACCACATTTACTCTATCGGCTTGGGTTAAGCCAGATGCTGTAAGTGCAAACCAAGTTGTATTTGCATTTGGAAGTGATACAAGTTCATCTCCTGAAGGAAAAAGAGTTTCTCTATTTATAGGTTCATCTGCAAAGCCTACACTTGCATTTTGGGGAAATGATGTAGTGTCAGATGGTACAATTAGTGCTGGAACTTGGACACATTTAGCGATGACTTTTAATGGTGGTAATAGAACCTCTGCTAATTCTAAAATATATATCAATGGTGTTTCTCAAACATTGACTGGTGGAACTGCATCTGCTTTAGATTTATCAGATATGGATTTTGCTAATATAGGAGCAGACCACGCTAATGCTCAATTATTCGATGGCAGTATAGCAAATGTCGGTATCTGGGATAGAGCCTTATCTGCAAGTGAGGTAGAATCTATCTACTGGAGAGGTAGTCATTCAGAATTACAAAATACAGAACTAACCAACCTTGTATCTTGGTATAATTTAGATAGTACAGTAGAAAATGATACTCTTATTGAAGATGAAGTAAGTTCATCTTATACACTTGGTAGTGAGTTGCTTACAAATGGCGATATGGAACTTGATGATAGTAGTTGGACAAATGTTTTAAGCCCAGTAACAAATGAAAGAAGTACAGAACAAGTTCATTCTGGTACATATAGCAGAAAATTTGTTGGAGATAGTAATTATGATGGATTTCAACAATCCATTACTACTGTTGCTGGAAAAAAATACCTTGTTAGTGGATGGATTTATGGCGATGGAACAAATAAATTATATTCAAGATTCTATGATAGTGGTGGTGGTGGAATAGAGAATTTTTGGATAGGTACAAGCAATGATGGTATAGTAGTTCCAGCAGAATGGACATATTATTCAAGGGCAGTTGTAGCAGTTGGTACTACTATGACTGTTCAATTTTATCAAGGAGACCAAAGTGCTGGTGGAGTAACATTCTATGCTGATGACATTTCGGTTAAAGAGATCACAAGTGATGGTAATATTGGAGTGATTTATGGAGCAACCACAAACTCCGATTCCTACTCTGGAGAATCACCATTTAAACCGAGGATTCAAGATATAGCAACCCCAAAGATGGCTGTTCAATTAGCCAATGGTTCTACTGATTTCGATGGAAGTAATGACTATATTGATTTAGGAGATGATTCTTCTTTAGATATTACAAGTAATATTTCATTGAGTTTTTGGGTAAAATTTGATAATGGTTCAGCAACACAATTCCTAATGGGTAGAGATGATGACTCAAATCGTAATTTTGAATTAGGTATATCATCAAATAAGTTATTCTGGAGTATTTATTCTGGTGGTTCTGCAAAGGGTGGTGGTGGTCTTGGTAGTGCTTTATCTGATAATGTATGGTATCATATTACAGCGACTTATGATGGTTCTAATTTAAAAACCTATGTAAATGGTTCGCTTGATTCTACAAATTCTGGAACTGGTGCAATAGACAATGATAATGTTTCTTTTACTATTGGAGCAAGGGAAGGTGGAATGGATAGGCATTTTAATGGGAAAATGGCAAATGTCGCTATCCACTCATCTGCACTAACCCAATCTCAAGTACAAGAGTTGATGTTTACAGAGAAATACTCTGGTTTATCATCAGACCTAAAGACTAATCTGGTATCTTGGTATGACTTGGGTAGTGTAGAATTAGGAACAAGTCTTATTACTGGTGATTCATCCAATATGGATACAGTAGGAAGTTGGACTGCTGGAAGTTGGGCATCAGCAGTTAATGGTTCTGTCACATCTGTAAGTGGTGGGCAGACAGGGAATGCTATAAAGGTTGATACTGATAGTGGAAGAGCATTTGCAAGATACAATAGCACATCTGGAGTAACAGTTGTTAATGGTAGGTCGTATAGATTTTCAGTATGGGGAAAAAATGGTGAAGGTGAGGGTATAGTCGCTTTGGCTTATACCTATGGTTATACTCATTATGTAAACGATGCAAGTGCCACTTCAGTAGAGGGTAAGGTCAGTACATACGATTTTCAATCACAAGATACTGATCTACATATTGCTTTACTTCAAGCAAGTTCAGGTAATTCTGTACTATGGGATGATGTCACAGTAAAACCTATTAATGTGGCAGATAGTCATGGTTCCAATACTGGTGAAGTATATGGAGCCACAACCACTACAGGATACACACATTCACCACATGGGGTAGTAGACCCATTAAACTTTGGCGAGGTGTACTCTGGAAGGGCATTAGATTTTGATGGAAGTAATGATTATGTTGAAGTGGCAAGTAATGGTACTGGTACTTTTAATAACCAATCATATAGTATTTCTGCTTGGGTAAATTTTGATGAGGTTACTTCTGATCATGCAATATTTTCATACGATAATACTGCTCATTCTGGTACTTATTATGCCTCTCATTTAAGATTAACTGGTGGTGATAAAAAATTCTTTTTTGGTTGGAATGATGGTAGTTCTTATCAAGGACTTACATCTACTTCAACCTATCTTGCGGATACTTGGTATCATGTAGTTGTTACCTTTACAAGTGGCTCTCAAAAAATGTATGTAAATGGCTCTCTTGATACATCAAGCACAAGGTCAGATACGATTACTTACTATGCACAAGAAGTATGGATAGGTAGAGCCAATTATGGTGCATATATAGATGGAAGTATAAATAGTTTGAAATATTTTGACTCTGTTTTAACCCAAGACCAAATACGACAACTATACACTAAACCAGAAACAGTATTACCTACTGGAGTATCTGCATCGAATCTAAAGTTAGACCTCCCAATGCAAGAAGGTTCTGGCAGTTATGTATACGATGGTAGTGGCAA
>FUFK010057721.1_pt1 | contig 12132 bp, 18 predicted proteins | sample 1021851 | NCBI WGS metagenome assembly FUFK01 (sample SAMEA51879418, study PRJEB19060) | metagenome
GCTTACCTTTTGCTTGTAACATCGCAAGTAAATTACTTCTTCCAGCTACTCTTGATCTTCCTTGCTGTAAGGCTTTACCTCTATCTTTATTAGCGTAGAATTTCTTATATAAACTTTCTGTTTGTTTAAATGATTCACCTAACTTAGTGTAGGCGTTCATGACTGAATCACTGGTAGCTCGACTATAACCACGGGCTATACGTTGATTACCAATAATACCTTTTACTTCTCTGTTGTGAAACTTTGTTCCTTCAGATCTGTACTTAAAATTTTTGTCAAGCCATCTCTGCTTGGCAGCATGACGACTTGCGGCATTAGCATCTGCGCACACGGCAAAACTCTATAAATGGTAAGTAATTAGGACCATGTAATACTTGGCGGATAAACTTGAATCCTAAAAATTTTAACAGTTTCATATGAACTGTATTTCTTTTGTCAACGATGTTCCAGAGGAGGGGTTCTTGACGGCTATCGACATACCGCTTCGCCTCTCGTAAAAACAAGGTCGGTTTTTCGTGAATTACTGGGGTGCATAGCATCCAGATATCACCCTCACGTCCGACTCCAGCCATCCCGGCAGCCTTGCCGCTAGGTGATGTAAAATACACGCAGGGGGTTGTCTGAGCAGCGGAAAGAAGGTGGCGGATAGGTTCTACCCCCCAGCCCTCTTCAAGCTCTCTGCGGTCTTCTGGACGTAAGTTGGAGGCCACCTCGTAGGCAGCCTTAATTGTAATTGGGTGTATATATTTAGACACGTTTGTAATATTTGGGTGTAAAGTCTCCTTCCCATGACATACCACGTAAGGTAGATGGTGCTGGATGACTTGATTTAAGTGTAATACCTACATTAACATTTCTTTCATACACAGGTACAGTCTTTATATACTCTGCTAAGTAAGGTGCATCAGAAACATCATACTCATCTAATAAAGCTGATTCATATACTTCAGTATAATCAGTTTTACCTTTACGAGTTAGTGTAGTTTCGTATAGACCTATTTTACCAAAGTGTAATTTGATTCTATGTACAACAACTGATGAATTAACATCTGCGAAAGATCTTTCACCTTCTACTTTTGTAGGATATATTCGTGGAAACTCTGCTTTGTATTCGTATAGGTATCCTATCTTAAGTGCAGTTGCAGTGTTAGTCGCTTGTGACCAGTCACCGGGTAACGTAAAATCATCATTAGGATTGTTACCTAATAAAGTAGGTGTTGCATATCTACCTACTCTTGTGTTACCAGCTACGTCTATAGTATCAACAACTACTAACTGACCATTACCAGAACCTACATCTGGAATCCATGTAGACTTATTTGTAAATGTTGTAAGATCTGTAGTTGCATTATAAACACCATCTTCTAAATCTGTGTAATTATCTAAATGAAGATTGTAAATAACTCCATCTTGAGTAATAGAATCATTTTCATATAGTGCATTAGTGCTTGTATCAGGATCTGTAATAGATACTTGTTGTAAAAAACTATCTTGATCTATTAGATAATATGTATCATTAATAACAAAGTGATACTTTAGACCTCTATTGAATTTCCATTTAAACCAAGCTTGTTGTTCTCTTTTGTCAGCTACGTTAAAATACTTGAATCCATATACTGTATCAGAATCAGTTTTACCTATAAGTACAAGCGAGTTTTCTCGTGAGTTAGTAAGTAAATCTACATCTCTTGGAATAAGGCTTGGAACAACCTTACTCTGTTCGACAACATCAGGTTCTCCTTCTCGTTGTATGTTTGCCATTTCATTAAATCGACTAAACTTACCAGAGTTATCTACATAAGCTACTGTTGTACCTAAAGATATAGGAGGTAACGCTATGTTGTAATTAAATACAGAAATACTACGTAGTTTAGCTGTCTCTGGGTTTAGTATTTCCGAATCAGTAGATAGCAAAAATTGCTGGTTACTACTAAATACAACTAAACCACTGTTAATTTCTAGAGCATCAAATATTTCTGATGGAAACATAGATGATGCAGAAATATCAATAGGATCAGCTGCACCTACAGTAAGAGCTGACTCAATAAAAAAGTCAGGTGTACCGAATGTACCCGGTCTAGATAGTATTACGTTTTCTCCGGATAGTATTGCAAGTCTGTTTCTAAAAAATATGACCTTATTGATTCTAGCTGCATCTTTTAATTGATTAGTAGTTTGTGGACCTTTAGCCGTACAAAAAGAAGGATAAGGGTTAGTTACATCATCCCCTACTAATCTGTCTTGATAAGTAAATCGTCTAACTGTAAATGTTGCTAGTTCGCTAGATGTGCCCGGGTTAGCTAATGCAGTTCTTTGTATAACTAACGGCATGTTAAATAAACGTCTAGGTATGCTAGGTTTAGCACATTCACTCCAAGAGCCTGAGCCGTCTTTACCGTTCTGACCGTCAAATCTAAGGTAATAATCGTCCTCTTCTGCAATTCTAGCATTAGCAATCTTAACAATATAACCATTTCTACACTGGTTAGGTAGTCGTGATACATCGTTAACAGAAGTTTGCATAACTCGCATGAGATCCTCTTCTACAACCTCTATGTTAAACGGGTTATCGCTAGAATAATATATACCAGTACCTATAACTTTAGCAGTAATACCGCTAGGTAGTCCTGTTGTAAGACCTCCTAAAATTGTATCGGCTGTGATAGCTGTATCAGCATCGAAAGGGGTAGGAGCTGGCCTAATTAATCCGTCAGCTGTTGAACTAACTGTAGCTTTAACATTAGTTGTTTCAGTTTCTAAAACCTTAATAGTGACTGTAGCTTGACTACCGGAAGATGTATTATTACTATAAGTTACGTTAGCTGCTTCGCTTGCAAAAGTAGGGCTAATAGTAACTGTATCATTAACTTGCCAACCTTCACCACCATGCAGTAGTGTAACTTCTAAACTGTATGCAGCTCTGTAGTTTTGCCCACCGGGACCTTCAGCAGCAGCACTGTAGTTAGGGCTTACACCTTGCTGACCTAAAGCTGAAAATCTAAATGTTAAATTTTTACCATTACCTGTTCCTATACCTGATCCATTACCACCAGCTTTATTTTCTGTAAATACCCCTGTACCAATACCGGGACAATGACCTGTACCGTCAGTTTCATCATATGTACTAGATGATATTTCTATTTTAGTTGCTCTTTCTAATGAAGTTGTAGAATTAGAGTTGTATATATTAAGACCATATTGTCTACCATTCTCTGTACGTAATAAATCAACAAATGCAAAGTGTGGTTCTGGTCTAGCTGGTGTTAATGGTGTAACAGTACAATCAGTCGCTGATCCTACAGTTCGACTGTTAGGTAATGTAACTGTAAATGTACCATTAGCTGCGTTAGAGTTAGGGGCTGTGATAGTAAGATATTCACCACTATCTCCAGCAGCTGCTCCAGTAAAGGTTATATCAACAGCATAACCTACTGTAAGTTCATGAAAGCCATAACTGATAGTAGCAGTTGTACCACTTTGAGTATATGTAGCTTCAAATGAATCTCTGATTGCAGTTAATGGGTTACTTACGTCTCTACTACTCACAAATGTTGTATCGTTAATTGTAAGAAACTGTAAGTTTTCTGGATCACTTGTAGCAAGATAAGCTTTATTAGCTGTTGCTCCACCTGTACCATATACTACAGTCTGTTGAGCACCAACATTATCTCCACTTGCTTTCCATATTTTTACATCACCATTTGCATCTACCTGTCCTATATATGCTCCTTCATTCTCGTCACGAAAGTAGTGAAACCAAGATCCTCCTGACTGTACATTAGCCAACTTAGTATCTCCTACTCTTTTAGCACCCGGTCTTTTAAACAAACCTTTTGTTACGTCAGGTACACCATTTGTAATGTCTTTGAGCTGACCGGGAAACTTTAAGTGATCTGGCTGTTCAGACATGCCAGCTACATAAGAAGGTACTGTTTGTCTAATACTTGTCATTAACGTCCTCCAAGTGTAGTCCAAGGTTGATAAGTAGTGTAAGTACTATTTTCTGGGAAGTTAAACATAGAATGATTACCTTGATTACATTCATATTCCATAAGTGATGCTCGAGCTTGCTGCTCTTGTGCACCTAATAATTGCACCAACTGAGGGTTAGCAACAAGTTGTGTCGCTGCCATTCTTGATGCTCTATAAGTAATAAAACGTCTAAAAGGTAGTGGTAGATCTTCAAACGAATATAATCTCACAACATCTAAATTAATGTCACCATCAAATTCATTAGAGTGAGTAAATTTATTATATAATTTTCCGTCCCTTCTGACTACATTGAAAGTCTTTTTAGACCAAGGGTCACTTACATCCATTCTAATTATATCATCACCAATGACTATGTGTTTGTTAGCATCTGGTGAGAATGTTACATGTTTTTCTGTATTAAAGTGCCACCCTTCTGATTGTACGTCTACATTCGAGTCACGTAATAAATTGTAAATAAACGCTATTTCTGGGTTATCAAATGCTGATACACCCTGTATTACTACACCGGCAGCGTTTACTACAGTTCCAAGAGTGGTTACTGGTGCTTGACCTATAGCTCCCAGTATTGCATTTACTGCGGATAGTTCTGTATCGAGGTCAATAGTTGTGGAAGCCATAAACTTTTGTAAATAAAAAAAAAGGGAGCCGAAGCTCCCAGTATAAAAAATAATAATCACTATTAAGTGAATAATGCGTTAGAAACAGCAGTGTTGTTGAAGTTAGAAGAAACGTCAATTCCAGCTACTAATTCCACAGCGGCAGCAGGGTTTAGGAAATCTGCACCCATTGCTAAACGACCTAAAATTACGTCGCCTTGGTAAACCACTGAAATGTCTCCACTTGTTACCTGTACTTGAGGACCGATTGCCTCTACTACAGCACAAGCTTCCTTCTGGAAGATCAAACCACATGACTTAGCAAACTTAGTTGCTGTACCATAGTTGTTGATTGTTTTCTGTGTGTTACTGTTAGACGGTGTTGTCTTAGAATCTTGGTCATCCATAGCAGCACCAACGAAACTACCTTCGTTATCGTTAGAAGCTCTAGGATTCATAGAAGCCTTAGTACCGAAGTTACCCATGAACGGAATGTTCATTGACTTGTAAATTGTGATACCAGCAATCTCTATGATGCCGTTACCAGACTGTAACGCTGTACCTTGTACGTCACGGTTGATTAAACCATTGTTTGTAACGTCTTGGATAAGTGCGTAGTACTGTCTTGGGTTAAGCACAGCTACTCTACCTTCACCACTAACACCCTTTTCGTCAAGGATTGNAGCAGCGTCATAGAAAGCGTTAACTAAGTGTCCAGCGTTATAAGCGTCAGCTTCAACGGTGCTATTAGCAGCACCAACTTTAACTACGCTACCACCGGGCTCAACGAAGTTACTCATTGAAACTGGAGAAGGCTGTCTAGCAGCTTTAGTAATAGCTCTGAAGATACGTCTATCGTAGTTTTCAGCAAGAGCGTAACCAATCTTTCTAGAAATTTCACCACGTAAATCGTAGTGTGCAAGTGTCTCGTCTAGCTCGTAAACGAAAGCACTTGAGATTAAGAGGTCATCGCACTCAACTGTCTTCTCTGCTACTGGAGGAGTCTTCTCGTCGTTACCGAGTATGCTTTGTCCGGGTACATGGAACTCAGACTTGGTTCTACCTGTGTAGATAAATTGCATAGAGCGTCCATTTTTTAGTGTACGTCTTGTCACTAAATCTCTTGCAATAGTGTTATGTTGGAAGCCTTTAAACATCTCCCCTGAGAACAATTTAAGATATAATGCTCTCCTCTGGTCAGCTGTACCAGCCCCTGTTAGTGTACCATTACTGGCACCACCATAAATAGGACCATTGGCATTAGCTGTCGTGGCTTGTTGTGCCATTGTCTTGAATTAAAAGTGTAAGATTTATATTTCTTTGTACAAATTTTTCTCGAGATTTTGTAGGTCTATCCCTACCGTCTAGACGGCTAAAGGTATCCTCCGTAGAGGGCAAAAGCCAAGTGCAGGGGAGTCCGACTCTGAGGTGCTCCCCGTGCTGTTGTTACTTCACAATTTTTGTGTAAGCAATGCCACGATATACGTAAGTTACTTGCATTGTAATCTCCATATACCTAAGCCCCGTTCCATGCCTAGGTTTCATGCGTCCATAAAAAATGGATGAACGGACGTGGCGTTAATATGAAGGATCACCCTCTGGTTCTTTAAGTTCTTTAGACTCAGGGGTTTCCTTTGTTTCTTTAGTTTCTGGGTAGTATTGGACTGGATGTGCTAACCCAAGTCCATTAGTAGATTGTTGTGCCATTAACCTATTGTTGGTGCAGTTAGGGCTACCGATGTTTGTTCAGCAGCCGCTAAATCTAATGGAAAGTTGTGTGCGTTACGCTCGTGCATAACCTCGAATCCAAGGTTAGCTCTGTTTAGCACGTCAGCCCATGTTGGTATGATCTTGCCATTAGTGTCAACGATGGACTGGTTAAAGTTAAACCCATTAAGGTTGAAAGCCATGGTGCAGATGCCCATTGAGGTGAGCCATATGCCAACCACGGGCCAAGTAGCCAAAAAGAAATGTAAGCTACGAGAATTATTAAAAGAGGCATATTGGAAAATAAGTCTACCGAAGTAGCCATGAGCTGCTACGATGTTATAAGTTTCCTCGTCCTGACCAAACTTGTAGCCATAGTTCTGTGAGATATCTTCCGTGGTCTCCCGAAGGATTGAGGAAGTAACAAGGCTTCCGTGCATAGCAGCAAACAAAGCACCGCCAAACACACCCGCAACTCCGAGCATATGAAAGGGGTGCATAAGGATGTTGTGTTCTGCTTGGAAGACAAACATGAAGTTGAATGTTCCACTGATTCCTAGAGGCATGCCATCAGAGAATGAACCCTGACCGAATGGGTAGACAAGAAAGACTGCAAGAGCTGCGGATAGTGGTGCAGTATATGCAACAAAGATCCATGGTCTCATGCCAAGTCTATATGATAGTTCCCACTGTCTACCAGCATAAGCTGCTACTCCGATTAAGAAGTGGAAGACAACGAGTTGATATGGTCCACCGTTATACAACCATTCGTCCATGGTTCCGGCTTCCCAGATTGGGTAAAAGTGCAGTCCTATTGCGTTGGAGCTGGGAACGACTGCTCCAGATATAATATTGTTTCCGTATAATAACGAGCCGGAAACTGGCTCACGTATGCCGTCTATGTCTACAGGCGGTGCTGCGATGAAGGCTAATATAAAACAAGTTGTTGCTGTTAATAAGCAGGGTATCATAAGTACACCAAACCAACCTACGTATAGGCGGTTATCTGTGCTTGTAACCCACTGACAAAATCTTTCCCAGTTGCTGGCTTGGCTTTCTCTTGTTACTGAGATAGCTGCCATTAGAATACTCCGGGTATGATTTGTCCTGTTGTTGCGTAGGCTCCTACAGCTGCTACGAATCCGAGCATTGCTGCCCAGCCATTAAATCTTTCTGCTTCTGGTGACATTAGTTTTCTTGGGGGTAATAGTTGAATTGGTGGTTCGTTTGGGTAGATGTTTTTCTTACCGTATTCTGTGGTAATCATAATAATAATAAGAGTGGGAATACCTGTGGCGAGGACGATGCGATTCGGGTCGCCACTAAGTATCTATCTTTTTTTCTTCTTTGCAGTTTTAGCTGCTCGCTTGAAGTTTGCGTTTGTGGGAGCACCTTTAGCTCCGGGTTTCCTCATCTTCTCGCCAGAGCCTGCGGCAATCCGCTTTCTCTTGGCGTGAATGTTGGCGTATAAACCTCGCTTTGCTGCCATTATGCCTTGCCTTTTTTCTGTTGTTTTTTGTAGTAGTTCCTAATTGTCTCCATATCTTTTCTTGTGTATGGTTCAGCACCGGGGCTACCAGCTTTGTACTGTCTCTTAGATGCTTCTCTTACATCTTTAGGTACTCCAAAAAAATCAGCCGCTATCTTCTTATCTTTATTTTTCTTTTTCTCCATTCGTTCACTGATGGAGGAAGACTCAAAGCCGTCTTCATCTATTGTGTAAGCCATGTTAGCATTTCCATTTGCGTAAGGCAAGAGCCTTTCTTGTAGGCTTGCCGTTTGGTTTTTTCATTGGTCCTTTTACACCTGACATTCTTGCACAGAATGAGCGTTTGCGTGGACCGCCTTGAGGTTGTGGAGCCTTAAGGTTAGAGCCAGTAGCAGCATTATACTTTTTTCTACCAGCTGCTGTCAGTCCCCCTGTTCTGGACTTGTGTTTGCCCATCTTGAGACTGACATTCTTTTTCTTTACAGCCATTATGCCGTGCCTATTTTTAATTTTTTTCTGTTTACTAGAGGTACAGGTAGTCCATGTTTGTCAGGATTATACTCTGTCGGAGCTCCAAACTTACCTCCCCTCTGCTGGTAGGCGTTACCTTGACCATCTAGAAAGAAACCTTTTTCGGTTACATAATTCATGATAGTTTCGTCAGGTCTGCCATCAGCTAGGCTAGCTATTTTAAGTGCTTGACGTTTCTTCATTAGACAGGTCCATTGTTATCTTTTGAGAAATAATCGTAAGCTTGTGGAGGATACTTTTTCTTTATAAGTTGCAACTTTGGATCAGTTTCTATCTGATTCTTAATAGCATTTCTCATAGAAAATCCTACATCAGTTACTTTAATAGCTCCTTTCTTTTTTTTGTTAGCCATTATACTGGTCCGTTGTTATCCTCACCAAAGTAATCATAGTAAGGGGATGAGGGTTTTTGTCCCTTCTGGATCTTTTTTATTTCACCGGGTGTAAGTGGTTTGTTGAGATCCTTTTTCTTTTTCTTGCCACCCATTATTTTTTCTTTTTATTTTTCATGATTGCAGCCGCAACTTTTGGTCGTTTTTTTGCGAGTGCGGCTAGTCCCTTTGACACTTTCTTTTTAGCTGGAGGTCTCCCTCTCTTGCTTCCGTATGTACCTTTCCCTGCTGGCATAATTAAAACTCCAAATCTGATCTGTCTAGTTTTTCGATAACGTCTTGCCTGTAAGCAGGGTCTCTATCATACCTTGCGTCACTCATGGCAGCTACGAGTTCTGCCTGACTTCTAAATACATCTTGTGACGTAGATGTTGGTGCTTTACCTGTGTACATTTTACCTTCAAATCCTGTTGCATTTTCATACTGTGCTTTCAGTCCAGCTACAGCAAAGTTGATCTCATCTATTGTACCTGTGTTGATAACATTATCAAACGCATTAATAGATGCTTCACTTAAGTTTTGCTGTGCCCAACCTACTAAGTTCTTGTAAGTCTCAGCTCCTCCAGCCTTTGTCTGAATGTCAGCTATCTGTGCATCAGTTATATCTTCTACCTTAGAAGTATAGCCTGACTCAGCAGCACGTCCAGCAAAGTATGATTTAACAGCAGCTTCAGAGAAGCCTGCATCTGTTAACTGCTTAACCATTTCTGGTGTGTATTGACCTTGGTTATCGTGAAATTCTTGACTGATAGACCAAGGATCAACACCGGCTTTCTGCATCACATCAGATATTTCACTACCATATGTTTCAGTTACCTTAGAATAGTCTACTGTACCATCTTCTTTGTAACCTTGAGCAAGCTCTTCTTCGATAGTTTCTGGTTCAGCTTCAGCTTCTGCCTCTGGTTCAGCTTGTGTTTCTTGTGATCCTAGTTTTTGCTCTAACTCTTTGTATGCCCTCTCTAGCTCTTCGGCATTTTTATACTTACCAGCTAATAAAGTCTCCTGTTGTTGAGCCATCTCCTCGCCAACAGCTAAGGAGTCTTGCTCCTCAGCCGTTAAACTATCTGGTACTGTTTCTGTTTGTGGTGTTGTATCTACTGTAAATGTTTCTGCCATAATTATTCTTGTGGTGGTTGTTGTGGTAATCCTCCAGTAATTAAGTTAGCGACACCTGACGCCTGCTCTGCAAGGTCTGGGTTTTTCTCAGGGTCCATAAGTGGAGTGCCTGCGAACTGACCAGCTTGCTTAACAAGTTCCATCTGACTCTGTATACCCATCGTCTTGTTAAGGTCTTCTTGTAACTGTTCTGGGGTTTTAACAAGGTTAAGAACATCAATACCCTGTGCTGCTGCTAATCTTGTAACAGCTTCTGCTGGGTTTATAAACTTCACGAGAGCTTCTGGTCCTAGTGTCTGTGCGATTGTGCCCATGAATCTAGTCAAGCTTTCGTTATCTTGTCCTCTTCCTAGTGAGTTAATACCAGCGACAATCTTAGGTCTAACTAAATCTTTAGGTAATTTAGGTATCTGATTTGTACGCTGTAGTACCAGTAAAATTCTATTCAAATATGGTACTAAAAATTCTACTGTAATCAAGCTGAAGATTCCACCCAACGATTGCTCTAGCTCGAGCTGTGTGAGTCTTACTTCTTCTGCTGTAACTCTCTCTGCGTTTCTGATATTCATAACCAAGAAAGCTTCGAGTATTCTTTTTTCTATTGTAGCTGATAGGTTAGCTGCTGTTGCAAAGTCAGCTGTCTTACCTACCTGTACTACTCCTACGTCTTCTGGTCTACCTTGTATGATAGCTCCATTACCAGCTTGTGCTAAAGTCTGTGGTTTGGTTGTAGCTGATGGTGAGACAAGAAAGACAACCTTACTTGCTACACTAGCACCTTCTACGAGAGCTTGAGCTAGTCCATTGAGACTCTTGAGATCTCCTAAGAACTCCTCTACTCTACCTCTACCATAATCTTCACCGTCTACTGTGTTGAATCGAAGAACTAACCATGGAGAAGCGTTCTTGGGAGCTGTGCTTTGGCTGCCCGGTAGAATCATATCATCTACTTCTTGATGCCATTTCCAACGTCCACTACCTTCATCCATCTTAACGCAAGTATACACTTCAGCGTCGTCTTCATATGGACCATCGTGGTTTGTCACGGGGTCTTTCTTAGGCTGTTCAATACCCAAGATCTTTCTACTAATTAATTCTTTAGTAACTATCTCTATGATCTTACCATTACCATCTCTATTTACAACGTACCTATTTAATGGATAGTGTTTAAGTCCATCTTTACCCATAAATACGAGAGCGTTGCCAGACACAATAAGATGTTTGAGTGCTTGGTGTACAACAACTCGATCATTAGATGCAGCTATGTAATCCATTATCAATCTTTCCATTTTGGAGAAAGATAAGTCTAACTCGGTACGCATCTGTGGATCTAGTGACTCACCTAGCTTGTCATCTCTGACTTGTAGCTTAAAAAAGCTAGTCTGTGGTGGTAAAGTAGCTAGCATAAGCTTTGCTGCTAGTGTAACTACAGCCTTAGCTCCAACTGATTGCCAAGGTTGCTGCAAGGATCGCCTGCCTTTGTAGTTATCATCTCTTGTGATAAGATATGGTAAGGTAAGTTCAGAACACTCAACTGCTGTGTCTAGGAATTGTGATCTACCTGACGAGAGTTGACTGTATCGTTCCTTAGCCTTATACATCATGGTGTGTTAATTCCTCCAGTACCTGAGCCTGCTCCAGTACCTGTGTTTAGGTTAATCTTAAGAGCGTCAGTTCCTGTTCTCTTTGCAGCTCCTCTTGTCTGATCTCTCTGAGCTGTTTGTCCGTATTCTACACCAGCTACTTCATCTGGATCTACAACGTCTCTACTTTCTGGTAGTCTAGAAGCTCTAACTAAGTCAGGCTGCCTTGGTTGTATCTGTTGTGGTGTAGGTAGTGGCCTTGGTCCTCCTCCGCCGCACATAATTTATTCCTCTAAAATAGTTTTAATATATTGTACCACATCCTGTTGTCCAGAACGGTACATGATGGAGGCTATATCCTCCTTGGGGTGGATGGGATACCAAGCGAACTTGGTTTCCAAATCCTCAACCAGTTTCTGTAGTTTTTCTGAATGAAAACTAAGCGTACTGTGGGAGATTTGTGTTTGCATGTTCAAAGAACGCTGGCATACGAGCTGCTTTTGTGTCAGAAAACTGTGGGGCTTTACCTTGATACATTAACTGATCGCTCGCATCCAGCCAAAATTTTTTGCTCAAATATTTATCAGTATTGTTTTCTGCTAGGGGTTGTAGTACCCATTGTATAGTTGCCTTCCGAAGCTTATCCAAAGAAGAGCTAGGAACAAGACCCAACTCAGCACATACGAGACTATTTGTCGCAACGTGTATCTGTTCATCTCTGGA
>FUFK010204168.1_pt1 | contig 12132 bp, 6 predicted proteins | sample 1021851 | NCBI WGS metagenome assembly FUFK01 (sample SAMEA51879418, study PRJEB19060) | metagenome
CTCCATGGAGAAACTCCCTGATAATCCATCCGTCAGGGCTGAATCTCAGATCAGAGGTTCACAAGGAAGGTGGGGGCGGCACATCGCTTACGCTGCAAACTCTCAGCCACGATCCGTGCTTTGACCTCATTGGGCCACCGCTTCTGGCCATTGGCCCGTATCTCCACCCCGTAGTCCCTGAGAAACTCTACCGTAGTCGCCATCGCGAAACTCCCGCCCAATATCCGTCAGAAACGGAGTCGCAGCTCAGGCGAAAACTGGGAAGGTGCTGTCCAGGCAACGCTTACTCAAGTCAACATGGCAAACTGTTACGGAATTCCATCACTAAGCCATGAGTTCACCTTTGAGAACAAGAACATGCCAGTCGCAATTTATGCCCCTAATGGGTTGATGAAGACGTCCTTTGCACGTTCATTCAAAGACTATTCATCAAAAAAATCACCCAGAGATTTGGTGTATACAGAGAAATTTTCAACTTTTGGGGTTTTAGATCAGGACGGTGTCGAGATTGCTAACGACGCGGTGTTTGTCGTTGACTCAATCAACGAAAAATATGCCTCTTCAAAAATGTCTACGTTATTGGCGAGCGAGGAACTCAAAGCCGAGTATGACGAAGTTTTCAACGCGGTAGGTGAGAAGCGTGATGCGCTTTTGAAATTACTTAAACGAAAAGTTGGCGTCACAAAGGGGATTGAACAGATGTTCACCTCTTCCATCGGTTTTCCAGAAAATGAATTTCTTACAGCTTTGGGCACTGTAGAACGTGAAGTTAACAAAGATTCCTACGCCCAGTTCTGCGATGTTTCATACAAAGTGCTGTTCGATCCGAAGGTTATTGAACTTTTGTCAGATGAAGAGATGAAGGGGCTCATTGCGCAATATTCTGGAGTTTATGATAAACTGCTCGAAGAATCCCATTTCTTCAAACGTGGTGTATTCAACCACACCAACGCAGACCAAGTTGCGAAGAACCTCAAAGATAATGGATGGTTCAAAGGTGGACATACGGTCAGCCTGAAAACCGACGAGGGTGAGCTTATAATATCCGACGAGGGTGAGCTCGGAAACTATATCGAAGCGGAAAAGGAACGTATTCTCAGTGACCAAACTTTGGGTGAAATGTTTACAAAAGTTGATGGAAAATTAAGCAATAAGGCGCTCCAAAACTTTCGGGACCACTTGCTTGATCATCCTTATCTCGTACCTGAACTTCAAGATATCGATGCTTTGAAGCGAAGAGTATGGATTGCCTATCTGACCACGATGAAATCTGAGTATGTGGGCCTTTTGGAGGAGTATGACTCCAGCTTGGAGAAGCTAAAAGATATTGTAGAAAAGGCAGATGCAGAACTTACGCTGTGGGAAGATGTTATCAACACCTTTAATAAGCGTTTCTGGGTGCCTTTCAAGGTAAAGGTGAAGAACAAGGCTGATGCAGTCCTGGGGATTGAGGGACCTCAAATTGAATTTGAGTTCAAAGACATCGGCGGTGAAGCGAATAAGAGAATTTCATCTGAAGAGCTCTCACAAGTACTCAGTAACGGAGAACGCAGGGCGCTCTATATCTTGAATATCATATTCGAAGTCGAAGCACTTCGTAGGGCAACGCATGAAACGCTTTTAATCGTCGATGACATCGCCGATTCATTTGATTACAAAAATAAGTACGCGATTATCGAATATCTGAAAGATATTAGCCGTATTGATCATTTCCATTTAGTAATTTTAACACATAATTTTGACTTTTATCGCACTGTCAAAGGGCGTTTGGGCATCTATAATCCAAACAAATTGATCGCCGGCCGGTTTGAAAACAAAATTACCCTGCAAGGCGACACGATGGGAGACAACCCTATCGAAAATTGGACGAACACTCTTGATGAACCTAAATCGATGGTTGGCTGCATCCCCTTTGTTCGGAATTTGGCCGAATATAGCGGTGATAAAGAAACCTTCGCAACCCTGACCAATCTCCTTCACGTCAAAGCAACGTCCGATTCCGTCACTTTCGATGACCTGCGTGAGGTGTTTGGAAACGTGCTCTCGGAAGACATGATGGGGAAATGTCATGGGAGTGATTGCTCTGTCTTGACCGAGGTAAGTGCTATGTGCGCCACAATTGTTGCCTCTCCGCTCGATGAGGTATCGCTGCTGGACAAAGTTGTATTATCGATGGGAATACGGCTTCACACTGAGCGCTTCATTATTAAGAAAATAGCGGACCAAGGCTTTGTGGACGGCCTACGAGGCAATCAAACCAGTAAGTTGATAAGAAGGTTCCGCCGAGACAACACAGATCAAGCGATTGGCTTACTGTTAGAGCAGGTCTTGTTAATGACGCCAGAAAATATTCATATGAATTCCTTCATGTTCGAACCTATTCTGGATATGTCGCCTCATCATTTACACGACTTATACCATCAGATTATGGCCATGAGGTAACGCCTTCGGACAAACAGCATGTGTTCCACTAATGATCATTCTTCCGACCAGCCGACCGAAGCGGTTGCAGGGCCACTTAAAGGTGCGTCTGCCGCACAGGCTGGCTATGATTATCAACTCGACGTCTCGATCCTCGCTGCCTTGCGGCTTCTCCTGATTTCCAAAGCAACAAGCCGGCTCATCCTCGAGCCTGCAAATGACGAAGATCTCGAAGCGGACCTTGCACATGACACACCAGGCCGTGTGGAACCCAGCGCGACGATGGCGGGTGGATACAAGCTCGTGGTCCAGGTTAAGCTGCGCACCGGGGAACCTTGGTCAATTGATGATTTCCGTGCGCTCCTAAATCACGGCAAGGTTCGTCGTCCTGCGCTACATCACCTCGATGATCCAAACACCCGCTATCTTCTTGTGACAAGCGGTTACGCCAAAGGCGTTGCGCGCGATCTGCTCGTGGAAGGATTTGAAGAATGGGCAGACAAGGATAGATTTCCACCCGCACTGAATTCCACTCTCAAACATGATCCCGAGGGCCGTGTCGCAATCTGGGCTGGTCTGACTGAGAAGCAGCTTGCGTCCGATTTACGAATCATGATGTCCGATCTGCTTCACGTACCGAAGCCCCGGCAGTCTGGGTTTCTCAATGACCTTCGTTCCGAAGCGAAACGCCGAATGCGTGGCTTGACCCAGGGTGTTTGGACCCGCGACGACATACTCGCGACCGTCCGGAAACATGGTGGGTTTCTCGCCAGCTCGCCCAGCCTCGAAATGTTCGTGCAGCCAGCGAATTTTAATCAGATGGTGCAACGCCTGAACGAACGAGGAGCCATTGTCATCCGTGGCCCCTCGGGTACGGGTAAGACCCAGGCAGCGCTCAAACTCTGCGATCTGGCACGCGCGGGGAATGGGGCGATTGAAATTGTGACTGTTGGGCCTGACGATCCACCGGCGAGCACGCGCAAGCTTATCAACACCGGGCCCACCCTTTATTATGTTGAGGACCCTTGGGGCCAATACAGCCTCCGTGGGGGATCCGAAGCATGGACTGAACAGCTGCCTCGATTATTGGCGAAGGCTGGGCCCGATCATCAATATATCATTACGTCGCGCAGCGACATGTTGCAAAATGCTCGGGTCGGTGAGGGTCTCAACCGTTGGTCTGTCGATCTGGATGGCGATCAGTACAGCAACGGCCCGCTGATAGAGATCCACGACAACCGCATGGATCAGCTGCCTCCCGAGCTACAAGCCAAGGCCTTGGCCTTCCGGAAAGAGGCATTGGAAGCGTTCGAGACCCCACTCGAGATCGATTTGTATTTCACGCAGCTGCAGGAAGGTTCAGAAAATGGCGAAGCAGACCACGCCTTCTTCCGGCGCTTGCGCTCCATATCGCATCGTAGCGCAGTCCAGGACGTAGTAGCCCAATATTTGCACAAGATTGATTCCTATGGGATGGCCGCTGTTGTTTGGGTCTTGCTCCAAGCACGCTCGCAATTTGACCGTGCGCAGCTGACGGCTCTACAAAGAGTGTTGCGCCGCAAGTCGCCAGAACTTGGCGATGGGCTCGAAACGATGGTTGATCGTTTAATCGCAACCCGCCATTTGCGTCAGCCGGCACGGACGGTATCCTTTGCCCATCCCAGCGTTCGCGAAGCCTTTGAGCTATTCATCAGGTCAAACTGGCCCCGTAGCGAGACTGCGATTGAGCGTCTGATCGCTGCGCTCGTGCAGTTAGGCGGTGCGTATCGGAACTGGGGATTGGAAACGGCCGCTCGTGCGCTTCAGGCCAGCAAGGTATTGGGCCAGCAGATCGAGGATCTCGATCCACCCTTTGGTGTGAATCACACCAGCCAAGCTGCCATCGACGCATGGTTGGACGAAGGGCTACTGGATCTGAAGTCCAACTTCCCGCAGTTACTCGAACTCGCATCCGATGTCGGGTCCGAGAAATCGGTCCCAAGCGAGGTAGCGCGCTGGCTACTGCTCGGGGTTCAGCGGGGAGCATCATTATTTAACGAAAACTGGGCCCCGCCTAATTATTCCGACGAATGGTATGACCGGATCGCTGAAGATCCGCAGACGGCTACGATTGCCGCCCGTTTCGTTCGTGAAATGCTACCTCGTGATAATGGGCACTATGGGCGTGGCTTCCCAGCACAGCTTGACCGCATCGCGCCGGACCTGAGCGCCGCGTATGTCGATGCAGCTCTGACGATGGTCGGGAGTGGGTACGAGAGCAACGCTGACACGGTTGCGACGGGTGCCATTCAAGATACTAATGCGTTTGGGAAAGTACTAAATGCCGCGCTCGACGAACTTGCCGATGCCAGCCAGCTATATTCCCAACATGGTGCGGAAGAATGGCGCGCCATTAAGGACGGTGAGCGTGACTATGCCGCTGAGGAAGCACATCAGTCCCGATATGAAGGGGAAGGCTACACTGCCGGTATTTTTGTCGACACGTATGTGCACAAGCATCGACAGAACGGCCGATGGCAGGAGATTGCAGACCATCCTCGTGTCGGCGAGATGATTGACGTATGGGGAGATGATGTGGCGACATCGCCTGAGCCACCCACAGTAGAAGAACTAAACACGTTGTTGCGGCTTGCTCATGGTAATCGCAGAGAGCAGAAAGCTTGGTATGCCGCCCGAGAAAACTGGCGACCCAGCTTGGAGCCCGAACTGTTGGCGCGGTTACTTTGCAAGCCAATTGATCCTGGCCTGCGCTCCGAGCTCGCGTACTGCGGTCTCTGCGTTGCTCCACATACCCTCATAGACGCGATAGAGGCGCTGAAAGACCAACCTGCCGATCAGCTAATGCTGATTGTTGACGTTTGGGCTGCGCGGGGGCGCGTCACATCTAAAAAGCGCTCAGCAATATTGGAGCAGATCGCATCTGCCTTTTCACCCGAACTTCGAGAAATCGCGGGTGCCTTAGGTTACAAGAAACGCCCTGCGGAAGGTGTCGGGCCTGACGCGCTCGCGCAACTTCAAGCAGCTATCGGATCCCTGTCGACAGATGCGCTGGAAGCGGTCGTTCCTGTCATTCTCGCGAGTGGCGACGACGCGACAGAGCCTCTCCGCCGCTGGCTTTTGGAGGCGGACGCAAGTGATTCAGCACTCAAAGCCACTGAAGCGGCCCAAGCATCCGGGAACCAAGAGCTTTTGCATGACGCGTTGCATCACAAGCGCGCCGAAGCGCGCCGCGCCGCACTTATCGGACTGGCACCGACTTTGAGCGATCCTCTGCCAGACCATATACTTGCCATGGCGAACGACAGAGGTAGCGGAGTTCGCCGGGCGCTCGTTTCTATCCTTGAGGATCGTCTCCATCCTGAACATCAGAAGGTGCTGCTCCGCCTAACAGCAGACACTTGGTCAGGTGCTGACGTCTATGACAATGAGCGTGAATACTATTTGATCGCTCAGGAGGCCGTTAAAGCCCTCGCAGAATATGACTCTCTGGATGACGACGTCGGCCTGCACCTCCTTGACCTATCGGATCGAACGCCAGATCGACAGCTCAGCCGGTTTGCGCTCACCCTCGCCGCACAGTCTTGCAGCCCAGAAATCCGTGCCAGAATCTGGGAGATGGTTCACATCCCTGCGGCGCGATGGATTCGTCTCGACGCGCTCGACGCACTGGCAGCCGCCGAACTGGTTGAACTCGCGATAGCATCGCAGGTCACGCCGCAACTCCTACTCTCGCTACCGACGATTCTTGCCGTCCCTGCAACGGTATTGCTTGCCAACCATGTACCAGTCGCGGATGTCATTCGAACCCTCGAGCGTGTCGCGAGCTCGAACAAACGCAGGGCACTGTTACTTGTCGGTGCAGCGACCCTCAATTCAAGAAACAATGAAGCAGCATACGGGGTCCTTGACCTTCTCGAGCCAAACCATCCAGCCCGCGCACTTCTGGACACTAAAGATCCGCTTCCCTCCTCGATTATCGACGATCTCGGCGAGGTGCGCCTGAGACGAGCAGTGCGCGAATGGTTCGGAGATCGCCTCCTCGACCCCTCCCCCGTCGACTTGGTGAGGTAGCGGTGCAGATCGTTTTCCTACAATCGTTGACTTGTCCGCCACCGGCGATTGGTCGCTGCGCTATAAGCCAGGAACGATCCCACACGGATCCTACGTCGAACAGCTGTTTTCCGCCTCTTCTGGGGATTGGAAAAGTGAAATCAGCAAGACGCAGATCTCACACCGAAACCGCCTTCGTGAGTGCTTTTGAGAAATATGATATTGAAACTAAAAGCCTATTTGTGGCGGATGCGTCCATGGACCATGCATCTGCTTTCATGGGCAATAGCCAAAGGTTGAACGAAGGCTAACCTGAATTTTCTCTGGAATTTGAGAGGGAATTGGTGAATTTTTGCGCACCCCTCAAGTCGGGTATCTTGGGGATAACACTGTAAGTTGTTGACAACATGAGCTTTCAGATCCAGAAGCTCTATCCGCGACGCGCAAAGTTATACGCGCCGCGCAATTTTATGTGCTTCCCTACATCTCTTAAAAATCCAGGTTCTCGACGCTCAGCGCGTTTTGCTGGATGAATTCGCGGCGGGGTTCTACGACGTCGCCCATCAGCTTGGTGAACAGGTCGTCTGCTTCGGCCATATCCGCGACCTTAACTTGCAACAGGGTGCGGGCGTCGGGGTCGAGCGTGGTTTCCCACAGCTGGTCGGGGTTCATTTCGCCCAGACCTTTGTAGCGTTGCAGGGACAGGCCTTTTTCACCTTCGGCAAGGATCGCTTCAAGCAGGTCCATGGGGCCGTGGATCAGCTGGCTACGGTCTTTGCGCACCAGTTTGGCGGGCGTGCCGTAGACGTCTTGCAGGTGCTCTGTGAACCCGCCCGAGCGTTTGGCCTCGCCCGACCGCAGCATGCGACCGTCGAGGGTGCGCACCTCTTCCACGCCGCGCAGGATGCGGGCGAGGCGGACGCCGTGGTCTTGGGTGATGCGGCCTTGCCAGCCACGTTCCCATTCCAATGCGATCAGGTTCAGACGCTCTGCGACCTTGTCGGCCACGCCTTGCAGATCAGCATCAACCGCGCCCGGCACAAAGGCACCGGCGATGGCGGCCTGTTCCAGAATATGACGGGGGTAATGGGTCGGGAAAGCTTCGAGAACACGACGCATCTGGCGGGCCAGATCGACAACGCGGGCCAGATCCTGACCGGTGATTTCCTCGCCATTGCCCTGTTTTAGCATAGCGCCTTCAATGCCTTGCTGGATCAGGTAGTCCTCCATCGCGGCCTGATCCTTGAGGTAGACCTCGGACTTGCCACGCGACACTTTGTACAAGGGCGGCTGCGCAATATAGAGGTGGCCGTTCTCGATCAGCTGCGGCATCTGACGGTAGAAGAACGTGAGCAGCAGCGTACGGATGTGCGCGCCGTCAACATCCGCATCGGTCATGATGACAATCTTGTGGTAGCGCAGTTTATCGATGTTGAATTCATCGCGGCCAATTCCGGTGCCGAGCGCCATAACAAGGTTACCGATTTCCTGACTGCCCAGCATCCGGTCAAACCGGGCGCGTTCGACGTTCAGGATCTTACCTTTCAGGGGCAAGATCGCCTGTGTCTGGCGGTCACGGCCCGTTTGCGCAGAGCCACCGGCGGAGTCACCCTCCACCAGAAAGACTTCGGTTTTGGACGGGTCTTTTTCAGAGCAATCCTTGAGCTTGCCCGCAAGGAAGTTCACGTCCATCGCGGTCTTGCGGCGGGTCAGGTCGCGGGCCTTGCGCGCCGCTTCGCGGGCGTGGGCGGCTTCGATGATCTTGCCGACGACGATCTTGGCAATCTGCGGGTTTTCTTCAAACCATTCGGCCAGCTTTTCGTTCACCAAGCCTTCGACGGCGGGGCGCACTTCAGAGCTGACAAGTTTGTCCTTGGTCTGCGAGCTGAACTTTGGGTCCGGCACCTTGACCGACAGCACGCAGGTCAGGCCTTCGCGGGCGTCATCCCCGGTGAAGGATACTTTTTCCTTCTTCGCGATACCTGAAGATTGCGCGTAGTTGTTGATTGTCCGCGTCAGCGCCCCGCGGAAGCCCGCGGTGTGGGTGCCGCCGTCACGCTGCGGGATGTTGTTGGTAAAGGGCAGCACGTTTTCATGGTAGCTGTCGTTCCACCACATCGCGACTTCAACGCCGATATCGTCTTTCTCGCCCGAGATGAAAATCGGTTCGGGCATGACAGAGGTTTTCGACCGGTCGAGGTATTTCACGAATTCCTTCACGCCGCCTTCATAGAAAAGCTCGGTCCGCAGAGGTTCGGCAGGGCGCTCATCGGTCAGGATGATGCGCACGCCGGAGTTCAGGAACGCCAGTTCGCGCAGACGTTTTTCCAGCGTCTCGAAGCTATAATCGAGGTTCGAAAATGTCTCGGTCGAGGCCATGAACCGGACTTCGGTGCCGGTGCGTTCGGTGGGGCCCACGACCTCTAGGTGTTTGGTGGTGAAACCGCCTTCAAAGCGCGCGACATGTTCCTTGCCTTCGCGCCAGATGCGCAGTTCCAGCCAATCGGACAGCGCGTTCACAACCGAAACGCCCACGCCGTGCAGACCGCCGGATACCTTGTACGAGTTGCTGTCGAACTTACCGCCCGCGTGCAACTGGGTCATGATGACCTCGGCGGCGGAAACGCCTTCTTCCTGGTGGATGCCGACGGGAATACCGCGCCCGTTGTCACTGACCGAAACAGAGCTGTCGTCGTGAATTGTGACGTTCACCGCATCCGCATGACCGGCCAGCGCCTCGTCAATGCCGTTGTCCACGACCTCATAGACCATGTGGTGCAGACCCGACCCGTCATCGGTGTCACCGATATACATGCCCGGACGTTTGCGAACCGCTTCTAAGCCTTTGAGAACCTTAATGGAATCTGCGCCATATTCCTCGGGGAGCTGATCGGTGTCGGACATATTGGGAAACCTTCTTTTGTTACCCAATTTATAGTGTTTTCCGCCACGATTGTCACGCGCCTGACACAAGATTTTGCGTTAGACGAAGGGGATGAGCAAACCTACGCAGATCAGCAGCGCACCGGCCACGATGTTGATGCGTTTCAGGGTCGCCGGGTCGGTCATCAGGCCGCGCAATTTGCCCACTAAAGCGGCGATCGCAAGGTTCCCGAACAGCGGGATCGCGACGGATGCGGCGATGATCGCGCCCACGTCCAATGCGGTGACATGGCGCAGATCAAAGAAGCCCGGCAGCACACCGATATAGAACAGAACGGCCTTTGGGTTGCCCAGAATGGCCAGCAACCCGGCACCGAAACCGGCCCACGCGCCGGGGCGGGTCAGACGGTTGTCACGGTCGATCTTGGCGTCGGCATGGCGGATCAGCAACACGCCCATGATCAGGAACACGGCACAGGCGATCCAGCGCATGCCAAGCATGAACATATCAAACACCGACAGGATCCAGCTGATGCCAAGCACCGCCACCAGCGGCCAGAGCATATCACCGATCGCCACCCCAAGGGCGAGCGGCCATGCCGCGCCAAACCCGCCCGACAGCGCGCGTGCCATGATGGCAAGCCATACAGGACCCGGGGTCAGAAACAGGATCACGAGCGCGCCGCAGTACAGCAGCAGATCGGGCAGGGCGATGGTCATGGAAGCATCCTTGCAGTTGAAAGGCCGAGGGCCTCTGTCACCTCAAGCCGTTGGGCGCGGGGGCCGAGCGTCTCGAACAGCTCTTCTCCGGTGCCGGTCATCCAGGCTTGGGCACCAAGTGCGGACAGTTCGTCATAGAGCGCGGCGCGGCGGTTGGCGTCCAGATGGGCGGCGACCTCGTCCAGCAGCAGCAGGGGCGGCGCGCCGAAATCAGCGGCCAGTGCGCGGGCGTTCGCAAGGATCAGCGACACCAGCAGGGCCTTCTGCTCTCCGGTCGAACAATCACGTGCGGGCACGTTCTTGGCGGCATAGACCCCTTCAAGATCGGCGCGATGCGGTCCGATCAGGGTCCGCCCTGCTGACAGATCGCGCATCCGGTTATCGGCGAGCGCCTGACGCAACCCCTCGGCGGTGGTGGGCATGTCGCAGATCAGATCAAGCGTCGCGGTGGGAAAGGCGGTCTCGGCCTGCGCCTGCGCCTCGGTGATGGCTTGCAAGGCGGCCACACGGTTGGCGTGGATCGCGCTTCCGGCCTCGGCCATTTGCTGTTCCAGCGCGACATACCACGACGGTTCGCGCACCATGTCTTTCAGCAGGCGGTTGCGTTCGCGCATGGCCTTTTCATAGGCAAGCGACTGATCTGCATGGTCAGGCAGAAAGCTGAGCGTCATGCGGTCAAGGAAACGGCGGCGACCTTCGGCGCCTTCGATCCACAGACGGTCCATCGACGGGATCAGCCACAGCACCCGCGCAATGCGCCCTAATCCGGTCTGCGCCGTCGCCTTGCCGTCAATCCGCACCTGCCGTGCGGCCCCCGCCTCTGACCAGATCTCGACCTCGTGGATCTGGCCCAGACTGTGTAGATGTGCGGTGATCTTCCAGCCAAGCGCCTCTGGCCGGCGCGTCATATCCGACGCGCTTGACCGGCGCAGGCCGCGGCCGGGGGACAACAAAGACACGGCTTCCAGAATATTGGTCTTTCCCGCGCCATTGGGCCCGAAAATAGACACAGGCCGCGCGTCGCAATCTACCACCGCACGTTTATGCGAGCGAAAATGCGACAGCGTCAGCCGGGAGAGGTAAAGCCCGCTCATACGATTGGTATGAATGCGTTAAGATGTTCGACGTAGCCTGTCAGCGTCACACACGCATCGGCATGACGACATAGACCGCAGACATATCATTGCCTTCGCGCATCAACGTCGGATCACCGGAGGAGTTGAACAGGAACACCGCGTTTTCACGATCCACCTGGCTTGCGATCTCAAGCAGGTATTTCGCGTTGAACCCGATCTCCAGCCGTTCGTCGGCATAGGCGACTACCAGTTCTTCCTCGGCGGCACCGCTGTCAGGCGCGTTGACGGACAGCACCAGACGATCTTCGTCCAGTTGCAGCTTGACGGCGCGGGACCGTTCGGAGCTTACGGTCGCAACACGGTCTACGGCGCGGGCGAAATCGCTGGCGTCGACTTCCATCTTGCGGGTGTTGCCCTGCGGGATCACGCGGGTGTAGTCGGGGAACGTCCCGTCGATGACCTTGGAGGTCAGCGTGATGTCCGGTGTGGCAAAGCGGATTTTGGTCTCGGACACGGAAACGGCGATTTCCATATCGTCGTCGTCCAGCAGCTTGCGCAGCTCGCCCACGGTTTTGCGGGGCACGATCACGCCGGGCATTTCGGCGGCACCCTCGGGCATGGGCGCGTCGATGCGGGCCAGACGGTGGCCATCGGTGGCAACGCAGCGCAGTACCTTGCTGCCTTCGCTGTCCGAAATATGCATGTAAACGCCGTTCAGATAGTACCGTGTTTCTTCGGTCGAGATGGCGAATTTGGATTTGTCGAACAGACGGCGCAGCACGGGGGCAGGGGCCTTGAAGTTCGACTGGTATTCAGAAGTCGCCATGACGGGGAAATCTTCGCGCGGCAATGTCGCGAGCGAGAAGTTGGACCGGCCTGCTTCGACGGTCAGACGCCCCGCGGCGCTGTCGGCGGTCAGGCTGATCAACGCGCCATCAGGCAGCTTGCGCACGATTTCATGCAATGTGGTCGCGGAAACCGT
>FUFK010045922.1_pt1 | contig 12131 bp, 9 predicted proteins | sample 1021851 | NCBI WGS metagenome assembly FUFK01 (sample SAMEA51879418, study PRJEB19060) | metagenome
AAGCGTCAGCTCTCTCAATATCACAATAGTTTCGCCGCTTGCCGGTATATTCCCGCTAGTAAAAGTCACGTTGCCGCCGCTGTCAGTCCCAGCGCCAGAGACTGTGTAGTGGGTCGTTAGGGTCTTTGTGGTTTCAACTCCAGCGCTCGAGCGAATAATTACCGTGAGATCAGCGTCTGCAAAAATCTTAAAATTATACGCAAAAGCAGCTGTGCTACCGTTGCCAGAAAACGACACTCTATTTGAGGTTGTTGATACGGTCATTGTAAATAACTCCCAAGTCTCTCACGTTTTGCTTTTTCCTTTGCTCGCGCCTCGTCAACCTTCTGCTTTACAGCTGGGCCTACATCGGGGTCGTTCTCGAGATCAAACCGTGCTTTGTCTCGCGCGTCAGTTATGGCTGTTCTTAAAATTAAAACAGCTTCGTCTCTTGCGGTTATATCTCCCGTCTTTTCATAGGCCTGGTACATTTTTTTGAAGGCGTTTGTTTTGGTCGCCATTTCCAAAAAGTCTAAACTATGCTTGCCGGCTAAAATGTGAAATTTCTCTATTTCCTTGCTGTTAAGAGAAACCTCTGAGTCATAGACCTCTGGGTGACGACCAGGCCCAAATCGCAACCCCAAGAATATCTTGTCCAGGGCAAAGGCTCGTTTCGCGTCCTTATCATTCGCCGCTGGGTTTGGCTCAATGGTAGACGCATAAATCGGGCTCAACATATCTGGCCCCCAAGATGGACTTAATAATATCTTATGGCCCCAAAAATTACGTTTTGCCGGCAGGGTCGAACTAAAACCTGGTATCTGGCTTTTGATATTCTCTATGATTGTCCTCGAGGATCTTGCGATTGGGTCAACTTGCTTCTCGGTTTGAGCCACAATTCTTGGAACTATTGATCGAATATAGCCATCGACCATACTGCCGCCGTAACGTTTGGGGTCTTGCAAAGCACCAACAAGAGAGCTGAATCCCTGCATAAAGGTCTTATTTGTCATGTTGTAACTAAGAGCGCCAACAGCAGCCATAGCTACTTTATCAGCGCTATCGCCATCTAAAAAAGAACTCAGGCTCAATTCAGACGCATCAGCTGCAATACCCATAACAGAAGAAAAAGGCTCAGCCCCCTGATAGCTATAATAAGTATCACCTATTTTNATGCTGTAAGGTTGCCAGCCGGTGCGCCTCATAGCNGCNCTTAGTCCAGGNTCATTCGGGCCAGCGCCGGTAATCTGACCAGCAGCGACAAAACCGGCGACTGTCATCATCGTGGCTGAACCCATAGTAATGCGCGTTTTTGCCATGTCAGCTGCGGCCTTGTCAGCCAAAGACGCGCCAGGCGCTTTGCCTCTCTCTATCGCTCTGGCAGACTCGCCAAACATCAAGCCCACGGGTGAGCGCTCCACTAGCGCATATTTGAAAGCGTTATATGGTGTTTTGAAAAACGGCATGAAATAACGCATCATCGGAATTTTACGGGTTTGGCTAAGAGCTTTGCCAGCCGAGTCCAAATCTGATTGCAGCGTTACATATTTTGCGTGAGCGTCAGCTTCTTTGAGAGCAGCGTCAGGCGGGTTAAAAACATACTCAGCTATATGGGTTGAAAGAGCATCACCCTCTAACCCGTTTTGCTTTCCAGATCGATAAGCCTGTTGATATATGCTCATGCGCTGCGCCAGCACTTTATAGAACGTATCCTCGAACTCGAGCGCTCTTGTTGGCACATTGACAAAATTACCCAAGAAATCAGCAGCTGTTCCGGCTGTGCCTTGCAGATCAAAAGCCTCAGCTGAGATTGCATTGCCTGGTCTTTTGCCGCGCAACCCATCGAGTTTGGAGCCTAATATTGGCGTCTCACCAGTTCTAAATGCTTTTGCCCCTGATCCCCAGGCTTCTTGTAATGTCATCACAAGAGCAAACATTTGGGCGTTTGCTTCACCGAAATAAGCGCCACCCTTGCCGCCCATCGCGCGTCTTGCAGTCCCGACGCCAGCTGCTGCGTATGTCTCTGCCATGTGCGCGCCCATAATCAACATATTGCCAGCCATGTTTTTGACATGAGTTATAGGGCTGCTGAGTAGAACGTTAATCCAGGCCTCATAAAAAGCATCCCCAGCTTTTTTGAATTTGCCGCCAGCTCTGGCTATCGACGCCCGATCAGCTACCGAACCGCCGCGACTGTACGCTTCTGCCATGTTCCTTATATCTTCAGCGCCACCAAATTGATCTAGCAAAGACGACACGTCCTGGTCGCGCAACCCGCCTCGCTCGCTGCCTCGGACTGGTATTCTGAATTGACCGAGAGCTCGAGCTATTTCTGATTGTGAGCCTTTTATCTGCGCTTGAAGCTGTGCAACAAATTCGAGCTGCTGACGAAATGCCAGGGCGTCCTCGTTAGAACCTGTCTTTGCAACCTCTGCCAACCCATCTAATTTTTTGATTTCTTGAACCAGAAGCGTTCTGGCAGCGTACATCGTCTCAGCCAGGCCAGACCCTTTTTGCTGGATAACGCCGCCACGATGCCGGCTAAGAATTGTCTTTTCTAGGCGATCTGGGGTCATGCCCACAATCGCGGCTAATTCTTCTGTCTCGTTTAGCGTTATTTTGCCTCGGGTGGCGTCGGTAATGGTTTTAGAATAATTTTGGCTGATAGATTCTATTGTTGATAATACGTTGCCTTCATCGGGTATCTTTTGATCGCCCCCTGCGCCTACAGCCCTAAAATCTGTAAGCATACCTTTTTGCGGCCCCTCTGTCGGCACATCGACCGGCTGATCAATACCTTGCAACACTGCATCTGCTTGGTCATCCAAGGTCGGCTTTTCAGCCTCTCGTACCTTGAGCTCGTCCACCTTCTTTGCAGCGCTGCTAAATGTGCCGGAAAAATCAAGACCCAAAGCCCTGGCTATTTTAGGCGTGATCGGCCCCAAGGACGCCAGCTGTATTTCTTCTACGTCTGGCACGTTCATTGGCTTGAGCAAGCTGTATTCGCCGTCTGGCTGCGTATTTAGGTCGAGTTTCATGGGGTCGAGCTCATCGAGCTCGCTCCCATCCAAAGGTTTTACCAACCCGCCTGTCAAACCGCTTTGAGCTGCAAGCGTGTCGGGTGCTTCTTGATCTATAGCCATGACATTAAAAAAGGCCGGAGACGCCCGACCATATCCCTACGTTACCAAATTTTCGTTTCATTCGCTACAATTTTATAGGCCTGGAACAGTTAGCCCTATTTGATTATAGATCCCACTCCAGGCATCAGCCCCAGCCGCCAAAGCGACGGCTGCTATTTGATCTGAGCTGTTTAGCAGTTTCTCATATTCCGTTTTTTGTTTTGGATTTTTTTCTATCTCTCTGGCCTTTTGGTAAATCTCGTGCATCTGATCTTTGATGCCAGAGATCTCCCGACTCCAGATTTGAACCTCAGCAGTCTTGCCCTCGGGCGTTTCGACTAAAACCTTTCTATCGAAATAGCCCCCAGGCTTTGCGCTCCAGCCCTCGTCGTTTACCTTAAAATTGTCCGACAACGCCTTAACGACGGCATCAGCCTCGTCAGGTTGATCTACCGTCACGCCAGCTCGTATAATGTCAGTGAGTTGATCTGGCGTTTTGCCTTTTCGTTTTAATTTACCTTTTGCCGTCACTGGATCTTTGATGCCAGGATCAGTAACAGTAGGCGGCGAGTCAGTAATTACTTTTTTATCACCAGTCTCTAAAGGCTTATCAGAAACGTCTCTTAAAAACGTAACAAGATCTTTTTGTGCTTCATTAGCCCCATCATAGAGTTTATTCATTGCTTTGTTGGTCGGCAGCTGGTCAACCAAGAATTGACCACCTTTAACCAGGGAGCCGCCAAGTAAAGCCCCTGTCCCAGCCGCTAATGCGCTTTCTCCAAAATCAAACGAATCCTGGACATCCGCATCGATTTTTACTTTTTGGCGTAACGCATTATCAAGCCCACTATAAAGCGCGCCTTCGCCAGCTGCTAACTTGCCGGCGTTTCTTTTCAGAACTTCTTTAATGCCGGCCTTGGTGGTTTCTTTGACGCCTGTTCTGCCGATAATGCCTAGCCCAAGCGTACCGACGCCCAAATATGTTGACGGATCTGTTATCATGCCTTTGAAAAATCGTTTCGTGCCAGCCCAGCTAATGTTCTTATTGTCGTAATCTTCCATCATCTGCGTCATGGCGTAGCTGGCGTTGCTGTCAAAATTGCTTGCCTTATAGGTGATTTCGCCCATTCTCGGGATGTTGTAGTTAAACCAGCCCATAAACTCGAGCCCCCATTGGGCTAGATCTCGGCGATCTTGTTCGCTCATCTTTGTAAGATCAGGCACTTTCTCGCCGGTATAGGCTTGCTTGACCGTTGCTGTTGCGTTTTGCCACTCAATGTCGTCGAGCAGCTGCTGCTCTGACATTGTTGTTTTACGATTGGGATCAGCAATGTCGTTGTCAAACGTATAATCAATATCGATGTCAAGCGGCAATTCTGGGTTGGCAATTCTCACACCCTGCTCATACAAAGCCTTTTGCCGTTGCATTTGCCGCGACATTGCAAATCGTTCTATAGGATTTTCCAAGACCTTACCTCGTCGGGTTTTGAGCGTTTTTAATCATGTTTTTTATGTTGTCTAAGATGCCATCAGATGTTGCGCCACCGGCCCCAGAAATCTCAGGCTCGCTAGACAAAGGCGCGTCTAGCGCTTCATCTCGTTTTTTAATCAGATCTTGTATCTGCCCTAGCGTTTCGAGCTCCAGAGCTTTCTCGACGGGCCTCAGCGATCTGCTGTTTGATATAAACTGGACTGCCTTGTTTACGTCGTCCACCGTCCAATTTTTGATGTTTTTGACCTTTGTTGACCCGTTTCCTTCCTGAGTCACAATAAATTCTCTAACCTTTGTCGTGGGTGATACAAACGTAAGATCTTCGTCCAAACCACGGGCATACATGACTTTAATTCTATTGAAAGCGATTTTAGGTTCTACGCGAGTTGGACTTGTTGGGTCCGTCAATGTTGCAAACGCATCCATCGCGTCTGCTTGCCGCAACGCAGCTGAAGCAACATATTTTTCCGCATAACCTTCTTGACCAATGGCCTTTGATAACAGGGATCTGTAAAACTTAATATCTTGTGCCTCGGGAGTGTCGCCCTTCGATGACTCTGCATATTTTTGAATGGCAATAGCTGTTTCAAGTTTTATTGTGCCAGTTGGCCCGAGCTTGCCTGGGATTGTAGCAACTATTGCGTCGATTTCCTCTGCATTTTCTGCTTTGTCAATTTGCGTATAAATGTCAGAGACGACTTGCGTGTTGTTGACCGGCGCATCACCACTTAAAACGACAGTTTGCAAAGCTTCAAATTGTTTGTCACTAATACCGTCATTGCCATAGGATTTTGTAATATCAACCATATTTGGCATTTCTGCGCCATTTAAGCCGGCCTGAGCATCACGCACCTGACCCATAAAATCATTAAAGTTATTGCCCTGGCGTATTTTTTTGTTTTTTTCGCCAAGCCTTATTTCTCTGTCTGCATCAGCATTTTTTTTGTTTTGCAGTGTATTTACCAGGCTGTTTGCCCGAGTGACCAGGCTGTTGCGTGTTTCTGGTTTTAGTTGAGACAGATAGCTGGGGTCTGATAATTTACCAAGAACGGTAAGAACCTGACTCGGATCTCCTGACAGCGTTGCCGCAGTCAATTCCTTTTCAGCCTTTAGATTGTCAATTCTCTCAAACGCGCCCTGTCTTTTGTTGACTAGATTTTCTAGCTTGAAAAGGCCCAGGCCAAGCATTTCGTCATATAAACCGCCGGCTAATGTACCGTTGGGCTGCGGCACACCAAACAATTCTAATTCTGCTTGATTTGCCTCAGCTTTGTTACCCGTTGCAATTTTCTGAATTAGCCGATCCTCGCGCAAAGCATACTGGCCCGAAACCTTATCTATTCGTCTGTTTCTTGCGTCTTTCAACACATTCAGTGTTTTGTTTCCGATGCTATCAATTGCCTTGGCCTTAAACCGACGGGCAACAACAGGATCGCTTATGTTATTAGCGATCTGCGTCACATCTAATTTTGTGGCCTTTTCCCAATTCCCCTTAACGGCGTCAGGATCTTGGTCTAATGCTTCTAATTGACGTTGATCTAATTTAGTGTCGAGCTCTGTTTCTGCGCTAGCCAAGGCTGATGCTCTTTGTGTTTTTAATTCTTGCTCGTAAAAATTTAACCCCTGTTGCTGCACATTTCTTGCAAAACCCGCAAAAGCATCGAGGCCAGCTGACAAAGCCCCTGGGTTTGCTTGAACGCTTAAAGTGCCACCGCCTGTTTTGTTGGTGCGTTGCGTTTGGCTTTTATATTGCGGAACTCTCATTTATGCCGTTGCCCCTATTCTTGCGCCCTGCGTTATGCCGGACAACAAACTAGACCCAGCTCTCATATAGCCAGCCCTTTGAGCTACTGAGCCGTACATCCTGTTTAATGTGCCTTGTAACCGTTGATTTACAGCTGACTCTTTGAGCTCTCTTGCACCAATCTTGGCGTTATAACGCCGCGTTGCTATTTCCTCATCGGCCTCAGCTGCATTAGCCAGAGCCACTTTTGCCGGTGTGCCACTATCAGCAAGCCAGCCGTTTGATCTGTTTGCCTGGGACACAGATGCTTGCAGATTGTCAAACTCCTGGCGAAATTTTACGATATTTAGCTCTTCTGCGAATTGCACCTGGTCTGCTTGTATTTCCAAAGACCTGGCGTTGCGATCATTTACATCAGCGCTGAATTTATAGGCTGCGTCCTTAGCCTCACCGCTTGCAGCCTCACCAGCCGCAGATAACGCAGAACCAGCAACGGCTGCAAAAATGGCGGTTTCAATTCCCATCGTAAATCCTCGCTATTCTAAAATAATCACCACGCTCAGGGCCGTATTGACGCATGACGCCTTCAACCTCAAATCCGAAAAACTTTGAGAACCTAAGCGCCGATGCCCAACCAACCTTCACAACGCCCTGGACACGCCAAAGGTTGTTTTTCTCAACAACATCATCGAGCACTTGCCTCGCCACTCTTATAAAAGGCATTTTAGACTGATGAATATAACTGCTTGCGATAAACCAACACTCCCCAACGCCAGGCCACATATTCACAATCCCACAACACAAAATAATTTTGCCGTTGTGAATCACAGTATAGGTAGCGCCAGGCTCGTGCAGCTCCTCTGCATAAGCCACCATGTAACCAATGTTTTCGGGCGCGCCTTCGTTCAAATCCCCCGCCATCAGTTCTTCTAAATGGTCGGGCTCATACGGTATGACTCTTATTGATCGAATGTGATTAACCTCGGGAACACGCCCAGGATAGTCATCGGCAAGGGCTGGTCTTGCCTTACAACAATAAATCCATCGGTATCGAACCCGCCTCTAAACTCAACCTCTTTGTCGCCAGAAAACAGCGGCAAAGACGAACTCATAGGATTTGCAGATGATCGGAACGGAATCCGATCAAGCGCTGTTTCAGAGCTTCCAACATTTGCGCCGACGGTNCGAAACAATCGCAGCACAGCCTCATGGATTCTCTTNGTTTTGCCCTGGGCGGTTCCTTCTGTGCCGCCGGCCTCAAGCCTCATCGTCTGTAATGTTGAGTTATAGTTAAGCCCGATGTGGGCTTTTGTCACTGCAAAGTCCAACGAGACTGCGCCAGAGCTGACGGTCTTGTTGGGGTGAGACGATCCATTTGCCAAGATCGATACCACCTCGCCTTCCAGGTGGTCTAGCCCGCTTATGCTTGTGGCTGACGATCCAGAATATGTAAGGCCGCTATCGAGAAAAAACGCATCTTCAACATCTTCGCCAAAATCAAAACTGCTAAAATATTCTATGTACCTTTTTGTCGCCCCGTTAATTGTTCTCTGCACAACAATGTAAGTGTCATCCTCGTCAAGATCGCCTGGTATTGTTGCGACACTCTCTACAATCGCGTGAGTCTGATCGGTCGTCGTTAGCCTGGTTGTGTCGGAGCTGACGACAGACAGAAAGCCCGTAGGTGTTGGGCTTGTCTCCTCAATTGTGACAACAGCTGCCGCTGGATTAGCCACAGTAAAATCAGCGTGTGCGTTTATCGCCGTAAAGATATTGTCAGCTGTGGTGTTGTTGTTAGTGTTTGGCCTAAAACCCAAAGATGATGACGGGTCTGAGCTGCCAGCTGCCTCACTTGTAAATGTAACCGTTGTGCCATCAGACTTGGTAAAGGTCAGCGTTGTGCCGACCGCTATGTTAGCGTAATCGCTTACCGTTACTGTGCAAGCTCCAGATCTACCGCCGATGATGTGTTCATGCCAGGCAATGACGTTTTCCTCGCGCCGGTAAGTCATGCCGGCAAACTTGCCATTATTCAAAACGCACCAGACTATGTTGTCAGGCTCTTGCTGTAGGCTCATCTCTTTGATGCCCGACTCAGTAATATGCTCAGCCAATATCGTCATATCAGGCGCTTGATATGAATCAGTATTTAGATCAAAGACCAGCTCGCGTAGCTTTCGCCTGGCGCGCTGCACAAACAGCGTGACGTTTGCCACCTGGACCGGCTGAATGTTGGCAGACCCATAAGTGGCCTGGCGCTTTATAACTGTGTTAGTGGGTGATATAGGTTCATCGTTAGAGCTTGTAACAACGAACTCGCCGCCTGATGTGCCGACAAGCAAAACGCGCCCAGTCTGCAAATATCTAATTACGTTCACCTGGTTCGAACCAAGCGTGTAGACAAGCGCATCATCTGCATCAACACCGTCTGCAAAATCCTCAAAACTGCCACCTACCGAAAAGAACAAGGTCTGCGGCTGTTCCTCTGTCGATGCAAACACCAGGCGCTGCTCAAAGAAACTGACGGCTGCTGGGTGTCCAGTTGTCGCTGAAAATGCACCTAATGACCAATCTGTTGACGCTGTAAGATCGCCAGAGATTGTTACACTGTCGCCAGCTGCTTCGTCTGTAAGATCAGCACTTGGGGCCAGTAATAACGTGTCCTCGGTAACTTTAACAATAATCGCGCTAGATTCGTTATTGTTGCTGTCGGTAAAACCAGTAACTGTAACCTTTTGCCCTACCTTAAAACCCTGCGCTAAAAACTGTCCAGCTGTGTCCTGGTAACGGTCGTTATGCTCCAGGCCAGTCGAGCTCGGGTCGCCCTCATGCGCCGAAATAGTTGTTGCCGTGTAGCTGGGCATCAGCTCTGTGCGCCCGTCTGCGTTCTCTTGAACGGTTGTGGCAACAACGGTGGCGCTGGTAAACCCAGTGATCTTTGTAACCCCATCATGGACCTTTATCAGCCGGCCTACATCTGTGCTAACAAAAGTGCTGGCGCTGGCTGTGACATTTACATTGCCGGTGCGCCCTGACGCTAAAAAGGTTGTTGCCGTTGTGTTTTCGTCTTGGAACGGGCCACGCAGCAATGTGACCTCTGTGATTGTCCAGGCCGTATGGCTGGTTCTGGTAATTTTTCTAGGTGCATGGCTCGGATGTACGATATACATCACATCACCCGACTGCGTAAATTTTATATCGGGCAGCTGAGCTGCTGTGTACGGCGTGGAAAACTCAACAGGNCTGCCNCNAGAAACGACTGTACCGCCATCCTTGTGAACCCTAAAATATTGATCGCCAAATTCTAGGATATAAGCCTGTTCGACGTTAAATTCGAAAGGTATCAAACGACAAGCGTTTGCGCTGTTTTTTACCTCTCTGACAAAAATGCTGCCTGGTCTGCGGGTTGCGCCGCCGTGAGGATGCACAAGAAAGTTTTGCAACGTCTTACAGCCATTAAAATATTTACCGACATCTGTGCGCCCGTCCAGGCGGGGGCTCAGCTCGCCGGCTGTAAAGTTGGTAAACGCTGGAGACGCTTTAGCCATTAGAACCTACTGTTGATAAAGGTATCAGCCGCAAGCGTGTCACTATCTTGCAATACCGAGGTATTTATTGCGTTGTCCTCTGTTGCATCGACGTAGCGCGCTTCTACTAATTTTCTCTGATAAAGCTCATACATATTGTTCGCCAGGGCAGCGCTGCCGACAAGATTGTACGCTATGTCTGCTGCAAGGGCTGCTGATATGGTTTCAAGAAGCAGCATATCATACTGGTTTGGATCTGTTTCACGGCCCACATAAACCATGTTTATGGTGCTCTCGTTGCATAACAGTTTGCGGCCCTCGATACGGAAAAGGATTGTGCTATCGTCAAGGGATAGAACGCGCAAACAAAACGGATCTGTGGGTAATGTGAATTGTTTTGTGAACTCAAAGGCGGGGGCTGTGGCATCTGGCGCCAAAGCTGTTCTTACGATAAGGCAATTCCAGGGGTGAGAACGAAAGACAGAATCACGGACAAACTCAAAACGCTGATTGCAAACCCGAGCTGCTTTGCTGTCCTCGGTTAGCGCAATAATATTAGACGCGCCAATCTGGTTTAGCGCTGAATTACAGATATCAACAACAGATGCCATAAAACCCTCATAAAAGAAAAGGCCAGCCCATTGCTGAGCTGGCCTATCGGTTAGTTTACAACATACACAATGTTGAAAGACATTGTGCCGCCGGTTCCACCAGTTGCGTCAAAAGTGACAGCAACATAGTAGTAGTCTCCAGGATCTGTTGTATCACCAGCAAGCTCGTACACTCGTTGGCCGGCAGTATTTAAATCAGCCACCTCAAAGCGTACATCAGCCATAGCCGCGCCGTCTGCTACAGATGTAGCAAAACAATCTTCGTCTTTGACCGTTCCATCTGGTAGATACAAACCTACGTTGAATGTGCATGACCCGCCAAAGCTATCGGTTCCAATAAACAGTTGCGGGATTGTTGCGTGGCTTGGAATCGGCGCAAGCATGACAATATCATTGTCAGTGCTGTCACCAGCTGCCAGCTCAATAGTGCCTTGAGCAACTCGCATTTCACCGCCAAGCAGTGCCGAGTTGTTGAACACCTGGGGGCTAGCTTCAAAGTTAGCAACAAGATCAGAATTTTTTGTTGTCATTTTCTAGCTCCCTATCACGCAGATTCATCGCAATCGATTTGAATAACCTTAGCTTCTTCCATCCTTGTGGCCCCGAACTGCGAACAGTANTAGACCTGNGTGGAATAAGATTTATCAGCTCTCTCATCGATACGAGATTGAACGTCTTTACCTACTGCCAATTTGAGCCCATCTTCGGCCCAGGCAAAGCAAGTGCGAATGTTGCCAGCTTTGGCAAGGCGAGTAGACACATGGAACTGAAAGCCCATGAATGTATTAACCTCACCCTGCACCAAGGCTTTGACGGTATTAAAGTCAGAGCTTGTGACAGAGGTGGTGTTTAACAACGCCTCGATTTGGTCTGGCCCCACAGCGATATGCCGTGGAATTGATGGGTCAACCGAGCCCAGATCAAGAAGCTTCTTGGCCTGGATCAATTTCGCCACAGTCATGTCGGCACCGCCATTGGCAATCTGGTTTGCAGCAAGCATAGATGTGCTTGTGCCGCCAGCCTTACCAGTCAGAGCTGTGCCTGTTGCTGCTGTAATGATGCTGTCGTCCATCGCGCGACCCATAGCAGCAGCTGCCGCACGGGCATATGTGCTTGTAGGATCGATAAGCATTTGAACTTTATCAGCGTCATCGATTAAGTCAGCCCACTCGTAGGCTTCCATAGTAACCATTCTCAATTATGTTCGCCTTGGCTCGCTAGACCAAGACCGCTTTCGCTGCTATGTGTCGCCACATAGTTCAGATCATATCATCACCCTTTCGGGCGCCTAGCGCTTCGGGTCGCTTGACCCTACTCCGATTCCTCGGATGATCGTTGCACNTTCCCNTNNCNGGGCTTNGCTCAGGATTANCTNNGNNAGNCTTCCCCTGAGTTCACTAGAGTTNTTCAAAATANNTTNCNNTATTAGGCCGCTAACAGGTAACGGGAATGGGGTGTATCAACCATCGGAGTATCCTGATGGCGTGATGTGCGTTTTCGTACCCGCTACGGTTTTCACCGCCAGCTTTCGCTGTTTGGAGTCTGGACTATCCCTTCACCCTCAACCGAATTGTTAGGGGTCTGCCGTCTAGTCTCTACACGTTCCCTTTCGGGCTTCGCTCGGGATTAGCATTTTAAAGCCTTCCCCGAATTTGA
>FUFK010039421.1_pt1 | contig 12129 bp, 10 predicted proteins | sample 1021851 | NCBI WGS metagenome assembly FUFK01 (sample SAMEA51879418, study PRJEB19060) | metagenome
CCAGTTTTGGATTGTTCATAAACAGTGATTGAGTCAAAGCCCATATCGCCCCCAACTCCGCCATATTCTTCAGAAACAGATCCTGACATAATTCCAGCATAGCCAGCTTTTTCCCAAAAGGTTTTTGAAACTATACCCTTATTAACCCAGTCCTCAATATTAGGACTCATTTCATCATTATAAAATTTTTGTACACTATCAGTGAAAAGTTTATGTTCNTCGGTTACCCANTTGTTNAAAGGNGTGTATAGTGACATTTAAANTTCCTTATTATTATAATTGCATTTTTGTTTCTACNAATTCAGCCCAATATGAAGANCCTATAGGTAAAATTTCATCATTGAAAATATATGTTGGANTGTGAACACTTGGAGTATCCCCGTTACCAATTAAGATATATGCTCCTTTTGCAGAATTCAACATATAAGAGAAATCTTCTGCGCCCATTATCTTTTCAGCATTTATTGTTTTTTTACCAGTTACTTTTTCTGCAACACTCATTGCAATCTCTGTATCATCAAAAGAATTTTTCATTACAGGGTAACCATAATTAAATTCAATTTCAGCTTTTCCACCATATGCCTCAGCAATAGATTTTGACAATGAAAAAATTTTATCTTTTGCATTATTTTGAACCTCTTTATCAAAAGTCCTCAAGGTTCCTTTAAGGATGACTATTTCTGGTATGACATTGAATGAAATTGTATCTGTTTGAAAAGTACATACAGAAACCACTACATCTTTGGTGGGGTTTATATTTCTTGACGCAATGCTTTGTAATGACATTACTAAATTACTACTTATTACAATTGGGTCTATTGTTTCTTGAGGTTTGGCGGCATGTCCACCTTTACCAACTATTTTAATAGTAAAGGTATCAGCTGCAGCAAAAAAATCTCCAGATTTTATAGAAAATCTACCTAATTCTAAGCCTGGCATATTATGCATACCATAGAATTCTTGAATATTAAATTTTTCTACCAATCCGTCCTCAATCATTTCTTTAGCTCCACCACCTCCTTCTTCTGCAGGTTGAAAGATAAGAGCTACTTTTCCATTAAAGTTTCTAGTATCAGCAAGATATTTAGCAGCACCTAATAGCATTGCTGTATGACCATCATGTCCACATGCATGCATAACGCCTGGATTATTTGAGGAATAATCCAAATTTGTTTGTTCTTGTATAGGTAGTGCATCCATATCGGCTCTCAAACCAATGACTTTCCCAGATATGTTCTTTTTCCCTTCAATTAAAGCAACNACACCGGTTCTCCCAATTCCAGTAAGTACTTCATCACACCCAAATTCTTTTAATTTAGTTTCTACAAATTTTGATGTTTCTATTGTATCATACATCAGTTCAGGATTTTGATGGATATGATGCCGCCAAGACTTTATATGTTCAAATAATTCAGAAAACTGGTTTTTAATTGGCATTTAATTTAGTCCTAATTTGCATGCTCATTTATAATAGACCTGATAAAATCTGTTCCTTTATTAAGTTGATCTCTTGATAAAAATTCATCTGCCTGGTGTGCTTGTTCAATTGAACCTGGCCCACAAATCACAGTACTATATCCTTCTTCTTGAAATTGACCAGCTTCAGTTCCATANGAAACTTTTCCTGTGGAGTTATCTCCAGTTAGTTTTCTGACTAAACTTTCTGCAACTCCATCATTTTCTGGTTTAAGGCCGGGTACCCAGTGATGTCTGGTAATAGCTATATTTGACTCTGGTCTTATCTCTTTATTTTGAGAATNAATCATTTCTGCATATTTCTCATATTCTTCTATAATTTTCTCACCATCATCAAGAGGCAAACANCTTATATCTGTAGTAAAACTACATTTTTTAGCTGTAATATTAGATGCTGTCCCTCCATTGATCTTTCCAACATGCAANGTAGTAAATGGTGGATGAAATAATTTATCCAAATCTCTAGGAGTTTTGTTTTGATTTTCTTCAGTTTTATTTGTAATCCAATTTACTAATTTTGAAGCAGTCATTATAGCTGAAACACCACTTGGTAAAAGGCTTGAATGTACCTCGTATCCAGTAACTTCTGTATCAAGCCCTATAGATGCTTTATGTCCATCTACTAGTTTTAGTAAGGTTGGTTCACCAACAATTGCGCAGCTAGCTTTAGGTAGATTTTTACTCATTTCTCTAATCATAAAAGGGGCACCGATACAACCAACTTCTTCATCATAACTAAAGGCTAATTGGATTGGTCTTTTTAATTTGGCNTCAAGCATATCAGGAACTAGCGCAAGACAAATTGCTATAAAGCCTTTCATATCGCATGTTCCTCTACCATAAATTTTTCCATNAATTTCTTTTATTTTGAATGGATCTGAATTCCAATTTTGCCCATCTATAGGTACAACGTCGGTATGTCCAGATAGGATAACACCTCCTACCTCAGAAGGTCCTACATTAGCGTATAAATTAGATTTTGTTTTATCAGAATTATAAACAAGATGTGACTCAACCCCAAAACTATGTAAATAATCTTTGATAAATTCAATGATTGGTAAGTTGCTATTTCTTGAAACAGTATCAAAAGATATTAATTTATCCAACATTTCGATAGGAGAAAATTTTTCTGACATAAAAACCTCNAGATTTAAAATTAAATNATAATGTAGATGAAAATCAATGACAAGAAGACAAATTTTTANTAANCATTTTACATGATTGAATTTATACCTAATTACTGTAAATTTAAATACCTAATTAAAGTAAATTTAAGTCTTTTGATGGTTCAGTTGTTATGAAAAGTAAAACAAAAAAAAACGTACCCGTTCTTGATGTAAAGAAACTTAAAGTCAATTTTCAGACAAAAACTGGTAAAGTAACAGGAGTTAATGATTTATCATTTTCAATTTTTCCTGGAGAAACAGTATGTTTAGTTGGTGAGTCTGGATCTGGAAAATCTGTTTCTTCACTTGCAATCATGAGGTTGGTTGAATTTGGTGGAGGTAAAATAGATGCTGGGACTATAATGTTTGCTTCTAATTCTTATGTTCAATCAGATTTAATTGATTCAGACCAAAATAAAATGAGGGAAATAAGAGGCAATGAGATAGGAATGGTTTTTCAAGAACCAATGACTGCTTTGAACCCGGTTTTTACTATAAAAAGACAATTAACTGAGGGGTTGCGTGTTCATAAACAAATGAGCAAAAATGAGGCTGATGTAGAGGCTCTAAATCTTTTAAAAAGTGTAAGGATTCCTGAACCTGAAAGAAGATTACATCAATATCCCCACGAGCTTTCAGGTGGAATGAGACAAAGAATTGTTATTGCAATGGCTTTGGCTTGTAAGCCTAAAATTTTAATTGCTGATGAACCAACTACTGCTTTGGATGTTACGATACAAGCAGAAATCTTGACCTTATTAAACAGATTAAAAAAGGAAACTGGAACTTCTATTCTATTTATTACACATGATATGGCAGTTGTTGCACAGATTGCTGATAGAGTTGTCGTAATGTACCATGGTGAAAAAGTTGAAGAAGGTAATGTGAATGAAGTATTTAATAATCCTAAAAAAGATTATACAAAAAAATTAATATCTTCTGTGCCAAAGCTAGGGGCTATGATAGGAAAAAAATATCCAGAGCCTTTAAAACTGGATTCTACAAATAAAGCAAAGTCTATAAAAATTGTTGGAACAACTAAGCCTCTNCTAGANGTTAAAAACTTAGTTACAAGATTTCCAGTTACAGGTGGAATGTTTAGAAAAAAAATTGCAAATTTACATGCCGTTGAAGATGTATCCTTTACTATTAATAGGGGACAAACATTTTCACTTGTTGGCGAGTCTGGGTGTGGGAAAACCACTATCGCTAGATCTGTTCTTAGACTTGAGGAATCGGAGTCTGGAGAGGTTTTTATGGATGGAGTTGATATCTTAAAACAAAATAAAAAAGATCTATTGAGNCAAAGATTAAATATGCAAATGGTTTTTCAGGATCCTTATGGTTCGTTAAATCCAGTAATGAAATTATTTGATCAAGTGGCAGAACCATTAATCAACTACAAAATTGCGAGTGGTCATAATCTAAATAAAAAAATATCTGAATTATTTGACAAAGTTAGGTTGCCAAGATCTTTTTTAAATAGATATCCACATGAATTATCAGGAGGACAGAGACAAAGAGTAGCAATAGCAAGGGCATTAGCNCTTAATCCAAAACTCTTAATTCTTGATGAGGCGGTNTCAGCATTAGATGTTTCAGTTCAGGCGAGCGTTATAAATTTGTTATTAGACTTGCAGGATGAATTAGGTCTTTCCTATCTTTTTGTAAGCCACGATATGGCTGTAGTAGAAAGAGTTAGCCATTATGTTGGTGTAATGTATTTGGGTAGAATGGTTGAAATAGGAGATCGCCAAACTATTTTCAGTAATCCAACTCATCCTTATACTAGAGCATTAATGAAAGCTGTTCCAATAGCAGATCCTAAGAAGCGATTTAATAGAGATGATATTAATTTTAAGCCAATCTCTTCCCCAATAAGAGAATTAGGTTTTGTCCCAGAACCCTCAAGCTATAATATGATAAAAAAGGGCCATTATGTTTTAAATAATGATATTGGCTACAACTAACAGTTAGAATTATTTGCTTAGGAATAACCGAAAAATAAATTTACTTTACCTNACGTAATATTAGATTATTATCTAATAAAAAAGTTATTTTCTTGGGTTGCTTCATCCTAAAAAATAATATTAATGTTAACTATCGAGATTTATCGAAAAACTCGTCAAATAAGGGAGAAATATTATGAAACTTAAAATTACCCTGTTGATTGCAGCTTTTGTATCTTTGTTTGCAAATGCAATTTATGCGGGAAGAGCTTCAGATGGAAATGCCAAGATTATTTATTGGCAAGCTCCATCCATTTTAAATCCATATTTATCCAGTGGAACAAAAGACATAGAATCTGCTTCTCTTGTCATTGAACCACTAGGTAGATATGATGAAAAAGGAGCACTAGTTCCTTGGTTAGCTGAGGAAATTCCTACTGTAGGCAATGGTGGTGTATCCTCTGATTTAACTACTATTACTTGGAAACTTAAGAAGGGATTATTATGGTCTGACGGGTCGGCTGTAACTTCAGCGGATGTGAAATTTACAGCTGATTATTGTATGGACCCCGATGGTGGTTGCGCACAATTAAATAAATTTGATGGTATCAAGTCAATTGATACACCTGATGATCGTACTATAGTTATTACTTTCAACGCGCCAAAACCNAATCCATATGGTCCATTCATGGGAGGTCAAACACCAATACTCCAAAAGGCTCAATTTGAGAATTGTAAAGGGGCTAAAGCTTCTCAGTGTACTGAGCAAAACTTTAATCCTATTGGTACTGGGCCATTTGTTGTAACAGAATTNAGACCAAATGATGTTATTCAATATAAAGCAAATGAAAATTATAGAGATCCTAATAAGCCAGCATTTGCAACTATTACTTTTAAAGGTGGAGGCGATGCAACTGCAGCGGGAAGATCTGTCCTCGAAACTGGTGAATTTGACTATGCTTGGAATCTACAGTTAGCACCAGAAGTTATTGCTAATATGGAAAAAGCAGGAAAAGGTGTTGCTATTGCTGGATTTGGTCCTTTGGTTGAAAGACTTGAAATGAATATGACAAATCCATCTCCATCCTTAGATGCTGATACAAGATCAACAGTAAAAGCACCTCATCCATTCTTAACTGATATAAATGTGAGAAAAGCTTTATCGATGGCTATTGATAGGCCTCTTTTAGTAGAAATAGGGTATGGTAAAGCTGGTGANGTAACTTGTGATTTNGTGCCNGCACCTGATAATTATGCAGCTAAAAATGATTATTGTACTAAACAAGATATAGCTGGAGCTAATGCACTTCTTGAATCTGCAGGGTGGAAAAAAGGTGGTGATGGCATTAGACAAAAAGATGGAGTAAGGTTATCAATACTTTATCAAACATCTACAAATGCTGTTCGCCAGGACTTTCAAGCATTAATCAAGGAATGGTGGTCTCAAATTGGAGTTGAAACAGAATTACGTAATCTTAATGCTTCAGTTTTCTTTGGAGGAGATCCAGGTTCTCCAGATACATTTCAGAAATTTTATGCTGATGTAGAGATGTATGCCAATACCTTTGATGGTACTGACCCTGAAAATTACTTAGGGATGTATCGATGTGGGAACGAGCCTAAACCTGAGTCTCAGTGGCAAGGAGAAAATATTAATCGTTATTGTGATCCAAAATACGACGCGTTNTTGGATGAACTTTCACAAACTGGTGACTTAGGGAAACGNGGTGAAATTGCTATCAAGTTAAATAATATGTTAACAAAAGATAGTTACACTATCGTACCTTTNGTGCATCGTGGTAGAGTTTCAGCTCACTCTAATACTTTGGGGGGGGTAATTCTAAACACTTGGGATTCCGAGTTATGGAATACAGCAGACTGGTTTAGAAAATAATAATAAACTGCCCCAGAGTTCTGGGGCAGATTTTTTTTCTCAATAATTATTTAAAGGCGACAAATGTTTGATTATACAGTAAGGCGTTTGCTCATTGCTGTTCCGACTCTTATAATAATAAGCTTAGTGATTTTTTTAGTTCTAAGTCTGGCACCAAATGATCCTATGGCGCAAGTTCCACTAACTGTTCCTCCGGAAGTTAAAGAAAAAATGAGAGAAGCGTTAGGGTTGGGACAACCTTTATATGTTCAGTTCTGGAAATGGTTAGTCCAATTTTTTTGGATTGAGCCACAGGTGCTAATTGATTATTATTTTGGTACTAATTATTCTGAGGATAAACTTAGAGTGATAAGTTGGCAAACACGTGCACCAGTTATGGATACAGTAGTGCAAAGATTACCGCAAACTCTTTGGGTTGTTGGAATGTCTTATGTAGTTGCTATTGCTATATCNATNCCTATTGGTATTTACTCNGCTTATAAACAATATTCAATTTTTGATCAGGCTGGAACTTTTATTACTATGGTAGGATATTCAATTCCCCCATTTTTTACAGGTCCACTTGTTATTGTAATTTTTGCTGTATATTTGGAATGGTTCCCATCAACTTATGATACCTTACATGAAGTTAATAATTGGGAAAGTTTCATTATCCAACTTAAGCAAATGTTTTTACCTGTAATGGTTTTAGCAATACAAGGTACTGCACAAATAAGCCGTTATATGAGATCCGCTATATTAGATAATTTAAATCAAGATTATGTTAGGACAGCTAGAGCAAAAGGCTTAAGCGAGTCAATTGTTATTTTAGTACATGTTCTTAGAAATTCTATGATACCAGTTATTACTGTAATTGCATTAAACTTACCTCTTATTTTTGGAGGCGCAATAATTACAGAACAAGTTTTTAAAGTAAATGGTATCGGGCAGCAGTTAATTTTAGCAATTTATGCTAATGATCTGCCTACTATCCAAACCTTAACATTTATTTTTGCTTTTTTAATTGTTTTTTTCAATTTAGTGGCTGATGTTCTATATGCTTTGTTAGATCCGAGGATCAGATATGAGTAATAAGATAAAAAATCAAGAAATTTTATTTTCTCCAGGTTCTACTTATTGGGGCGATGTATGGTTGCAATTTAAAAAACATAAAGGTGCTTTGTTAGGTGCTATTATTTTTTTTGGTATTGTCATCACAGTTATGCTTGGGCCCTATTTATGGCCTTTTGAACCTAATGCAATAGATATAAGGTCCCGTAACCAAGGTCCAAGTCTATTACATCCATTTGGAACAGATCAACTAGGAAGAGATACTTTTTCAAGAATGATTGCTGGTGGCCAAACATCAATTACTGTAGGCNTNGCAGCTATGTTTTTATCATTAGTTTTAGGAACTTTTATTGGAGTAATTGCAGGTTATTATAAAAGATTAGATGGAGTATTAATGAGGTTTACCGATCTCTTTCTCTCATTACCACTATTACCTTTATTATTATTGATGATGTTTCTTTTTCGTGAACCGTTGAGTGTTTCATATGGACCAGAAAAAGGTATGTTTATCTTGATTGTTTTTGCTATTGGAGTTACGAGCTGGATGCCAACTGCTAGAATTGTAAGAGGAGATGTTTTAGCTCTTAAGCAAAGAGAATTTGTTATTGCTGCAAGATCTATTGGTACACCAGATCAAAAAATAATAATTAGGCATATTTTGCCAAATATNTTGTCACCTATTCTGGTATCTGCAACCCTTGGTATAGCTAATGCAATAATTACAGAGAGTGCACTTTCATTTTTAGGATTNGGCTTTCCACCTGATTTTCCAACNTGGGGTCGTCTTTTAAATGATGCAGTTGATTATTTACAGCTCCATCCAGAAAGGGTTATGTGGCCTGGCCTAGCTATATCATTAACAGTTTTGAGTATTAACTTCCTTGGTGACGGTTTGAGGGATGCTTTAGATCCTAGAATAAGAGGACGATAATTAACTATTTTTAATTCTCTTAATTGAACCTTCATATATTGCACCNTCTTCTATTGCTATTACNTGGTGATAGGTATCCCCTTCGATTCTTGATGATGANGCAAGTCTTACTTTATTTCCTTTTAAAGTTCCTTTAATNCTACCAAGAATNACNGCTTCATCTGCTTCTACTTTTCCNTCTATAAATCCNTTCTTTCCNACATANAAAGANTTGGATTCTAANGAACCTTTTATACTACCATTAAAACTNATTTTNCCNTTTGAGTATAACGTACCTGTGATNTGTAAATTCTCACTTATAGTTGANATTTTATTTTCAGATTTTATNTCATCTGNATTNTNNNTTGATTTTNTTATCANTNTTATNNANCNCACNANTANTTGNNTTTTGAANATTATTNTTTTTATTTTTTCTAAAAAACATNATTTTATCAAATTTNTTCNNTNTAGTATTTAACTATACAATANCATAAAANAGNTNANTAGATANATTAATATATGTAATAATAACATAAACTTACATAGATTATGGTGCTTAATTGTTTCACTATTTCATATTTAATCAAAATCTTATTTTTATCATAAATGCGTGATTGACTATTTCTTCATGTAGTTTATTTTGTCATAATATTTATTAATTCCAGTGAGGATAATTATGAAAAAGTATCTTATTTTAGCAGCTTTGTCTTCAATTTTTATTATAAGTGGTTGTGCAGAGACTGCTGTAACAGTTCCTTCTGATGCTATTGTATGTTCTAAAGCTTCAGGCTGTTCATAAATAAATTTTATTCTGGGACTATTTTTTAGTCCCAGAATTTATTTCCACCTATTATGAACCCAATACCATTGACTTGGATACTTGCGTACAATATTTTCTAAACTTTTATTAAGTTTTTCTATAATTTTGGATGGCTCCCTAATATTTACACTAGGCTCAATTATAACTTGAATTGGTTCATTACTATCTGTTCTTATGGCATATGCAGGTATTATTAGTGCGTTGTATTTAGTAGCAATATTAGCTATGGCAAAGGATGTTTTTGCTGGAATTCCCATAAAATCCATATATTTNCCTTCACTAACTGCTTGATCTATCATCATACAAACTACACCGCCTTTTTTCAGAAACCTAATCATTTCAGAAGTCCCTTTTCTTCCAACTTGAAATATTGGTTTTCCACCTGCTTCAATACTTTTATGATGATACGGTTGGTAAAACACGTTTCTACTTTTTCTATATATTGCAGCAGTTTCTACACCATTTTTTCTTAATAAAGCACGAACCGCTTCCCAAGGACCAATATGACCAGACACTATTAAAACTGGCCTATTAATTTTTACGGCTTCTAAAATTTCTGACATTTCAGAGTGGTTTTCAAATTTAATATTTAGATGTTTATGGTATTCTTCATTAAATAAGAACTCTGAAAAAGTAAGTCCTAGGTTTTGGGAGAATTTTTTTAGAAAACTTTTTCTTTCAAAGTCTGACATTTTTGGATAAATGAGTTTTAGATTTTTTAAAACTCTTTTTTTATATTTTGGGGTATTTCTGATAATAAAACTGATAACTTTTGCGCTGATAAATATTCTAGTATTGAAGTTTAAAAACTTCATTATACGAATAAAAAACCAAAATGGGATATATTCCAAAAAGCTTGTAAAATAAGTCACTTAAATTTTATCCAGGAATATTTGTTTTTATTTTTTATTTCAAAGGACTGATCATCATAGTCATTTGCCTGCCTTCCATTTTTGGGATGGAGTCTATTTTTCCAATATCGGCAGTATCTTCAGCTACCCTTTCTAAAAGATCTTTTCCAAGNTCCTGGTGAGCCATTTCCCTACCTCTAAATCTCATAGTAATTTTTACTTTATCACCATGGTCAAGAAATTTTGTAACGGATCGCATTTTGACTTCGTAGTCATGTATATCTGTATTAGGTCTAAATTTGATTTCCTTAACATCGATTGTTTTTTGTTTCTTCCTTGCCTCTGCCTCTTTTTTTTGTTGTTCATATTTATATTTACCGTAATCCATTATTTTGCAGACTGGAGGGCTTGCATTCGGTGAAATTTCAACCAAATCAAGATCTTCTTGGGTTGCAAGCTCTATTCCTTTATTTGGGGTAACTATACCTATATTTTCACCTTGTGACCCAATTAATCGAATTTCATTAGAATCTATAGAATGATTTATCCGAATACCTTGTTCCCTAGAAACTTGAGGATTTTCATTTGGTCTTCTTACTATGATTAACTCTCCTTTATGTTTATAAACTAAAAATTTATGTATATTTGTATACCTTAATGTAAAGCAATAGTCAAAAGCGGTGAAAATTCCTAAATCTCATTTCGGAATCTCACAATTAGGTATGAGCCCTTCAATTTCTTCTAAGAGGNTTACGGTTGATGTTTTGTTAGAACCTAGCTTTCTAACAGTTACAGTTTTATTTTCAACTTCACGTAGTCCAACAGCATATATTATGGGNATTTTTTTTAATGAATGTTCTCTGATTTTGTAATTGATTTTTTCATTCCTTATGTCAAGTTTTGCACGAATATTTTTTGAAATTAAATCTTTATATATCTCTTTTGCATAATCATTAGCTCCTGAAACTACTGAAGCGATTACTACTTGTGTAGGTGTCAACCATAATGGGAGTTTTCCAGAATTTTCTTCTATTAAGATACCAATAAATCTCTCAAATGAACCTAAAATTGCTCTATGTAACATTACAACGTTTTTTTTATTACCATCCATGGCTATATAATTTGCATTAAGTCTTTCAGGTAAAACAAAATCAACCTGAAGAGTTCCACATTGCCAATCTCTCCCAATGGCATCTGTTAATACAAATTCTAACTTTGGACCATAAAAAGCTCCTTCTCCAGGATTTAATTCAAATGAATATCCAGCAGTTTGAGTAGCATTTTTGAGAGCTTCTTCTGCTTTAAACCAGGTTTCATCAGAGCCTGCTCTTTTCTCTGGTCTGTCTGAAAATTTAATTTTATAATCTGCAAACCCTAAATCTGAATAAATTTTTGATAGTAGTTCAATAAACTTTTTTGTTTCACTTTCTATTTGTTCTTCTGTACAGAAGATATGTGCATCATCTTGTACAAACCCTCTCACACGCATTATTCCATGCATAGCTCCAGATGGTTCATATCTATGGCAAGAGCCAAACTCTGACATTCTAAAAGGTAAATCCCTATATGATTTAACACCTTGATTATAAATTTGAATGTGACAAGGACAATTCATTGGTTTCAGAGCATTTATTCTTTTTTCTTTAGAGCCCTCTTCGTCTACTTCAACTATGAACATATGCTCTTGAAATTTTTCCCAATGGCCAGAATCTTCCCAAAGTTTTCTACCTACTACTTGGGGTGTTTTTACTTCTGAATAACCTCCTTTTTCTAATTCCTTTTGCATATAGTTTTGAAGGATTTGATATATACGCCAACCGTTAGGATGCCAAAAAACCATACCAGGGGCTTCCTCTTGCATATGGAAAAGTTCCATTTCTTTAGCTATTTTTCTATGGTCTCTTTTTTGTGCTTCTTCTAAGAAATTTAGATATTTTTTTAATTCATCTCTATTTCTAAATGCTACTCCATAAATTCTTTGTAACATTTTATTATTACTATCGCCTTTCCAGT
>FUFK010038305.1_pt1 | contig 12126 bp, 13 predicted proteins | sample 1021851 | NCBI WGS metagenome assembly FUFK01 (sample SAMEA51879418, study PRJEB19060) | metagenome
CAGCCCCGTCGCCGCCTCCGCCGCCAGCCCCAGCGTGACGACGAACCGCGCACGCACCGCCCCGGCCCAACCGCCCGGCGGGGCGACGCAGCGCGAGCTGGTGAACCAGCGCGATCCGTCCTCCAGCTGCACCAACTGCACGATCCGCTCATCCGGGCGCGCGAACGCGGCGTAGGCGTCGAGCAGCGGGCACGGGACAACGGATTCGACCAGCGGCGACCCACTCGCACCGGCAAAGCGCTTTGACACCTGCCCGGCCCGGTCGATGCGCAGCATGAAGAACGGGAGGCCGCGCGCGCCAACGCGCTGAAGCGTCGTCAGCCGGTGTGCGACCTGCTCCGCGCTCGCGCCGAAACGGCGGCGCAGCAATTCGAGGTCGTAGCCGGTCGCCTCGCATGCGCGCAGGAAGCGGGCGTACGGCATCATCACCGCCGCCGCGAAATAGCCGGCGAGGTGGCGGCGATAGAGCCGTTCGGCGACGCGATCGGCAAAGCCTGCGCCGCGGACCAGTCCGTCGATCTCAGTCCGCGCCTCACTGGCCAATTGGCGGGCAAGCGCGAACACGCGGCTGGGCGGATCGAGCGCTTCGGACAGCTGAAGCTGGCGGGCGTGGAGGTCGAGGCGGACGCGCAATCCGGCCAGCACCTCGATCGGGAGGACGCGGATCGACAGCTGATGCTTGACCCGCAACCGCTCCGCCATTGCGCCGAACGGGTCGCTCGATGCGATGCGGAGTTCGTCGGCCAGCGCTTCGGCGGCGGCGTCGAGATCGGCGAAATGGTTGCGCCAGCGCTCGACCTCACGCCGCACTGCCGCACCGGGATCTTCGGCGTCCCCGCTTGCCACCGTGCCGCCCGCGCCGATCCGATCATAGGCGCGCGCGAACGCCTCCGCTCCGCCGGGCGCGCCAGCGAGCCATTCGGTCAGTTCGCTGCGGTCGATCTCGATATCGGCGAATAGCGGATCGGCGAGGCGGCGGCGCATCGCCTCCTCGCCCCCGCCCGGTTCGCCCGCGGCGAGCGTGCGCGGGTCGAAGTCGAACACCTGCGCCAGCCCGAGCATCAGCGTGGCAGACAAGGGACGTTGGTTGCGCTCGACAAGGTTGAGATAGCTGGCCGAGACGCCCAGCATCTCCGCCATCGCCGCCTGGGTCAGCCCCTGCCCGCGCCGCAGCCGCCGCACCGCATGCCCCGCGAACAATTTGCGCTCAGCCATATCCTACTGCCCCGTCATCGCCCTTTGTGAATTATTTACATTGCATCTATCGACTTGTCACCCATCGATACAGCATGACCGCGTGGAATGGCTTGCACGCCTATCAGCATCGCCATTTGCGAGTCATACAGAATGCACGACAGTTTACAGGAGCAAGCCCATGAAGACCCCCGAACCCGCGACTGCCCGCCCGGTCTTCTCGACCGCCGACTTCGCCCTGCTCAAGGAAGCGGTGGCCGATTACACCCGCAAGATCGCCGACGACCCCCGCTCGGTCCAGTTCGCCAACCTCTATCACCGCCTCGGCCGCCTCGGCTGACACGGTACCGCCTTCCTGGGGAGGAACGATGCCCGCCGGGGAAACCTGGCGGGTGTTTGGCTTAGGGTCGATGGTGACTGCGCAACCAAGCGGCAAACGCATCCTCGCTCAACTCGCCAGCGGTAAGTGCCAGCATCGTGCGGATTGCATCGGCCTTGTCGAACGCGATGGAGATATTGTTCAGCTTCAGGAAAAGGCGCGCCAGCACCCATGCAGTGCGTTTGTTGCCATCTGCGAAGGGATGGTTGCGTGCGACGCCATAGGCATAAGCCGCCGCCAAAACGAACGGGTCGCTTTCGCCATAAGCCAACTTGTTCAACGGCCGGGCAATCGCGGATTCGAGCAGCCCATCATCCTTGACGCCGACCAACCCACCGTGCTCGGCAAGTTGCCGATCATGGATCGCCCGCGCCACGGCCGCGTCAAGAAAGCGAGTGTCGGCCACACGCTATCAGCGCGCAAGAACGGCGAGAATGTCCCGATCCTCGCGCATAATGTCTTCTGCGGCAGCCATCGCTTCGGCGAAATCGGCATTATGTGCGGTGAGCGTATAGCCGCCCGGCGCATCGGTCAGAAACAGCTCGTCCCCCTGCCCCACGCGAAGGCGCGCGAGCACCTCTTTGGGCAGGATGACACCGGTCGAATTGCCAATCTTGATAAGCTTCAGAGGCTTGTTCATACGGATGTTATAACAGTTTTGCGCGTGACCTTCAAATCCGCCGCTGCTATCCGCTTTCGAAAAGAGGGTATGGAGCAGGATCGCCGGATATGAGCCTCGACGCCGAGACCTTTGACGCATTGATCGACACGGTACGTCGCTTCGTCGCCGAGCGACTGCGGCCGCTGGAGGCGGAGGTGGAGGAGGCGGATGCGATTCCGGCGCATATCGTCGAGGAGATGAAGGCGCTCGGCCTGTTCGGCCTGTCGATTGCCGAAGAGTATGGCGGGCTGGGCCTGACGATGGTCGAGGAGTGTCGCGTCGCGCTCGAACTCGGGCGAACGACGCCGGCGTTCCGGTCGACCTTTGGCACCAATGTCGGGATTGGATCGCAGGGCCTCGTCATGGCCGGGACGCCCGAACAGAAGGCGCAGTGGCTGCCGCGCATCGCGACGGGAGAGATCGTGACCAGCTTTGCGCTGACCGAACCCGATGTCGGCAGCGATAGCGGCGCGGTGAAGGCCCGGGCGGTTCGCGATGGCGACGTCTACCGCCTGACCGGAACCAAGCGCTACATCACCAATGCNGACAAGGCNTCGCTGTTCACCGTNATGGCNCGCACCGGNGACGAACCCGGCGCNCGCGGNGTCTCNGCCTTCCTCGTNCCCNGNGACNTGCCCGGCNTCNNNATCGGCGAGCCCGAGAAGAAGATGGGGCAGAAGGGCGCGAAGGTTGCCGACGTCATCTTCGACGATGTCCCCGTCCCCGCCGCCAATCGCCTCGGCGAAGAGGGTGAAGGCTTCAAGATCGCGATGCGCGTGCTCGACCGGGGGCGGCTGCACATCAGCGCGGTCAGCGTCGGCGTCGCCGAACGCCTGATCGCCGACTGCGTGGCCTATGCGACCGAGCGCAAGCAGTTCGGCAAACCCATCGCCGAACATCAGCTGATCCAGGCGATGATCGCCGACAGCAAGACCGAGGCGCTCGCGGCGCGCGCGCTGGTGCTCGAAACTGCGGCGGCCAAGGACGCGGGCAAGGACGTGGTGATGGAGAGCGCGGCGGCGAAGCTATTCGCCACCGAAATGGTCGGACGCGTTGCCGATCGTGCGGTGCAGATCTTTGGCGGCGCGGGCTATATCGCCGATTACGGCATCGAGCGGCTCTATCGCGACGTCCGCCTGTTTCGCATCTATGAAGGCACCAGCCAGATCCAGCAATTGATCATCGCGCGTGAGACGATCAAGCGGGGTGGGTAAGAATAGCCCTCTCCCCTCAGGGGAGAGGGTTGGGAGAGGGGCAGTTAAGTCGAAACGATGGGCCGGATTGGAGAGACTGCCCCTCTCCCCGGCCAGTTTTAGGTGAACAGCGCCCCGCGCTGTTCAGGTCATGCCGGGGGCATGACCGACCGAAAACTCCCCTAAAGGGGAGAGGGAGAAATGATGGACACCAGCAGATTTTTCGACCTAACCGGCAAGGTCGCGCTCGTCACGGGCGGTAGCCGCGGGATCGGCAAGATGATCGCAGAGGGCTTCATCGCTCAGGGCGCGAAGGTCTATATCTCCTCGCGCAAGGCCCCGGCGTGCGAGGAAACCGCCGCCGAGCTCGGGCCGAATTGCATTCCGATCCCGATGGATGTGTCGACGGTCGACGGTTGCAAGGCGCTGGCTGCGGCGATGGCCGAACGCGAGGGCCATCTCGACATCCTCGTCAACAATGCCGGCGCTGCATGGGGCGTGGAGTTTAGCGAATTCCCGGAGAGCGGCTGGGACAAGGTGATGGACCTCAACGTCAAATCGCCCTTCTTCCTGACTCAGGCGCTGCACGACCTGCTCAAGGCGCGTGCCAGCCATGATGCGCCGTCGAAGGTGATCAACATCACCTCGATCGACGGGCTGCGGCTCAATCCGTGGGAGACGTACAGCTATCACGCGTCCAAGGCGGCGCTGATCTACCTGACCAAGCGCATGGCCGCGCGGCTGATCCGGGACGGGATCATCGTCACGAGCCTAGCCCCCGGCGCCTTTGCCAGCGAGATGAACCGCGCCGCGCGCGACCATGGCGACGAGGTGGCCAAGCGCATCCCGATGCGGCGGATCGGCACACCCGAAGATATGGCGGGCGCGGCGATCTTCCTCGCCAGCCGCGCGTCGGACTATGTCGTCGGCGACACGCTCGTCGTGGACGGCGGCCTCGTCAACGCATCGCTGGCCGTCAGTATTGACGCTTAATCAGCGCTTTCGGTCTGGCCAGCGATCTTGATCTCCTTGCCGAGCAGGGTGCGGACATAGATGCGCTGGACCAGCACGAAGACGACGACGGTGAGCGGGGCGGCGAGGAGGACGCCGAGGAAGCCGAACAACAGGCCCGCCGCGACGACTGCAAACAGCAGGATCGCGGGCGGCACGTCGACCGCCTGTTTCTGAATCATTGGCTGCAGGAAATTGCCCTGAATCTGCTGGATGATCAGGAACAGCACGATCGTCCACACTGCCGTGATCGGCGATACGGTGAAGGCGAGCAGCACGGCAGGAACGCCGGCGATGATCGGGCCGATCATCGGGATCACGTCGAGCAGCCCGGCGATCAGGCCGAGCCCGCCCGCCGCCGGCACGCCGAGCAACGCAAGCCCGGCCCAGGTGAATGCCGCAACCACCAGCGACGACACCGCCTGCCCGACCATCCAGCCGCGCAGGCCGCGCGACGCATCGTCCAGCGCTGCAGCGATGGTCGGCTCGGCCCGGTCGGGCAACAGCAGCAACAGGCCGCGGCGATACACCGCCGGATCGCTGGCGAGGAAGATGGCGGCGACGAAGACGAGCACGAAATTGGCGATGCCGTTGGTGGCGGTGAGGACATAGCCCCCGGCCTGGCTGGCGAAGCGGGAGACGTCGCTGCTGCCCTGTTCGACCATCTTGCGCACCGATTCGCTGAGCCCGGCGCGTTCGAGGAAGGCGCGGACCTGGTCGATCGCGGGCGGGATGCTGTCCTGGATCGTGTCGAACTCGCCGGCGAGCTGCGAGCCGAACAGCGTAAACGCGCCGCCGAATACCGCGAGGATCAGCAGCACCGAAATGCCGAGCGCCGGACCGCGCCCGATGCCGGTCCAGCGGCTCACCGCTTGCGTGATAACGCCGAAGATCGCGGCGAGCACGAGCGAGGCGAAGATCAGCATGAGAAAGCCCGACAGTTCGAGCAGCATCCATGCAAAGCCGATAATCGCCAGGATCGTGACGGTGATCGTGGCGACGCGGCCAACCGTCGGGAAGGCGCTGGCGGTCGGGTCCGACGGGGTCGTCATGTGGTGCGTTGCTCCATCTTACTGCGGGATTTTCGGCCGAAGTGCGGCGATGCTACCGCGCAACGCTTTGCATCGCTAGCGGCTCCCGACGCTGCTTACCCATCGCGGCATTGACGCGGCGCGCGCAGGCGGGTTTCAAGTGGCGATGAGCAGTTTCCCCTTCACCCCGTCGCGCCGCAGCTTCGTTGCCGGCACCCTTGTGCTTGCAGGCAGCCCGGCGGCGGCCATGGTTGCGGCTCCAGATCGGCTGATTGCGGGAACCTATGCCAGCCGGGGTGGTGCCGTTGGCCGGAACGGCGAAGGGCTGGTCGGCGGGCGCGCCGGCTGTGGCGATCCGCAATGCTTCGTTCGGGGTGACTTCGCGCGATGGGCGTTTCCGCTATCTGCTCGACGAAAGCGAGGCGGGAACGCTGGGCATCTATGACCGCGCGCTGAAGCCGCTGGGGAGTGTGTCCACGCTGGGCGCGCATCCGTGTCATGCGGCGCTCAGCCCCGATGGGGGCCTGCTCGCCGTGGCGAACTATTCGAGCGGCAATGTCGCGCTGTGGCGGCTGGATCGCAAGACGGGGCTGCCGGTCGGCGCGGCGCAGAGCGTGGCGCATCGCGGGAGCGGGCCGGACCAGCGGCGGCAGACCGGACCGCATGCGCATTGGGTGGGGTTCAGCCGCGACGGGCGGATGCTGCACGCGGTGGACCTGGGCGCGGATGCGGTGTTCGCGCATCGTGTCGATCCGGCGTCGGGGCGTGTCACGGGGAGCGATGTCGCGTATCGTGCGACGCCGGGATCGGGGCCGCGCCACATGGCTTGGCACCCGCGCCTGCCGGTCGCCTATCTGCTGGCTGAACTGGCGAATACGGTGACGGTGCTGCGTGCTGATGCCGACGGCGGCTTCACCGGGGGTGCGACGCTCTCGACCCTGCCCGCCAAGTTCAGTGGCGCATCCTATGGCGCGCATATCGCGGTCAACCGCGCGGGGACGCGGCTGTATCTGTCGAACCGCGGCCATGACAGCATCGCGGTCTTCGCGATCGCGCGCGACGGGGGGCTAAGTCTGTTGCAGCATGTCAGCTGTGGCGGGCACTGGCCGCGCCTGTTTTTGCTGCGCGAGGATCGTGGCGAGTTGCTCGTCGCCAATGAGCGGTCGGGAAATGTCGCGGTGCTGCGGGTTCGGGGTGATGGGCGGCTTGGCGAGCCGGAGCGCGGTCCGGCGATTGCTGGAGTCGTGTTTCTCTCGGCGTAGGTGCTAGCGTGGCAGTTTGATCGGCTGCGCGCGCCGACTGAGCGCGCCCGACGCTGCGGCACGCACGATCCGTTGAAAGGTCGGGCACTCCATATGCTGGGGTGCCGGGCAATCCGCCGCATGGCGCAAGCCCTCGCGCATCGCCGAGAGCCGCCGGATCAGCAGATCCAGCTCATCCGCCTTGGCCCGCAGCATGTCGCGGTCGATGACCGCCATGCCCCGCGCATCGAACATCGCAGCGATCTCGTCGAGCGAGAACCCGGCCTGCCGTCCCAGCGCGATCAGCGCCAGCCGTTCGAGAATGCCCGGTGCAAACACCCGCTTGAGCCCGCGTCGCCCGATCGACGCGATCAGACCGCGCTCTTCATAGTAGCGCAAGGTCGAGGCAGGCACTCCCGACTGACGCGCGACTGCGTTGATATCGATCGCAGACATCGCTTGACCTCAAGTTGACTTGAAGTGGCAAGGTGCCGCCTCGACCCAACCGAATCAAGCGAAAGGATGAACGATGATCGAGACGATGACCCAGGCGCAATTGTGGAATGGACCGGCCGCCGACGCATGGCTGACGATGCAGAGCACGCTCGATCAGCTGTTTGAACCGTTCGAGACCGCGTTGGTCGATGCGGTAACGGAAGTGCGTGCGCGCCATGTGCTCGACATCGGCTGCGGAACCGGCGCGACCACGATCGCGATTGGTCGGGCAGTCGCGGGACGTGGCCATGCGACCGGCGCAGATTTGTCCGTGCCGATGATCGATCTGGCCAAGCAGCGGGCAGGACTTTGCGGCGTCGACGCCCGCTTCATCGCGGGGGATGCGTCGCGCATCACCGCCGATGCGCCGTTCGACATGGCGGTGTCGCGCTTCGGGATCATGTTCTTCGACGAACCGGTGGCTGCCTTTGCACGGATCCGTGCCATGCTGCTGCCGGACGCGCCATTGACGGCATTTGCCTGGCGTTCGCCCGGTGAAAACCCGTTCATGACCTGCGCGGAGCGCGCCGCCGCAGAGATGCTGCCGCCGCTTCCACCGCAGCAGGCCGATGCGCCGGGCCAGTTCGCCTTTGCCGACCCGGATCGGGTTCGCGCTATTCTGGCGAATGCGGGCTGGTCGCACGCGGTGCTGACGCCATTTGACGCCGAATGCACGATGCCGCTTGCAGCGCTCGACGCCTATCTGCTGCACATGGGGCGGGTCGGCATCGTCCTGCGGCAACTTGACGATGCGTCCCGCGCCGCAGTCCTGGCGCAATTGCGCGATGCGTTTGCGTCGTTCGTGGACGGCGACTGCGTGAGCTTCACCGCAGCATGCTGGCGGATCGACGCGCGCGCCTAACGCGCAATCCCCCCCGCCGCGAGCACCGCGAGCGTCACCAAATCGCCCGCGCTGCTGGTCATCGGGGCGACCTGAACCGGTTTTTCCATGCCGACCAGCATCGGGCCGATCATGCTGTCGCCGCCAAGCTCACGCAGCAGCTTGGCCGAGATATGCGCGGACTGGAGGCCGGGCATGATCAGGATGTTGGCCGGGCCGGACAGGCGGGCGAAGGGGTAGTTGGCGAGCTGACGCGGGTTGAGCGCCACGTCGGGGGCCATTTCACCTTCATATTCGAAGCTGACGCCGCGCCCGTCGAGCACCTTCACCGCGTCGCGGATATTTTCGAGGAACGCGCCCTTCGGGTTGCCGAAGTTCGAATAGCTGAGGAACGCGACGCGCGGTTCGTGGCCCATCTGGCGTGCGACCTGGGCGGTCTGTTCGGCGATGTCGGCCAGTTCCTCGGCACTCGGGCGTTCATTGACCGTGGTGTCGGCGATGAACACCGTGTGCGACTGGCCGACCATCAGGTGCATGCCGAACGCGGTGCGGCCATCGGCGACGTCGATCACGCGGCGCACTTCGCGCAGCGTCTGCGAATAGGTGCGGGTGACGCCGGTGATCATCGCATCGCCCTCCCCCAGCTGCAGCAGCAGCGAGCCGAAGATGTTTCGATCCTGGTTCACCATCCGCTCGCAATCGCGGCGCAGATAGCCACGGCGCTGGAGCCGGTTGTAGAGGAAGTCGACCATCGCCGGGACGAGCGGCGAGTTGCGGCTGTTGTGCAGCTCGAAACTGTCGGGATCGCTGACGCCGAGCGCGCGCAGCCGTTCCGGCACGTCGTCGCGGCCGACCAGCACTGGCGTGCCATAACCGCCGTCGCGGAAGGCGATGGCCGCACGCAGCACGACTTCCTCTTCCGCTTCGGCGAAGATCACGCGCTTGGGATGCGCGCGTGCGCCTTCGTAGGCGAGCGTCAGCACCGACGTGGTCGGGTTGAGGCGACCGCGCAGCGTGTGGCGATAGGCGGCCATATCGAGGATCGGCTTGGTCGCGACGCCCGAGTCCATCGCCGCCTTGGCCACCGCCATCGACACGACTTCCATCAGGCGCGGGTCGAACGGCGCGGGGATGATATATTCGGGGCCGAAGCTGTGCGCCTTGCCATAGGCGAGCGCGACTTCCTCGGGCACCTGCTCACGCGCGAGTTCGGCGATGGCGCGGGCGGCCGCGATCTTCATCTCCTCATTCACCGCCGTCGCGCGCACGTCGAGCGCGCCGCGGAAGATGAAGGGGAAGCCGAGGACGTTGTTGACCTGATTGGGATAGTCCGAGCGGCCGGTGGCGATGATCGCGTCGGGGCGCGCGGCCTTGGCCAGTTCCGGCCGGATCTCGGGCTCGGGATTGGCCATGGCGAAGATGATCGGCGCGGGGGCCATGTGCTTGACCATCTCGGGCTTCAGTGCGCCGGCGGCGGAGAGGCCGAGGAACACGTCGGCGCCGACCAGCGCCTCGGTCAGCGTGCGGCGGTCGGTGGTGGCTGCATGCGCCGACTGCCACTGGTTCACGCCTTCGCGATCGGTGGTGATGACGCCAGTGCGGTCGCACATCAGCACGTTTTCGTGCCGCACGCCCATCGCTTTCATGAGTTCGGTGCAGGCGATGGCGGCGGCACCCGCGCCGTTCACCACCACCTTGATATCGGCCAGGTTGCGGCCGGTGAGCAGGCAGGCGTTGATCAGTCCGGCGGCGGTAATGATCGCGGTGCCATGCTGGTCGTCATGGAACACCGGGATGTTCATCCGCTCGCGCAGCGTCTGCTCGATGATGAAGCATTCAGGCGCCTTGATATCCTCAAGGTTGATGCCGCCAAAGCTGGGTTCGAGCAGTTCGACGCAGTTGATGAAGGCGTCGACATCCTCGGTCTTCACCTCGAGATCGATCGAATCGACATCGGCGAAGCGCTTGAACAGCACCGCCTTGCCCTCCATCACGGGCTTGGACGCCAATGCCCCCAGATTGCCCATGCCGAGAATCGCGGTGCCATTGGAGATGACCGCGACGAGGTTGCCCTTGGCGGTATAGTCATAGGCGGTGGCGGGATCATCGGCGATCGCTTGAACCGGGACCGCGACGCCGGGGGAGTAAGCGAGCGCCAAATCGCGCTGCGTGGTCAGTGGCTTGCTTGCCACGATCTCGATCTTGCCGGGCCGGCCCTCCGAGTGGAACAGCAGTGCCTCGCGCTCGGAAAACTGGATATTGGCTTCTTCGGACATTTCGCTCTCCCGGTCGGCTACCCTTTAGGGGCGAGCGGGCGCGGATTGCAACGCGCCTTGACGCTGGGGAATGCGATCGAATCCGTGGATAGTGCGGCACGGGTCCGGCATATTGTGCGAATTTCCGCACATAAGGCGGACCTAGGCAAACTTTGGGCGAGCTTGTATGATGCGGGGCATGGAGCATGATCGTGAGATTTTCAGCGAACCGGATGCGGAGGCGATTGCCGCATCGGACGCGCGCGCTCGCGCCGACATCGCTGCCGGTCGCGTCGTTCCCCACGAAAAGGTCGCCGCCTGGTTGCGAACCTGGGGCACCCCTGACTGGAAGCCGATGCCGCGCGAATGGCGACGATAGACTGGACGAGCGAAGCGCTCGAACAACTCGACCTGATCATTACCTATATCAGCGTGTTTGATGAGGCCGCAGCGCAACGCATGCTCACGCGGTTTGCCAATGCCGGGGAAAGTCTGACCGACTTTCCCAATCGCGGTCGCCCCGCTGGCAATGGCACCCGCGAACTGGTGACCGTCCCGCCCTACATCCTACGTTACCAGGTCGTCGACGACACCGTGTCGATCCTCAGCATCCGCCACGGCGCGCGTCGCCCCATCGAAGAATGATCCCACAATGACCGCCGCCCCCACCCCGATGATGGCGCAATATCTGGCGCTCAAGGCGGAGTCGCAGGACTGCCTGCTGTTCTATCGCATGGGTGATTTCTTCGAGCTGTTCTTCGACGATGCGAAGATCGCGAGCAACGTCCTCGACATCGCGCTGACGTCGCGCGGGGAGCATGGCGGCGACAAGATTCCGATGTGCGGCGTGCCGGCGCATTCGGCGGAAGGCTATCTCGCGCGGCTGATCAAGGCGGGGCATCGCGTCGCTATTGCCGACCAGATCGAAACGCCGGAGGAGGCGAAGAAGCGCGGCGGGTCCAAGGCGTTGGTTGCGCGGGCGATCATCCGCGTCGTTACTGCCGGCACGCTGACCGAAGAGGCATTGCTTGACAGCCGCAGCGCGAACTGGTGCGCGGCGATCGGCGAGGCGGGGGGCGAGGTCGCGATCGCGGCGGCGGACATCTCCACTGGTAGGTTCGAGCTGCTGGAATGCAGCGCGGACGCGGTGAGCGCGGTGCTGGCGCAGCTCAACCCGGCCGAGATCGTCGTGGCGGAGGGGAGCGAGGCGGAGATGCTCGCCACCACCACCCGGCCGCGCGGCGAGTTCGACAGCAGTCGGGGCGAGGCGCGGATCAAGGCGCTGTTCGGTGTAGCGACGCTGGACGGGTTCGGGCAGTTCGGGCGCGCGGCGCTGGCTGCGGCGGGCGGGCTGATCGCCTATCTCGACCATACCGCCAAGGGCGCCCTGCCCTTTCTGCGCCCGCCGCGCATCACCCGGTCGGATGCGTGCATGGCGATCGACGCGGCGACGCGCGAGAGCCTGGAGCTGACGCAAAGCCAGTCGGGGACGCGCAAGGGCAGCCTGCTCGATGCGGTCGACCGGACGGTGACCGGTGCGGGCGCGCGGCTGCTGGGGCAGGATCTGGCCGCACCGCTGATGGATGTCGGGGCGATCGAGGCGCGGCTGGATCTGGTGCAGCGATTCCACGACGACCCCAGCCTGCGTGAGGATGTGCGCGCGACGCTGCGCAGCCTGCCCGATATCGGCCGCGCGCTGGGGCGGCTCGCCGCCGGGCGCGGCAGTCCGCGCGATCTGGGCCAGCTGCGCGACGGGCTGGATGGCGCGTGGCGGCTGGGGGAGAAATTGGGGCGGCTGGCGGATACACCGCCGCTGCTGACCGAG
>FUFK010043290.1_pt1 | contig 12126 bp, 14 predicted proteins | sample 1021851 | NCBI WGS metagenome assembly FUFK01 (sample SAMEA51879418, study PRJEB19060) | metagenome
GGTGTTCGCGCGGCGCAGACTTTGCGTAGAAATAGAATTTTCTTAAACTAATCAGTCACTTACGATAGAGTGTTGATTTACCAAGGAGAAAATGATGCCAAGTACAGGTGGCGTAAAGATTGGAAGCACCTATGACGTAGAGCGAACGAGGAAGATGGCGGCTGACGCAAGGATCGCTGAAATTGAGTTACGCAAAGTGGAGGGGGAGCTAGTTATTGCGGAGGAAGTGGTCGATGCTTGGACAAGCGTAGTCGGAGCCGTCAAAGCGAGGCTATTGTCTATCCCCACTAAGGCCGCACCAATAGTAGCCAACGAAACAGAAGCTGGTGAGTGCCAGATAATCCTAGAAGACCTAATCAACGAAGCATTGGAAGAACTATCTAACTATGACCCAACAACAGACCCCACCAGTACCTCTGCGGGAGCATCTGAGGAAAGCGATGACGACGTTCAGCCCACCACCACGCCTAAGCGTAAGTCAGTGGGCAGACCAAGAAAGACGGCTAGACTCACAAAGTAGTGCTGAACCTGGCAGGTGGTACACAAGTCGTGCTGAATATCAAAGAGGCATCATGGACGCGACATCTGATCCGTCCATTCCAGAAGTCGTTGTTATGGCTGGAGCGCAACTTGGGAAGACCGAGGTTATTCTCAACATTGTGGGGTATCACATTGACAATGATCCTTCTCCTATTCTGGTGCTGCAACCTACTCTTGAAATGGCTCAAGCGTTCAGTAAAGACCGTGTTGCAGCGGGTCTTATCAAGAGTACACCAGCACTTCGAGGCAAGGTAAAAGACCCAAGGGCTAGAGATTCGGGTAACACAACTCTGCATAAGGTGTTCCCCGGTGGCGCACTCACGATGGTGGGTGCCAACAGTCCCTCTGGCCTCGCCTCTCGCCCTATCAGGATTGTCTTGTGTGATGAGGTGGACAGATACCCTCCATCAGCAGGTAGTGAGGGAGACCCTATACAACTCGCCAAGAAGCGTTCTGCGACCTTCTGGAATCGCAAGCTAATCTTGGTTTCTACACCAACAAACGAAGATAACAGTCGAATACAGGACGCTTTCGAGAAGTCAGACCAGCGTTACTACCATGTGCCATGTAAGCACTGTCACGAAGATCAAGTTTTGAAGTGGTCTAATGTTAAATGGGAAGAGGGAGACCCTGACACTGCTCAATATGTGTGTGATCACTGCGGAGTGTTGTGGAACGACGCTGATCGGGTCTGGTCTATCAGGAATGGGACGTGGGTTGCTAGTAAACCGTTCAAAGGTGTTGCTGGTTTTGCTATTTCGGGACTTTACTCTCCTTGGACACCCCTCCCAGATGCCGTTAAGGAGTTCTTAGCTGTCAAAAGCAACCCAGAGCAGCTTCGTGTATGGACGAACACCTATTTAGGCCAGACATGGAGTGATATAGGCGAGACTGTAGACGATTATATGCTCGCCCAGCGTCGGGAAGAGATGCCTTTGATACCAGATGACGCTTTAATTTTGGTTGCTGGGGTCGATGTACAGGATAATCGGTTAGAAATATCAATTGTTGGTTATGGACGTGATGACGAATCTTGGGTTATCGACCACATCACCCTTTACGGAGATCCATCTACTCCGCAGCTATGGACTGCTCTCGACTCCATCTTGTTCGCCCAGTACGAAACCGAAAACGGTAGACAAATCGCCATCCGCGCCGCTTGTATCGACTCTGGAGGCCATTTCACAAACTCAGTGTACGCATACTGCAAAAAGAATGCTGGACGCAAGGTGTTTGCAATCAAAGGTATGGGGGGAGAAGGTAAGCCCGTTGCCGGTAGGCCCAGCAAAAACAATGTTGGTCGCTGCCCACTATTCCCGATTGGTGTAGATACCGTCAAAGACCTTATGTTCGCTAGGATGCGTATTCAGGAAATGGGGCCGGGATATATGCACTTCTCTGACAAGCTGAATGACGAGTATTTCCGGCAGTTGACGGCAGAGAAGATCGTCACTAGGTATCACAAGGGTTATAAGAAGAGGGTTTTTGAGAAGATTCGAGCCAGAAATGAGGCTTTAGACTGTATGGTATATGCCTATGCGGCGTATGCTATTATTGGTATAAATATCAATGGGTTAGCGGATAAACTTGACGAATCTTCTTTAGTAGAGGAAAATAAAGCACCTAAAGAAGTTCCCGTAACCCCTAACAAGCGTCCATTTGTACCTAGAGCGGGGCGCAGTTTTGCTAACTCATGGCGGTAATTTATGGCGAACCTGTTTGATGTGGCTAATGCTCCTACAACGGAGCCGGAGAGCTTCACGGTAGGGGATTACGTTCAGTGGAAGCGCACTGATTTCGTTGAGGATTATCCTACCTCACTATATTCAGCCGAATATGTAGCTAGAGAACATCAAGGCGGCAGTGCAGAGTTCACTGTCGCCGCCACCGAGGTGAGTGATGGCTACTTATTCACCATTACTTCCGCAGTCAGCGCCAACTATGGGGCTGGGAAGTATCATTGGCAGTTAGAGATCACCCAAACATCAAGCGGGAATCGCATCGTCTTAGACGAGGGTGATTTCAACATCATCGTTGACCTCGATGATAACCAAGCTGATCCNCGCATCTTCGCTGAGAAGATCATTGCCAAGATTGAAACACTTTTGCTGGGCAAGGCTGATGCGGACGTTAGCTCGTATTCGATTGCCGGTAGGTCTCTAACCAAGATGTCATTTCAAGAGTTGATTGACGCTCGTGAGTTCTACCGAGCCGAAGTATTACGGCATGAAGCTGTTGAGAACGCCAAAAAGCACAAGACTGGCTCATCCACGATTAAGGTGAGGTTCTGATGGGGATTTTCGATAGATTTAGAGCCAAGCCCAAGAAAGTTGTGCCGTTCAAGCGTTCATACGCTGGCGCAAGCACATCTAGGCTGTTTGACGACTTCCGATCATCCGAAAGGAGTGCGGATAGTGAGTTAAAGCCTGCACTGACCCGTTTACGCTCACGCTCCCGTGATTTAGCTCGAAATAACGAGTACGCAAAGCGATATTTGAACCTTTTGAAGAACAATGTTGTCGGGGATCGTGGTTTTACGCTGCAAGTTAAGGCTTTAGCGGCTGGCGGGAAGCTAGATGAGTCTGGCAACCAAGCTGTCGAAGATGAGTGGCGCTCATGGGGTAGATACGGCAATTGCACTGTAGATGGCAAAATGTCGTGGATAGACGTTCAGAAGATGGTGATTGAATCCATTGCGCGAGATGGTGAAGCGTTCGTAATGATTCACCGAGGCGCTGAATTTAAGGATTCTTTTAGCTTACAGATTATTGAGCCGGACAGAATCGACATTGAGTTCTCTGAGTACCTAGCTAACGGTAATGAAGTCCGTATGGGTGTTGAGATCGACAAGTTTAAGCGTCCAGTGGCGTATCACATGCTTTCATATCACCCTGGTGATTATGACTTTACGTCCATATCTAAAAGCCCGAAGCATGTCCGCATTGCAGCCGACAAAATGTTCCATATTTTCAAGCAGTTACGGGCGGGACAGACTAGAGGGGAGCCTTGGATGTCCGCTTCTATGGCCGGTTTGAAGCAGTTGGGGGCACTACGCGAGGCTGCTGTTGTTAATGCGCGTGTTGGGGCCTCCAAGATGGGCTTCTTTACCTCCCCAGCGGGAGATGGATTCGTTGCAGACGACCTTGACGGCACTGTTCCGATCATGGATGCGGAGCCTGGCACATTCCACCAGCTACCAAACGGTGTGGAGTTCACCTCATTTGACCCACAGTACCCCTCTAACGAGTTTGAGAGCTTCCATAAGGCGATTCTAAAGGGTGTCGCCAGCGGCCTAGAGGGCGCTTCCTACACGTCCCTATCAAATGATTTAGAGGCCACTAGCTATTCGAGTATTAGGCAAGGTGCGTTAGAAGAGCGGGATGCGTACAGAAACCTTCAAACCTTCATGATCGACAGCTTTATTCGTCGCGTTTATGAGGCTTGGCTGGGTTCCACCATGGAGATAGGCGCGATTATCGTGCCTGTTCGTGAGTACGACAGATTCGCTAGTAAGAGCGAGTTCCGTGGTCGCGCTTGGTCGTGGGTCGATCCGCAGAAAGAGATGACTGCGGCAGTCATGGGTATGAAGAACGGCATATTGAGCCTGCAAGACGTTGCCAGTAACTACGGCAAGGACACAGAAGAGCTTTTGGCGCAGATACAGCGCGACAAGGCGCTTATGGAGCAGTTTGGAGTGCAGTATGCGCTAGAACCATACGCTGCACAGATTCTGCCGGTGGAAGCCGATATAGCGGGGGATTCTGATGGCGACTTATAAGGGTAGAGAGATCAATACGAAGCCTACTGAAGCGATGGTTGAAGAAGCTAAGCGCGGCCTTGAGTGGAGAAAGGAGTTTGGCAGGGGAGGCACTGAGGTAGGGGTTGCTAGGGCTAGAGATATATCTAACCGAAAAGAGCTATCTATCGACACGATGAAGCGGATGTTTTCGTTTTTCTCGCGTCACGAAGTCGATAAGGAGGCCGAGGGTTTTCGACCAGGGGAAGAGGGTTATCCATCGGCAGGGCGAATCGCTTGGGCTTTATGGGGAGGTAATGCTGGTTTCGCTGTTGCCAAGCGCGTCAAGAGACAGGTTGATGCTGCTGACGAGGAGGGCGATAGAGCGGAGCTTTCTGGGTCTGTGAAGAAGGGATTACAAACGAAGGTTGACGATCACAACGAGGAGTACGGAGATGACCCCAGTAAGAGAACTAATCTACGAACTTTATCAGCGGTTTTTAGACGAGGTGTCGGAGCTTACAAGACGAATCCGGGATCTGTTAGGCCGAGCGTAAAGAGTCCTGAGCAATGGGCTTACGCCCGTGTTAACTCATTCTTGTACGTTTTGCGTAATGGCAAGTTCCGCAGCGGAAAGCACGACACTGATTTACTGCCCAAGGGGCACCCACTAAGTTCTGATGATCGAGGTTTTGATTCAGAAAGTGATGATAAATGGAGTGACAAAATGGACAAAACCGTGGAAAATCAACAACTTGTAGGCGAAAGCGAAGAAATTACTATGGATTCAGAACGTCATATAAAGAACGTCGAAGAAACCGATGATTCATACATTGTCGAGTTCGCAAAAGACGAAATGGAAATGGCTGATGAGGCGACTGAGGAAGTCGTTGAAGAGGTCGAAGAGGTTGTCGTGGAAAATGCCTACGACGACAGAGATGAAGAGCCAAGCATGACTCGCGCAATGGCGATGGAAATGTCGCCTATAGACGATGAGAAGCGAACAGTGCGTATGGCTATCTCAAGCGAAGAGCCGGTGCAACGCTCTTTCGGCATGGAAGTATTAGAACATTCAGAAGAAGCGATGGATTTATCGTTTCTCAAGTCTGGACGCGCCCCTCTCTTGTTAGACCACGATCCTGAGAAGCAGGTGGGCGTTATTGAATCAGTAAGTCTCGATGGCTCGGCCCGGCGACTCCGGGCGACGGTACGCTTTGGAAAAGGCGCACTTGCTAGAGAGGCTTTTGATGATGTGACCGATGGTATCAAGGCTAATGTAAGCATTGGTTATTCGGTTCAACAAATGGAGCGGAAGGACAAGGACACATATGTGGTCAAGAAGTTCCGTATCCACGAAGCAAGTTTAGTTTCTATCCCCGCTGATGTGACAGTCGGCGTGGGTCGGTCTAGCGAGGCTTCGCAACAACCCGTAATCGTAACTGACAATTCGGAGAAAATTATGTCAGAGGTTGATATACAAGCGGTTGAGGCACAAGCCCGTCAAGCCGCTCAAAAGAATGCCGCTCAGATTGTTGAGCTTGGCGCACGTCACAATAAGTCAGATATGGCTCAAAAAGCTATTGCTGATGGTGTGAGCATTGAAGAGTTCAGAGGTCAATTGCTCGAATCAATCGGAAGCAACGGCGCTGTTGAAGATCAAGAGATTGGTCTTACGCGAAAAGAAGTCGCTAAGTTCAGCATGTTGCGAGCAATTCACGCACTTGCTAACCCAACGGATCGACGCGCCCAAGAAGCCGCCGCATTTGAGTTTGAGGCATCACGCGCTGCTGCTAGCCAGTACGGTGTGACCGCTCAAGGCATCATGTTGCCTGCTGAAGTTCTGCGAAACTGGAAGCGCGATATGTCTGCTGGTTCTGACGGCGATCTGATTGCAGAAGACTTCAAAGGCGAAGAGTTCATCGACGCTCTGCGTAACGCTTCAAGCGTAATGCAGGCCGGTGCTCGTATGCTAGGCGGTCTGTCTGGCGACGTTAAGATCCCCAAGAAGACTGCCGCCTCTACCGCTGCGTTCGTAGCAAGTGAGGGCACGGCTGCTGCTGAGTCTGAAATGACCATCGGCAACGTGAGCATGGCTCCAAAGACTCTGGGTGCGTTCACCGACGTTACTCGTCAGTTGCTCATCCAAAGCTCTTTGGACGTTGAAGCTCTAATCCGTGATGACCTAGCTCAATCTATCGCTACTGCGATTGATAAGGCTGGCCTGGAAGGCTCTGGCTCTTCAGGTAACCCAGAAGGCATCTTGAATGTTACTGGTGTTAACCAAGTAACCAACTTTGCTGCTGCTAACCCCACGTTTGCTGAAGTCGTAACGCTGGAAACCGCAGTAGCAGAGGACAATGCTCTAATGGGCAACCTAGCCTACATCTTGCCTGCAAGCATGTACGGCGCGTTGAAGACCACTGAGAAGGCCACCAACACGGCACAATTCGTGGTTGAGCCAGGCGGAACGATGAATGGTTACACCGCAATCGTTTCTAACCAAGCTACTGCTGGAAACCTGTACTTCGGTAACTTCAGTGACTTACTTATCGGCATGTTCGGTGGGTTGGACATCGTTGTTGACCCATACAGCAACAGCACCAGCGGCACTGTCCGAGTCGTTGCGTTGCAATCTGTAGACGTAGCAGTACGTCATGCAGTGAGCTTCGCATTCGGTAACGACGGAGTGTAAAGCTGCCGAAGCCCCCACCTTCGGGTGGGGGTCTTCTTTGGAGGTTAGATGAAGTACCAAGTAATCAAGCGATGTTTTGTTAAAGGTTCCACATGGAACGTGGATGACATCGTTGAGTCCGGCAAAGACTTTGATGAGTCTCAAGTTAACGAGTTGATGGGTATGAATCGCATGGTTCCGTATGCGGAGCCTGAGAAGACCGAAGACCGATCTATTGGTCTGGGTGACGATAAGCCTCGCAGACGAACAAGAAAGAAGGCTGATTAATGGCTGTTGAGACTGCGGCAGACAGATTAGTAATGCTGTCAGACTTTGGCATTGATGTTTCTTACACGCTCCAAGGTGGTGTTGCAGAGACTTACAAAGCCATAAATGACAATGATTATGAAGCTGTAGAGGCGGGTGGGAGTGTTGCCTTTGCTGTTAGTCGCCCACGATTGACTATGAGGACAGCAGACATTCCAACGGCGGCAGAAGGTGATGCCGTTGCGTATGGAGGTGATACTTACACGGTTCACGTTGTTATGGCTGATGGGACTGGTATCACTGAGCTTATATTGAGCAAAGACTAATGGCGCATGTACGGCAGTCAATACGAGAGAATATAGAGACCACGTTGACTGGTCTTTCTACTACTGGCTCCCGCCTTTTTGCTAGTCGGGTTTACCCCATAACTTCGGCAAACCTCCCCGGCTTGGCTATTTATACGTCAGATGAGAATACTGAGTATGTAACGATGGGTTCTGACAGGACTCAGTTTAGGCGCTTGTCTGTGAATGTTGAGGCTTACGTCCAAGGCAATTCTGGTTATGACGATTCCTTGGATACGATTTGCTCTGAGATAGAGGTTGCCTTGTACTCCGATTTAACGAGGGGTGGGTACGCGAAGGATACGAAGATAACGGCGATGGATGCGGAGTTTTCTGGTGATGGAGACCAGCCTGTAGCGAGAGCCACATTGCGTGTTGAGGTGGAGTACGCGACACAAGAAAGTGATCCAACAACGGCGGTTTAGAATGATAGAGATGAAATTAAACGGCTCAATCATCCGGGTTATGCCGGATAGAGTTGAATACTTAGAATCAAAAGGCTGGGTTCGGACGGACGCTGCTATTGATGAAACCTCCGCAGAAGCGGAACAACCTGATGAATCCTTGGAGGATTAACAAATGGCTACTCATATCGGTAGAGATGGAGTCGTTAAGGTGGGATCAAATGCAGTCGCAGAAGTCCGTTCCTTTTCGATTAACCAAACGGCTGACACAGTGGAAGACACCACAATGGGTGATACTGCGCGTACCCGACTGGTAACTCTCACTTCATTTGATGGGTCGTTAGATGTGTTTTGGGATGAGACAGACACTAACGGTCAAGTTGCTCTCTCCCCTGGTTCAAACGTCACATTAGAGCTTTATCCAGAAGGCGACAGCACTGGTGATACTTATTACAGCGGATCTGTAAACGTAACTGGATTGTCGATCAGCACATCTGTCGATGGAATGATTGAGGCATCTATCACTGTTGAAGGTACCGGCGCACTAACTACGGCGACTGCTTAATGGCAAAACTAATAGATCAAGCGATTGCTCACTTTAGCAATCGTGAAATAAGAAGTATGAATGTCCCAGAATGGGACTCGAAGGTATATGCCAAGAATCTGAGCCTCGATGATAAGGCGCGTTTAGCTAAGCGTGCTGACGGAGAGGCTTTTGATTACTTGGTGTATGCCTGCATCTATGGCTTGACCGATGAAAAGGGTGACGCTGTATTCACCCTTGAAGACAAGGTGCCGCTGAAAAAGAAGGTTGATCCAAACATAGTCATCCGTCTTGGCAACTTTGTTTTAGAGGTTGAAAATGATGAGGAACAGCGCGAAAAAAACTGATTAATGACCAAGGAGAACCGACTGATCTTTTCTTCATGTATGAGTTAGCCAGTCGCCTTGGTCAGCCCCTCTCGGTGATAATGGATATGACCGAAGAAGAGTTCAATCACTGGTTTACTTACTATCGCGTTAAGCAGGAGATAGCCGATGGCGACCAGCGCCGAAGTTCTAACACGCATGACCGCCAAAGATCAGGTTACTCCGGCTTTGGCAAGGGCTGAAAAGGGTGTAAAGAGCTATCAGAAAGCCGGTAGAGAGTTAAATGGCACGATGCGACAGCTTCGTGGCATGTCTGGTCAACTTGGTCATCAGATTCAAGACGTTGCTGTTCAAGCCCAGATGGGCACAGATGCTTTTATTATCTTGGGTCAGCAGGGTTCGCAAATTGCGGCTGTGTTAGGGCCGGGAGGCGCTATGTTCGGTGCTGTCCTTGCTATCGGCGCTGCTATCGCAGGGCCATTCGTTAAGTCTCTCACTCAGTCAAATGACCTTCTGGAAGAGCTAGAGAAGAATGCGCGAGATAGCGTAACTTCCCTGCATGGATTGGAAGGCGCGCAAAGAGCTATTGCTGAGAAAGTTCTTCGTGGCAAAGAGAAGGATCTAATTGATGCTATTGGTCAAGCAGAAGAAAATCTTGAGGAGGCTAGAGATAGAAGGGACAAGAAAAGCGGCAAAAGGATTGCTGGCGGCGTTAATCGAAACGCTGCCGCATTCAAGAAAGCATCTGAGGATGTTGAGCGTTATGAAAATCAGATTGATCTAGCAAGGGCTCAGTTAGAAAACGTCCGAGAAGCATTGTCTGGTGTAGACAAGGTTTTAGTTAAGTCAAACGAAGACCTTGAAACCCAGATAGCTACTTACGGTATGAATGAACTTGCTGCCGCCGCTTACAAGGCGCAGCTTGATGGTGTTGTTACTGCTGAAGAGCGATACCAGATAGAGCTTTTGAGCCAGCTTGAAACGCTGAAAGCATTAGAAGAGCAGCGTGATGCGGCGAGAGATAAACGAAAGGAAGATATAAAAGCCGCAGAAGACCTTGCAGAAGCAGAAAGGCAAGCGTTTGAGGTTATCACTGACGTACAAAACAAGAACTTCTCTGACGAGGAGAAACGAAAAGCTAAAGAAGCTGCTGCGGAGGCCAAGCGTAAAGAGACCGCTATTGGTAATTTCAAAGATAGTCTCTTTGCTCTTGATGCTAATAACAAGAAAGTCTTTCAGATGCAGAAGGCTTTTCGTATTGCAGAAGCAACAATGGCGGCATTCCAAGGCTACAACCAAGCTATAGCCGCATTTCCTCCCCCTTTAGGTCAGATACTTGGTGCGACTACTTTTGCCTTGGGTATGGCAAACGTGGCTCAAATCAAAGCGCAGAGCTTCGAGGGTGGCGGTTTCACTGGATACGGCGCTAGGGCTGGTGGCTTAGATGGCAAGGGTGGTCGTATGGCTATGATCCACCCGAATGAGACGGTCATCGATCACACGAAAGGCGGCGCTGGAGGCATTACGGTAATCAACAACGTCGATGCTCGCGGTTCGGGCGCTGATGTAGACCAGAAGATCAAATTGGCTATGGCTCAGTCTAGCCAACAGACTATAATGACGATCCAAGATCTGATGCGTAGGAGGCGGTTCGTATGACCACATTCACATTTCCTAGCATCACGCCCACGACGAACACATTTGAGCTTGTAGCTAATACAAGGACGTTTCAAAGCCCACTGACTAACGCAGTACAAACGACATCGCGCAAGGGTTCTTTGTGGCGAGCTAGTCTNCAGTTCAACAACCTATCAGGCGATGACCGCCAAGAGATGCAGGCGTTTNTGGTGAAGCTNAACGGACANCANCATNGNTTNACGCTNCANGANCANTCNNNCACNCNNAGAGGCGCGGGTGGCGGCAACTTAACAGTCAACGGTGGTACTCAATCGGGTACCAGTCTGGTCTGTGATGGGGCTACTGCGAGCGTGAATAACTACCTTAGAGCCGGTGACTACATCTCGTTTAACAACGAACTTCACATGGTTGTCGCTGATGCAAACTCTGACGGTTCTGGCAATGTTACCTTGTCAATTGCACCTCCAATACGCAAAACGCCAGCAGATGACACGATTGTAGACTATACGACTCCTGTTAGGGGTGTATTCATGCTCGCTGGCCCGGCTTCTTGGGATACTAGCCCCGGCATTGTCTCTAATTTTAACATTGAGGCGGTCGAGGACGTTCTAGCATGAGTCGCGGCTTTCCTTCTAATGTCCTGACTGCGCTGGCATCGCAACACGTTGCGCTGGTTACGTTTGCTGAGTTGCAGTTCCCATCTGGGACGGTGTACCTGCACAACTCCATCGGCACTTACACATGGGGTGGTGAGGACTGGCTGGGTGTGGGTGATCTGGGGGAAATCAGCCAGATTGAAGAAGGCGCAGACGTTAGCCCTTACAAAATCACGCTCTCCCTCTCTGGTTTGGACGCGACCATCTCAGGTGCTGCGCTGACAGAAGATTACTACATGCACCCCGTTAAGGTNTATCTGGGTGTCTTGGACGCAGACGATGCGTTGCTCGCTGACCCGACTATCGTGTTTGAAGGCGCGATGGATCAGATGAATGTATCCGTGGGCGCGAGTGGTGGGGATGTTATCGCCCTCACAGCAGAGTCAGAGCTTGCGCGGTTCGACCGGGCATCCAATCTCAAATACACAGATACTCAATTACAAACCGACTTCTCAGGTGATTTGGCGTTTGAGTTTATGGCTGACATCGACGGGGCTAAGATTCGCTGGGGTGATCCTAACTCTGATTCTGTCGCTGGTGGAACTGCCACGCCAAAAATTAATTTAGACCGTATAAATGTGAATCCGAGAGCGTGATGCGGGTTCATTCAGCACTCAACAAATGGCAGCGCCGTCAGTTCAATTATGGCGACGCAGACTGCTGCCAGTTCACAGCCTTTGTGGTCAAAGAACTGAGCGGCAGGGACTATTCCTCGCAGTTTAAGTACACCAGTGAGGCTGAGGCTGAACTTATCGTCGGGCGTGAGGGAGAGTTAGTGGACTTTATTGCCAGCGTGTTAGGTAAGGCGAGTTCAGAGTTGAAAGACGGTGATCCTTGTGTCGTAGAAATCCCTATAGTTGGTCAGGTTTGCGGCATCAAGCTGTCCGATAAGATTGTGTGCCTGACGGCGAAGGGGATGGTGCGGATACCAGACCGCTATTTACTAGCCGGATGGAGCGTCTAAATGCCACAGGTAGTGCCGTTTTTAATCAAGGTTGGT
>FUFK010064697.1_pt1 | contig 12126 bp, 13 predicted proteins | sample 1021851 | NCBI WGS metagenome assembly FUFK01 (sample SAMEA51879418, study PRJEB19060) | metagenome
TGCATTTTTTCCCCAAAAAAATTGTTTCACCACACCAACTTAGGCAAGAAATATACCAAGCGGTTTGAGACGAAAGAGGAATACAAGGTATTGAAAAATAGAAACTATTTAAATTTTAGCAATNGTGAAGCCCCGAGGAATCCGGNCTGTGCTCCTGAACGTGGGCACTCTTTTCCGAAATGCTCCATTGTGGGGCTTCAGGCAGTGGGTTACGAGCAAACAAGCCCACTCGGCTAAAATACGGAATTAGTTGTGATCAATTCCTGAATTCTTCAGAGTTTCGAGAAGCCAAAAGGCTGCCAATTTGTAGCACAATGGCNATAAAAGTACCGGTTGCAACTGGAAACCCCAATAGAATGCTCAAATAGGTTGGAATATTTATCCCCAAGGATCCAAAAAATCCAGGTACAGTCATCAGCCCAAGTGAACAGGTCGATGCAATGATAAGCGTGCGAACGCCCGCTTTAGCTCGATCGCGACTGATCGTCCAGCCGGTATACGCGATTAATGCGAACAAAAACCCTGTCGCCCCGTGCAACACGCCTCCNGGAATCATTGTGAANAAGAAGCTAACTAATGGTATCGATCCAACCAATACTAAAAGGATTGCTAAAACCAAGCCGATCCGCCTACTGGCGACTCCAGTGATCGCGATCACCGCATTATTTTGACTGAACGTCGTATTCGGAAACGCACCAAGAAAGGCAGCTAGCATGGTATTCACACCGTCCGCCATTACGCCGCCTCGCAACCGATCCATATAAACTGGACCCTCTATNGGTTGAGCAGAGACAGAGGATGTCGCTGTAATATCACCGATCGTTTCTGTAAGNGAAACAAGAAAAATCGGTAGCAAGAGAAAGAGAATAAGNAGATCGAAATCCAATGAAAACCGAAATGGAGCTAATAGAAAAAACACCCCGATTTCTTCTGACGAGTTCACTGTCAAATCCCCCAATAAAAAGGCAACAAAAAACCCAGCTGCCAGTCCGAGCGACAAACTCAACAGCCGAGCTAATGGCCAAGCCCTTGTAGAAAGGAAAATTATTGTTCCAACAGTTATACCGAGCTCGATGAAGGTGTAAGCAAGTCTTGCTCCTTCACGGTCAGAGATGGTGTATAAAATATTGTTGCCAGCTGAAAACAGTAATGACACACCCAGNAAAAATATGGTGGTTCCAGTCACCTCGGGCGTGAAAACCTTTTTAAGTTGATCGAGAAAAAAACTAGCTGCGATAACTATTGCACCCCCCACCGCGCTACACCCCATTAACGTACCAATCAACTGGTCGATGCCAGTTCCAGGAGGTGCCACCGAGGCCGCGTATGCCATGGGGCCGATGAACGCGAAACTAGTTCCTTGAACTGAAAGTAAGCCTGATCCCAAACTTCCGAATCGACGAACTTGTATAAACGTCGCTATGCCGGAAACTACCAGCGATGCGTTTATAACGTATCGGGTCGCGTCTGAGTCTAAACCGATAACGCCAGCCAGCAATAACGGCGCGGTTAAAATACTTGCTGCTATCGCGAACAAATGCGCAAAAGCTGTGAGAACAGAATCTCTCAGGCCGGGCTCATCCTCCAAGCCATAACTAAGAAACTGCCTCGGTTTTACATTCATGATGGCGTTTTTTCCAGCAAGCAATCATCTTCAAAGCTAACTCCTAGTGGTACGGAGTTGCAATACCCATCGCCAAATCGATGGACCGTTAGTTTTCCGGACTATCACTTTAACGAACCTTAGGTAGGCAAGCGACGGACAAAGGCAGTCGAATAATTCTTACTTTTGGTCCGAGTAGTATGAGCTCCATCACGCACCAAATACGGTCTGGCTATCGTGAAACTGCACCGCTTTGCATCGGCTTTTTGAGAGTTTCGCTAACAAACTAGCCAAAGGAGTAATGAATAATAACGAACTTCACCTGATTACTTTCGTTGGCATAACTTTTGCTGCAAACTCTTGGGAGTGCTTAGTTGACCGTCCCAGACAANAAATGGGGACAAAGTTATGGGGAAAGAATAACGCAGAAAGAGCTATCGTGGCCGTGCTAGTTTATCGAAGATTGTGCGGCTCTGTAGACTCTATCAAACAACAATGTGTAGCTTCACCAAGCTTCTGAGCCACATGAAAGTTCAGCNAATATAAGGTTCAAAATGTCGATAAAGAGAGCTGTCGCAAAGTTAATTCCATTTCTAATTTTAGGGTGCCACTCACTGACAGCGATCGGGGAAGACGCGATCGACTTGCAGGTACAAGCCGACANGCTGGCCGCCANTAGCCAAGCTCGAATCAATCGATACGACGATGAAGCGAAAGCCGCGCTGCAAGCCTATCGAGTCGCGCTAAAGAGAGCCGAAAGTCTCGAAATTTTTAATAAGCAGTTAGAAAGATTGGTCGACTCGCAAAAAGAAGAAATTGAGTCCATAAAACGCCAGATAGACGAGATAGAAAGTATAGAGACCGGTGCTCTACCTTTAATGCTGGAAATGACCGATACCTTGGAGCAAATGATCCTTGCGGACACACCTTTTCTACTCGCAGAAAGACANGACAGAGCCGCAAATCTCGCTTCAATTATTGATAGAGCCGATGTCACCGCCGGAGAAAAATTTCGTCGAATAATGGAGGCTTACATTATTGAAGCGGACTATGGGCGAACAGTAGAGGCCTACCGCGGTGACATTAAGCTGGAGGAGCAGATCAAATCCGTCGATTTCCTGCGTATCGGAAGGACAGGCCTCTATTTCCAGACCCTTGACGGAAATGAAACTGGCCGCTGGAACGAGCAAAAGAAGGGCTGGGAAATCCTTGATGACAGCTATACGAGAACTGTTAGAGATGGACTAAGAATAGCGCGCAAACAAGCACCGCCAGATTTGCTGAAATTACCAATCAGCAAGCAGGAGTCCCAAATATGAAATTTGATTATCTACCCAGACTTATCGCCGCGGCATTGTTCTTTGTTAGTAACTTTGCTTGGTCGTTAGAGGCTGAGCAAGAGAAAACGATGGCTGACATATTGCGGGAAATCCGTTCGATCAACGAAGCGGACGCAGATAGATATAAGACCCGCGAAACACAATTTAAACAAGAGGCAGCTAACCAAAAAGCACTCTTGAGGGCTGCGGAAGACGAGGTCAGACGTCAGGAACGTGCCAGGAATAGACTTCAAAAAGATTTTGACAACAACGAGGAGATACTAACGGGGCTTGAATCCTCTCTCGATAAGAGGGTGGGAGACCTCGGTGAACTATTTGGAGTTTTTCGCCAAACAGCTGACGATACTCAAACTATGCTGTTTGACTCTTTGATCACTCTGGAATTCCCTGCTCGTCGAACCAAAATATCCAAACTTGCGGAAAGTGATGAGGTGCCAACAATCGCACAGATGCGTGCGCTGTGGACCCTTCTCATCGAAGAGTCTGCCCTCTCGGGAACCATCAGCAAATTCCAAGCCAGCGTAGTTAGGCCNTCAGGGGAGAAATACGATGCAGATGTAACCCGAGTNGGCTCATTCAACGTTATCACCGAAGATCGCTATCTCAACTACCTTGCAGAAAATGACGAATTGGTAGAGCTGCCGCGACAACCTGCGGGCGCCGTCCGAAGCTCTGCTGCAGACCTCCATGATGCCGATCCTGGGCAAGAAGTGGGATTCTTTATAGATCCATCAAGAGGAGCTCTACTAGGTTTACTGGTCCAGTCTCCTAGTTTGGGAGAGCGGGTCGAGCAAGGTAAGGCAGTAGGTTACGCAATAATTCTTTTGGGTATCGTCGGACTCATAATCGTTGGACAGAGGTTGCTCACGCTAACCAGAATTCGTTCTAGAATTAACAACCAAATGAAGGACCTTGAGACTCCACGCCCGGATAATCCGCTTGGAAGAATCTTGATTAGTTATATTGAGAACAAGCATCTCGATTTGGATACGATAAAAAGCAGAGTGGAGGAGGTCATGTTTTCGGACCTCGCTGAAATCAAAAAAGGATTACAGCTAATCAAGGTGTTTGCTGCAGTTGCACCACTGATGGGTTTGTTAGGAACGGTTATTGGTATGATCGGCACATTCCAAGCAATCACCCTTTTTGGGACCGGAGATCCAAAATTGATGGCTGGAGGAATATCTCAAGCCCTTGTTACGACGGTCTTGGGACTATGTGCTGCAATACCGTTAGTCCTCAGTCATGGTCTTTTGTCCTCCCAATCAACGAAGCTAGGAAAACTGATTGGAGAGCAATTCCTGTCAGTCGTTGCAGACAAGGCCCAACAAGAGGCAATCAAAGAGAACTAGCGAAAGTGTATTTTATAAGTGACCTGCAGCTTTATTTCAGTCGAGGTGGAGAGGTTCTCTACATAATACTAGGTCTTTCGATTTGGCTGAACTGGCTTATCATGGATAGATACTTCTTCTTTTTTAAAATACAACCAGAGATAAGTAATAAGGCTATATCAACCTGGGAACAAACGGATGACAAGACATCCTGGTTGGCAACCGTAACGAGCCAGCGACTGATCTCAGAAGTGGAAGTGGATATGATCAGCAATTTGAGGTTGATCCCCGTGATTATCGCGCTTCTACCACTTGTCGGACTTTTAGGTACCGTTACGGGAATGATCCAGGTCTTCGAGGTTATGGCATTTCTGGGATCGGGAAATCCTAGGGCAATGGCGAGCGGCGTCAGTGCGGCAACAATACCAACGATGAGCGGGATGGTTGTAGCGCTCTTTGCAATACCTTTCTCAACTCAGTTGAATAGGAAATATCAAAGCGAAATTCGAAGATTGAAAAATACAATAAAACCAGGAGCTTAAATCGCGTGTCAGATTCGATCGATTCACTGTTAAACGAAGAAGAGGAAAACCAAATTGACCTGACGCCGATGTTAGACGTCGTTTTTATCATGCTCATCTTTTTTATTGTTACTTCCACATTTGTAAAAGAATCCGGCGTAGATGTCAGTCGTCCCAACGCGGATACCGCTGTAGTCACTGAGTCGAATAGCATTCAGATAGGCATCACATCCTCAAATCAAATTTTTATGGATAAACGTCAAATCGATAAAAGAGCTGTAAGAGCCAATGTGGAGAGAGGGCTGGCTGAAAACGCCGGCGCAGCGGTCATAATTGTGGCGGACGCTGATTCAAAAACAGAAACTTTAATCGAAGTGATGGATCAATCTCGCCTGGCAGGCGCTACTAACGTTTCTGTGGCCGCAGACGAGGGTTATTAGCAAAATGTTGCTCGCGCGCACCGCACTGATGTGGTTGTTGTCCGCTTTTGTCGGAGCTACACTGTTTTACGTCATGCACCTGATGATCAGACCCGACGCAATTTTTGAAAAACCGGAAAAAAATAGAGTCTTTCTTGACTTCGTACGAGTCAAACAAAACGAGATCACGCAAACAAAAAAAAGAAAGCCTCCACCGGAACCACCATCGCCAGAAGAAACACCAGAAACACCAGAACTAACGAATCAGATGGCCAATCTTAATCCGAATATATCCATGGATATGCCAACGATTGGACTCCCTGTTAATTCTGGTGACGGTCCTTTTCTGGGAACTCTTCAACAGGGCGCAGGGATGCAGGGCTTTGACACTGACGTGATTCCTCTAGTGAGGGTCGCCCCCATCTACCCTAGAACTGCTAAGCAAGCAGGAATAGAAGGTTCTGTCACGATGGCAGTGACCATACGTCCAGATGGCAGCGTATCCAACGCTAAAATATTGGAATCCAAACCGAAAAGGCTGTTTGATAAGTCTGCACTAGATGCGATAAAAAGATGGAAATTCAGGCCAAAAGTTGTCAATGGATCACCAGTCTCGCAGCGGGCCAGACAAGTAATCGAATTCAAACTTGACAGCGCAACATGAGAAAAATATTTAAAACCTGGGAAATACCCACGCTTTGCTCTTGGTTTCTTCTGCTCATCTTTATTTCTGGCCAGACGTTTGGTGACTCGGTTACGACGAAAACTTATCGAGCGCTGACAAGCATTCAGGAACAGATAGCAGGGAGCGAGGGGATCGAACCCGATTTAGACGGAGGAATTGACCGTCTCAAGGAACTCCTGGATACAGTCTCGGAAGGCTCTCTTGATGAAGCGTTAACGCTTCAGACCCTTGGTTACGCAGTAATGTCGAACGAAGAATTTAAGCCTGCAATAGGTTACCTCCGGCGCAGTCTCGACACCAACAAGTTGCCTCAAAACGTGGTCTTTAATGTTGGATACATTGTGGCGCAGCTATATGCCGCGCTAGGCGATTTTAGTGAGGCTCTTGCATTTGCGAAAGATTGGTTTGCAAATCTTGAAAACCCATCATCTGATCAATTTATGTTTATGGCCAATATTTACGCGCAAGAAAAACGCTATGAAGAATCGATAGGCTATGCACTAGAAGCGATAGACGCCTCGGAGAGCCCAAAAGAAACCTGGTACCAACTTCTAACCGCTAACTATTTTGCTCTTGAGGATTTTCAGCAGGCGGCGAGCACATTAAGAATCATGATTGACCTCTGGCCAAATGAGATTACCTACTGGGAACAACTAGCCAGCGTCGATATGCTTGAAGGAAAGCTTGAAAATGCTTTGGCCTCTCTAAGGGTCGCATTCGAAGTTGGTCTTATACAAAAAGAATCCACGATTAAATCGCTGGTTCAACTCAGTATCAGACAAGGAGTGCCCGAGAACTCTGCTAGGGTACTCGAGAGGAGCCTCAAAACGGGTCTGGTGCCAGAAGAGAAGGAATATTATGGCCTCATGGCTCATGCATGGCGCGAAGCGAGAGAGTATGAAAATGCAATCGTGGCTCACGAGACTTCGGCGAGTTTGTCAGAAACGGGTGAGCCATTTGTCCGCATCGCTGATATTCATATGAAATTTAATCGTTGGTCAGAGGCTGAAGAGGCCCTCAAAAAAGCACTAGATTATGATCTCTCGGACGAGGGAAAAGCTTGGTTATTGTTAGGCATCACTCAAAGTGAGCTGTTNAATTTCGATGCCGCACGAACCTCGTTGAGAAAGGCGAGAGCTCAAAAATCGACGTCAAAATCTGCCCAAAAGTGGCTGAGATATTCGGAAGATATGCGAAGACAAGCTGACTGGATTGCAGAAAATAGCTAGACAAAAGTTCTCGGTAAGCTGACTGGAATGTTTNATTCGTATTCCTTTAGGACTCGCCCGAGCTGATAGCTCCAGATAATATTTCGTAAAGATCTGGTCTGTGAGATCGAACTTCCTCGGTCGTCAAACCCTCCAACGAATGCGGGAATTTTAACCAGCTATCAACTTCGTGAACGTAAAAGTCTGGTGTTAGTTTAGTCTTGTTCCTCCCTGGTTTAAAATATGGCACCGCTATTCGAATCTCTNTTGGGGTGTTCAGTCTTGCCCTTCGGCGCAACTCCTTAATCACCGCTTCAATAGTTAGCCCCGTATCCCAAACATCATCTACAATAAGCAAACGATCTTCGTGTATCACGGTTTTGGCCAAATAGTTCAACCCATGTACTTGCACTTGAGAGGCTTGGTCGTCGATTCCATGGTATGAGGAGGTTCGTATGGCGATATGATCGCTCTCTATACCCCTATATTTCAGAAATTCCTGTACCGCAATCCCTATGGGAGCCCCTCCCCTCCAAATCGCAATCATAAAACTCGGCTCGAAATTAGCTCGTATCACCTGAGCAGCGAGCCTGTATGAATCCAACAGCAATTCATCAGCATCAATAAATACTTTCTCTGAAACCATCGTCTTACTTCCAGACAACTTGGTTTATCATAGTGCTGACCTCCTCATTTGTGGGAATGCGTCGAGTTCTCTAGNTTAATGCATAATGCAGAAAAAGTACGTCAACGAAAAAACCCTTATACAGGATTCCTTTAAGTTAGGAGTGAAGGTCTATGAAAGTGGTTTCCGGCCTGACTTCTTGGTAGGACTATGGCGAGGAGGAAGCTCGGTAGGGATTTATGTGCAAGAATGCCTCCAGTTCCTGGGTGTGGAGACCGACCACATCTCTCTTCGAACCTCTTATCAGGGACAGCCGGACTACCAAAATATGATTGATNGTGCTCAAGAGATAAAGGTCCATGGGATGCAATACCTCCTCGAGAATNTCAATAACGACAATCGCCTTCTCATCGTAGACGACGTCTTCAGTTCTGGTAGCAATACCCAGGCAGTCATCAATCAACTACGAGCAAGGCTCAAACGCAACATGCCGCAAGACACAAAAATCGCCGTTACCTGGTACAAACCCAAGCGCANCCGNGGCGAGCATGCCCCGGACTTCTACATAAATGCAACAGATGATTGGCTCGTTCTTCCNTACGAGCTCACTGGATTAACGAAAGAAGACATAGAGGCCCACAAACCCGGCGTAAAAGAAATTCTNGATTCCGTCTAAACCCCGCAACTCTGGCCATATGCGTTATGTCAATCTGCTAGACCTCCGGCTATCCAGAGGCCGAGCAACTCTCGTTCCTCGTCCAGCATCTCGGTCTTATTCATAAANGGCATTTCTCTAGTGTCAACCGCCCTTGCTTTAATTCTGGGTGCCCAATTNTCGATCTGCGACCAATCATCTAAAAATACCCCACTTGGTGCGACTTTAAAGATCTCGTCCGAGGGTGCCGACGAATGGCACTGAACGCACCTGTCGTTAATTATTTTGACGACTTGATCTCGATTGACGCGTGCACTCGCCTCTGTCGGTTGCTCAAATATTGGCGCAGGGGCAATTAGAAAGGCCAATAAAATAACTGCCATAGACGAGCCCGCCAATATAATCGGGCGATTAATTTTTTTATGACGAAGAACGAAATAGTATCTAACCAGCGCAGTGATACCGCATATAGCTATCAAGATCAGCCAATTGTANGAATGGCTATATGTCATTGAGTAATGACCACTGATCATTATGAAAATAATCGGAAGGGTCAGATAAGTATTATGGGTCGAGTGTAGCTTCGCTCTCTGACCCCAAGCGGGGTCCAAAGGATTCCCTTGCTCAACAGCGGTCACTAGAGCCTTTTGAGAGGGAATGATNACTCGAAAGACATTCCCCACCATTATTGTTCCAATAACGGCCCCAAAGTGCATAAAGGCACCNCGACCNCTNAAGAGATGCGTCAACCCGTAAGCGAGGACGGTACCAAACACAACTAATATAATCGCTATCGTTAAACTGTTGTCTTTCAGCGGACTTCGGCAAAGCAGTTCATAAAAGATATAACTTAGAAAAATCGTGCTGAGACCGAGGCCAATTGCCTGGCCTTGACTGAGTTCCGCGATCGTGGGGTCAATGAGATAAGCCTCTGCACCCAGGTAGTAGATGAGCGTCATAAGAACCATGCCGGTCAACCAAGTTGTATAGGCTTCCCATTTGAACCAATGGAGAACTTCAGGCATCGATCCGGGCGCTAACTTATATTTCGAAACCTCATAAATTCCGCCTCCNTGAATGGCCCATAGTTCGCCCTTTATACCTCGCTCTTCTTTCCAATCAGGCGGCATCTCCAAGTGATTATCTAGCCAGATAAAGTAGAACGATGCACCTATCCAAGCGATTCCAGCAATGATGTGAAACCAGCGAAAAAAGAGTGCAAGCCAATCCAGAAAATATGCATCCATGTTTATTTTCTAGTTCCACTGCATAGAGATTTCAAAACAATTTACTCTCAATAGGTTATGTCTCTATCATGGGACTTTTCTCCCATAATCCAAGTTTCCTTTATAAGCCGGTCATCGCCGAGCATCATCATGGCGAAAAGCTGTTCATTTAGATTTTTGCTCACATCTAGACGATGCTTGATTATAGGCGTCGCTTCTCTGTCCAAAATAAGGAAATCCGCTTCCTTCCCGGTCAAAAAATTTCCGATACTGTCCTCCAAATCAAGTGCCCGAACGCCTCCGAGCGTCGCCAAATAGAATGCCTGCAAGGGACTAATATCCTCGCCTCTCAGTCTGGCGACCTTGTAGCCGTCCGCGAGTGTCCGCAAAATAGAGANCTCGCAGCCTCCTCCAATATCGGATCCGATTCCAACTCTGACTCCGTGTTCAACAGCCGACTTCATAGAAAAAAGACCGCTTCCTAAAAAAAGATTCGAATTAGGGCAGTGTGCGATAACGGATCCTGAGGTGTTTAATCGCGACCACTCTTCATTGTCAAGATGAATACAATGCGCAAAAACACTTCGGTGCCCAAGAAGATCGTATTGGTCATAAACATCCAGATAATTTTTCGCACCCGGGAAAAGCTCTCGTATGGAGTCCACCTCTGACCGATTCTCTGAGAGATGTGTTTGAAGATATACACCGGGATATTCTTTCAATAATAATCCCGCAAGATTCAACTGTTCCGGGGTAGAAGTTATCGCGAATCGCGGTGTAACCGCATAACGAAGGCGACCTTTATCGTGCCAGGACTCGATGAGGGACTTACTTTCAACATAAGAGGACTCCGGACTATCTGTTAGTTCAACGGGNGCATTGCGATCCATCATTACCTTCCCAGAGATCATACGTAAATTTCGTTTCTCACAACTTCGAAAAAAGGCATCTACTGAATTCGGGTGTACTGTGCCGAATACTAGAGCTGTGGTCGTGCCCACCCTAAGTAGCTCGTCGAGAAATCGCTCGGCGCAAACTTCTGCGTACTCTGAATTCGCAAACTTCATTTCAGCTGGGAAGGTGTATCGGTTTAACCAATCCAAAAGCTCTTCACCGTGCGACGCCATTACCTCTAGCTGCGGATAGTGAATATGTGCGTCTACGAATCCAGGGCAAATCAGACAATTAGGATGCTGAACTAGTTTAGTCCCGCTTGGCAGACGNGGTATAACACTGGAGGCTTCTCCACAATCTGAGATCAGTCCATTTTCAATAACAAGCAAACCATCTTCATAATACTCAAAAGCCGAGTCAACATCTGTTTCGCCAGGATCATCAAGAAAGTGCAGCAGGCTAGCGCGGTGAGCCACAATCATGGTAGATAAGCTCTCACTCGGGATCGACNATANNTTGAAGCTGGAGAAATGGGCCTCATCTTGTGATNAGAAGGGAATGTTCGGACTGAAGTAAATATTCATCAAAGTTGTCTTCTGGGCCTGATCGTTCAATCACNACAAATCTTGTCGTGCCGTTCAAACATAGATTGTGGTGATGCCAGACTCCTTTGCCGATATTGACACTCTGATCTGGCCTCGCCAAAAATGCCCGTACCTCATTCAGCTCTAGATCCCCAGGCTTAGCGACAACAACGATNTAGGGGTTGTTATCGATATTGATGAACGCTTGACTACTCAAGGGGTGTCTTTCCAACGCGTTTAAACGAAAAGGGAGTTCTATCGGTTGTGTCTCAAACATTGTAATGACGGCGGACCCATTCTCGTCACCACTCACCACTGTAGACCGTTCACTAGACCGTAACGTATAACCATTGTTTATCAGACTTCCTGAGCTTATCGAGGCGCCATCAATTACATCCCCATAATCTTTAAATGAAGAGCTACTAAGGGTTTCTAACTCGATATGCCTTACAACCATCAACTGCCTCGATAGGTCGAGTATCCAAAAGAAGACAGGAGCAATGGAACATGGTGTGGTCTATCTTTATCCTGCACGAAGAATTCGACGATAACTTTGGGATAAAACACCGGTTGGCCTTGGGCTGCGAAGTAGCTCGCAGTTTCGAACTCTAACCGATAACTCTCTGTTTTAAGCGTCTCATCTGGGTTCAAGAAATTATCTATTCGCCCATCCTCATTAGTCGTGCAAGAGCATATTAGACTAGGTCCCTCTGCTGNCCCACGATACAAACTTACCGTTACTCCCGCAGCGGGTAAGCCTTTGTTTGTGTCTAATATATGGGTCGAAATCTTGCTCATGGTCCATTCATCAAACGCAACTGCATAATCCTTCTCTGTTCTTCTCCTGCATTTCTCAATTCTTGCTCTCTCGTATTCTCGAGCCGGTCGGTTAAAAGCTTAAGTATTTCTGAACCCGATTTCCCAGTCGCAAAAACAATAAAAATGAATCCAAATTTCTTAAAATATTTTTCATTCGCCTCCCTAAGATCCAGTTTTGTTTGATCATCTGCCTTCATCGCCGAAGATTGTTCTTTC
>FUFK010047326.1_pt1 | contig 12125 bp, 18 predicted proteins | sample 1021851 | NCBI WGS metagenome assembly FUFK01 (sample SAMEA51879418, study PRJEB19060) | metagenome
CCTGCTATCCTAAACAGTACAACGGCCGAAATGCTCGGACTAGAAGAGGGCGACCCCCTATGGGAAGATGCATATCCGATAGAGCGGTTAGAAGAAATTAAAAAGACTGTAGGAACAAGAGAGTGGACATCTCTCTATAACCAGACACCATCGATTGAAGAGGGTAACGTCATAAAGAGGTGGTGGTGGAAGTATTGGTCAAAAGAAAAGATGCCCAATATAGAGTATGTCATACAATCATGGGATACAGCGTATACAGCGTCAAGCACATCNGATTATTCTGCATGTACCACATGGGGAGTATTTAATGGACAAGGCGGTTTCAATGTATTTCTATTAGATTCCTTTAGGGAGAGGTTAACCTTTCCGGAACTAAAGAATGCAGCGATACGATTATACAACGATATGCAACCAGACCAAGTTCTCGTTGAGGCAAAGGCGAGTGGTTTATCTCTGGTGCAGGAGTTGATGAGAACGGGTATACCGATTACACCATTTAATCCAAAGAGGATGGATAAACTCGCAAGAGTGCACTCAGTGGCACCCTTGTTTGAAAGCGGGAGAATATGGTGTCCGGATACTGACGAGTCGGAAGCAGTTGTCTCACAGGCAGCAGCGTTTCCAAACACAAAGAATGATGACTTGGTTGATTCAATGACACAAGCATTGATAAGATTAAGAAAAGGGTTTATGGTATCACATCCACAGGATATGCCATTTGAAGAGCCGACAGGGCCGAAAGGGAGTTATTGGTAATGAATGTAAAAGANTCAATTAAGAAGCACGAAGGATTTAGAACAAAGGTATATCTCGATACGCTAGGAAAGCGAACTGTGGGGTACGGCCATCTTTGTGTAGAGGATTACTGGGAGGATGATGTTGAGTATACAGAGGCACAACTCGACAGAGTATTTGAACAAGATTTTGCAAAAGCGGAAGATGCAGCAAACCGACTTTGCAAGGACAACGGATGCGAGGGCATTCCGCAAGAAGCAAAAAACATAATTATAGAGATGGTATTTCAACTGGGCCCTACAGGGGTATCCAAGTTCCGCAACATGTGGAAATGTTTGTCAGAGGAAAATATGGTTGGTGCGAGCTATGAGATGCTCGATTCCAGATGGGCAAAACAGACTCCTAATCGGGCGAATGAAATGGCAAATCATATGAAAAACATAGGAGTATAGAATGTTAAAATTAACAATGGAGGCAATTAAAAAATTACCTTTAGCAGGTGTTATTGATTACGCTTTTAAATTAGGGAAAGAGAGAGAAAAAAATCCAAACGACCCAAAATTAAAAAGTGCTGTGGATGCAGTAAAAGAAACTGTTCCTGCAAAAGTATATAAAAGATTTATGGATGCTTACAACGCAGGTTCTAAAGCAGGCGGTGGCATGATGGAAATGCGTAAAAAAGGTATGGGTCTTAAAATGGCTAACGGGGGTTCTGCACTAAAACCAGTTCCACCGGATAACAAAGGATTAGCAAAACTTCCTACACCTGTTAGAAATAAAATGGGTTTTATGAAAGATGGTGGCATGGTTAAAAAAAGAGCTAAGTCTAAATCTAAAAAATCTAGAGGTATGGGCGTAGCTAAAAGAGGCGGAAAATTTAAAGGAACTTTCTAAATGGTAATAACTCCACTAGAGCCAGTTAACCCTTTAATACAAGAAGAGGTTACAATTATTGCAGAGGGAGAGGTAGAACCTCAACCAACTGTAACAGATAATCTGGCAGAACAACTTGATGAGGAAACACTAGACGATATTGCTAGTGAACTGATTGATGCATTTGATGCGGATGTCCGTAGTCGTAAAGATTACGAGGATACCATCAAGAAGGGTATGGAGTTATTAGGATTAAAGATAGAAGATACGACTAAACCTTTTCCGGGTGCGTGTTCAGCACATCACCCAATGATGATTGAAGGAGCAGTGCAATTTCAATCACAAGCAATAAAAGAATTGTTTCCATCTGGTGGCCCAGTTAAGACACAGATAGTTGGAGAAAGAAACGAGGGTTCTGTAAGACAAGCAAACAGAATCAAAGAGTTTATGAATTACCAACTAACGGAAACAATGGAAGAATACTTTGATGACTTCGACCAGATGTTATTCTATCTTCCTATTGTNGGTAGTTGTTTTAAAAAAATATACTACGATGAAAGTTTAAAAAGACCTGTATCAAGATTTATACCAATCACAGATTTTGTTATATCATACAATACAACAGATTTAAGAACCTCTGGTAGATACACGCATATCATTCGCATGACGCAAAACGAACTGCGGAAGAAAATTGCTAATGGTTTCTATATGGATATGGAAACTGATATGAATCCAGAAGANGATGACTCNAACGATATAACACAAAAGATACAAGACATAGAGGGTATCACACCTTCAAANAATTATCAGAAGGATGGTAGATTTACTATTCTTGAAATGCATGTAGATTTAGATGTGCCCGGATATGAAAAAGATTTTGCATGTCCATACATTGTTTCAATATGTAAAGAAACAAAGCAGGTATTATCTATTCGTGCAAACTTTGAAGAAGACGACCCAGACTTTAAAAGAATACAACACTTTGTACANTATAAATTTTTGCCGGGTTTTGGTTTTTATGGATTAGGTTATGTTCACTTACTAGGTAATCTACAAAAATCAGTTACAACTATACTTCGCTCATTAGTTGATGCAGGACAGTTCTCTAACCTACCGGGTGGCTTTAAAGCTAGAGGCATGCGTGTGGAAGGAGAACAACCTGTAGGTTTTGGTGAGTTNAGAGATGTAGAGGGATACGGAGAAGATATTCGTAAGTCTATTGTTCCTTTACCTTTCAAAGAACCATCGCAAACTTTGTTTGCATTACTAGGTTCTATGACACAAGAAGGTAGAAGACTAGCTGCNATTACAGACTTACAAGTTGGTGACATGAACTCTAATGCACCTGTAGGAACGACAATTGCTTTATTAGAGCAAGGCATCAAAGTTATGTCTTCTATTCACAAGAGACTACACAAAGCACAAAGAGAAGAGTTTAAAGTTATTGCAAGAATAAACCAAGACTTTATGCCAGACTATTATCCTTACAGAATACAAGGAGATAGTAGATTTATATTTAAAAAAGATTTTGATTCTAACATAGATATACTCCCTGTGTCAGACCCAAACATCTTTTCTACTGCACAAAGAGTTTTACTTGCACAAACACAATTACAAGCGGCAGCAGCAGCACCACAAATACACGATATGAAAGAAGCATACAAAAGATTGTATGAAGCTCTTGATGTCAAAAATGTGGATGACATACTGTTACCAGAAATGGGTGCAAAGAGAAAAGACCCTGCAACAGAAAACTATGCAATGATGTATGGTAGACCAGTGAAGGCATANGCATCACAAGACCATGATGCACACATAGCAGTTCACCAAGCTATGCTTAGTGACCCAACTATGACTCCACAGTCACCACAACTTGCACANGCACTAGCGGGAACTATTCTATCTCATATTCAAGAGCACATGGCTCACAAGTATAGAACACTNGTTATGACACAGAGTGGTGCAGATTTACCACCTGCTCCAGAGTATGATAAATCTAATCCGGGNAAAGANGAAGNNTANCCNGAGATGACNCCAGAAATGGAAAATCAAGTTGCTAAACTACAGGCACAAGCAGCGATGCAAATGTCACAACAAAATCAGCAAGCGGCACAGCAGGCAGCACAGCAACANCAAATGGCTGACCCTCGTGTTCAGATTGCAATGCAAGATTTAGCAATCAAGAAACAAGAAGCTGACAGAAAAGTTATGGACTCTCAAGCAAGAGCAGACCACAGAAATAGACAACTAGAAATGCAAGAACAAAAAGAGGCAGCAGATGCACAGATTGATATTGCAAAACTAGAATTAGAAAAAGCAAAAGCAGAATCTGATATTCAATTAGATGCTTCTAAAATAGAATCTAATGAAAGAAGAGATGCATTAAGAGCTAGAGCAAACAAGTCTTTGGCAAGAGAAAAGACTATGAGTGAAATAGCAAAACAAAACATGAAGGACAAACAATAATGGTTTTACCACTTTTAGCATTAGCACCATATGCAGGAGCAGGATTAGCGGCATTAGGAGGAGCAGGAAGATTTTTTAACTCTCCTATGGGTCAAAGAACTGTGCAAGGTGGCATGAATTTATTTAATAGAGGTTTAACAAGTTTACAGCAACAAATGCCAAACTTTGTTAATCCACTCCAATTTGGTTCAAAAACATTTCAACAAGCACCTCTTACATCTACTTTAGGTGCAACCACTACTCTGTCAACGCCACAAATGATGGTTGACGCTGCTAATATGATGGGNGTTGGTTCAGCAGAAGCAGCAGAACCAAGTGCGGCAGACGTAGAGGAGATGTTAGAGAAAGACAAAAAAGAAGAAAAAGAATCTAAAAAAACAAAGGTAAAAGGCAAGCCGGTATCCGTTACAAAAAATGATGACGGCTCTATTACAAAAATTTATGCCGATGGTTCTTTTGAAAAATTTAGAGATGGAGAACTAGTAGCAAAAGGTGGCGTTGCGACTGCGAGTAAAAAAAAGAAAACTAAAAAAGAAATGATGAAAAAAGGCGGATACGTCAAAAAGAAAAGAAAAAGAAAACCATACAAACCATCATCTTTTGTTAAGATGAAGGGTAGAAAACGATATATATAGGAGACAATATGTTAAGAAAAATACTAGCAGAATTTTTAGAAGGTGCTGCAAAAAAAGTAAAACCAAGAACACTTATTGAAAAAGGTAAAGAAATAGGAATTGATGTTGAAAAACTTAAACTTGGAGATAAAAGTCTTATTAAAAAAGTCTTAAAAGAATTAGGTTTTAAACCTAAAACTGGAATAGGTTCATCATTAATAAAAGGTGGAGCAGCAGCAGGAGCAGGTTCAGCAGCAACATTAGGTGCACAAAAATTTGCAGGTGATGTAAAAGAAGAAATGGAAAAAAGCAGAATGGCCGGTGGCGGAATGGTAAAGAAAAGAGCCAAGACTAGAACTAAAGTATCTAGAGGAACTGGTGCAGCTATTCGTGGTAAAAAATTTAAGGGTGTATTTTAGTGAAGTCTAAAATTATTTCTAAGATAATAAATGCGGTAGGAGAAAATCCTTCTTTTAAAGTTATGAATAAAATTCGTAATTTTGTAAAAGACGATTTAAAAAAAGCAGACAAAGGTGATATTAAATTAGCATTGGGAGGTGGTAGTTTACTTGGTCTAGCTCAATTATTAAAATCAATAGAAGGAAAAAAAGATGGTGGTGAAATAAAAATAAAGGAAAAACCATTATCTCCTAGACAANAAGNNTTANTTGATTCTGCAAACAGAATNAGAAAANTAGAAGCAGCAGANGAAAGAACTAAAGGTATTACNCCAAAAGTTAAACCAAAGAAACCTATTGTTCCAAAGAAAAAACCAATCAATAGTAAAGCAATAGCAAAAAAATATTTTACAGGAGTATTCTAATGTTAAAAGCAATTACAGCCGCAGGCAAATTTGTTAAATTAAAAGATTTAAAAGGTTTTATAAATAAACTTAAAAATAAAAAAAATTTAACAGATAAAGAAAAAAGAGATATTAAAAAAGCCGAATCATTTTTAGAGGATAATAAATTTGATTCAAGCATAAGTCCCGATGCTATGATGAGAATGAAAAAAGGTGGAGCAGTAAAAAAGAGAGCTAAAAAGAAAAAAGCTAGAACTGGTATAAAAGTTAGAGGGACAAAATTTAAAGGTATATTTTAATGCTAACAAAGTCTAAAAAGAGAAAAGTAAAAAAAGTTATTAGTAAATTAAAAAAAGCATCGAAGGCACATGCCGGACAAGCTAGAACACTACAAAGGATAATTAAAAAAAAATAAGTGGAAATAACTAAATTTATAAAACATGTCTCTGCAAAGATAGACAAACAGGTAACCGATAGAAAGGATGCCTTTGCTCTTGGTAAAATACCAGAGCAAGATTATAGAAAAGTTGTAGGTGAATTACAGGGTTTGCAAATCGCTAGAGATTTGATAAGGGAATCTTCTAAATACATAGAGGAAGATGATGAGTAGCACAACTTTTAAACTAGAAGAAATAGAATTAAAAAACGACAAGTACCCAAAACCAGTTGGTCATAGAATACTTATAAAAGTATTAGATGTAGCTAACAAAACTAACATGGGTATATATTTACCAAGCAAGTCTTTAGAAGACCACAGAGCAATAGCATCAATCGGTAANGTNATAGAGATTGGTACTGATGCATACAAAAGAGATGACATGACACAATCTTGGTGTGAACTGGGTGACTATGTTATGTTTGGTAAATATGCAGGTCATAGATTTAAGTTCGGACAAGTAGAACTTAGAATTATGAACGATGATGAAATTCTGGGAGTAGTTCCAGATGTTAACGAAATAAGTTAGTTTATTTCGACTAGCTGTTATTACAACAGCGTAAAATTCTTAGGAGAAACCTATGCAAATTATACATGACTCTTCGGCTAAAAAGCCGATGCAAGTCGTTGATGATGGCAAGGANGAAAAACTCAAGGAGTTTAATGNNGAAGAAGCATTAGAAACTGTAGAGGAATCTGAACAGCCAGAGGAAACGGCAGACGCTGATGAGCCAGAAACTCAAGAAGCGAATGTTGAAGAAGAGAAGGAAGAAGAGGTTGTAGAAACTAAATCCGAACCTGTAGAGGAGAAAGATGAAGANGAACAACCAAAAAAGAAATCTAGACTTCAACGAAGAATAGACGACCTTGTTAGGCAGAAGAGCGTCTATGAAAACGAGCGTAATCAATATGCATCTAGAATAGCTCAACTAGAAGGTGAGTTGCAAAAAAACAACACACTNAATAAAGATTACAAACAACTTCAAAAGAATCACTANGAGAGCAGACTTGAATCAGCCGAGAAACTTTTGGAGAAAGCACGCAGCGAACATAAATCTGCACATGAGGCAGGAGACTCTGAAGGTATCTTGAGAGCAGCCGAATCAATTGCAGATGCAAAAGTAGAAATAAAATCTTTGGAAAACCAAAAACATCTTTTTGATGCTCCAGAGCCAGAGACACCAGTGTATCCATCGGTTACACCACAGCCTCAACAACAACCTACTGAGCAACAAGCAGCACAACAACCAGACCCAAGAGCCCTGCAATGGGCCCAGACTAATTCATGGTTTGGTCAAGATGCAGCTAAAACGGGAGCAGCGTATGCTATTGATGCCCAACTTAAAATGGAAGGATACAATCCCTCGTCTGAGGAGTATTATTCTGAATTAGACAGACGTTTGGAGGATGCATTTCCTGTTATGAAGAAGGAAGTAAAACCACCAAAGCAAGTCGTAGCGAGTGTATCTCGTGGACAATCCGCACCTAAGAAGGTCTCACTGACCCCAAACCAAGTGGCAATGGCTAAAAGACTAGGTGTGCCAACAACTGAATATGCCAAGTTTGTGAGGAACACAAATGACCAATAAAAATAAAACATCGTCTGATGCGAGCACATCTAGGTCTCATCAGAAACGAAAAGTAACTTATACACCTCCTTCATATCTAGATGCTCCAAAACCTAATGTCGATGGCGTTAAATACAGATGGTTAAGAGTGAGTACGGGTGGGGAGGATGACGCTCGAAACATAGCTAAACGTAAGCGTGAAGGCTATGAGTTCGTAAAAAAAGAAGAACACCCCGATTTTGATGTCCCTGTACACGAGTCTGGAAAATACGCAGGCGTGATTGGAAGTGGGGATTTAGTTCTAGCTAAGATTTCAGAGGAAATGGCAGATGCTAAAAAAGAGTATTTTGAAAACAAAACTCAAATGCAGACTGAAGCCGTTGATAATGATTTATTAAAAGAACAAAATCCATCAATGCCAATAACACAAAGGCGTAATAGTTCTGTATCTTATGGTAAAAAGAAAGGTGCAGAATAATTTAGACGAGAGTGCGGGTTTTAACTATTTAACAATTAGGAGAATAATATGGCTAATGTAGATGCCGCATTCGGTTTAAGACCAGTGAGACATTTAACAGGCGGACAAATTCGTGCTAATGAGTATAAAATAGCTAGCGGAACATCATCTAATATTTTTACTGGTGATTGTGTTAAATTATTAGCAACAGGCTACATTGATGTAGCTGCTGCCGGTAACAGAATTTTAGGTGTATTCGCAGGAGCTCAATATACTGCAACAGACGGAGAGGTAAAGTTTGTTAAATACTTCCCAACTGGAACTACCACTCAAGCAAGTGGCGATGTCACTGCTTACATTTATGACGACCCTAATATCGTTTATGCTGTCCAATCAGCAGGCTCTGCTGACTTTGCAGACATTGGTAACAATGCTGACATAGTTGCAGGTTCTGGTGACACTTTAACTGGACAAAGCAGATTTGAAATTAGTGGAACAACAGGAACTGGTACTGCAAACTTACGAATCCATCGTAAATTTGACAGTCCAAAAAACTCGTACGGAACCAATGGTATCCTTGAGGTTACAATTCATGAACATGAACTTAACCAACATATTGATGCTGATGGAACACCGGGCGTATAATAGGAGGACAATAACATGGCTGTTATATCAAGAACCCAACTTGTAAAAGAGTTGGAACCGGGACTCCACGCCCTATTCGGTATGGAGTACAAAAGATGGGAGCGTGAACACGCTGAAATCTTTACAGAAGAAACATCAGACAGAGCTTTTGAAGAGGAAACTCTTATCACAGGCTTTGGTGCTGCACCAACTAAGTCAGAGGGTGCTTCAGTAGAATTTGATACTGCTTCAGAACAGTGGACTGCAAGATATGTGCATGAAACAATTGCACTTGCTTTTGCAATCACTGAAGAAGCTGTAGANGATAATCTTTATGATACTTTATCAAAAAGATATACTGCTGCTCTAGCTCGTTCAATGGCTTACACAAAGCAGGTAAAAGCAGCGAATGTATTAAACAATGCATTCAGCACAAGCTTTCCGGGCGGTGATGGTAAACCATTAATTACCACTGACCACCCAACTGTGGCAGCAGGAGACCAAGCTAACGAGCCAAGCACGGCTGCTGACCTTTCTGAATCATCTTTAGAAAACGCAATCATTTCGATTGGTGGTTTCGCTGATGACAGAAATATTCCAGTAGCGGTACAAGCTAGAAAGCTAGTAATACCAAAAGAATTAGCGTTCACTGCTCAAAGAATTTTGAAGAGTGACCTAAGAGTTGGTACTGCTGATAACGACACAAATGCGTTAAGAACTATGGGCATGCTTCCAGAAAGTTATGTAGTAAACCACTACTTAACTGATACAGATGCATTCTTTATCTTAACTGACATGACTAACACTGGACTAAAGATGTTCCAAAGAAGACCTTTGAAAACATCAATGGAGCCAGATTTCGAAACAGGAAACATGCGTTTCAAAGCATCTGAAAGATATTCTTTCGGATTCTCAGACTGGAGATGTATCTTCGGTTCACCGGGAGCATAAAGTACGGATTAGGAGGGGATTTTTCCCCTCCTTTTTTTTTATTTCTAGGGATAACAATTATATCAACTGCCCTAGCAGACGATGTAGAAGAGATGATATAATTTAACTACGAGGTTTAAAATGGCTAATACAACTTTTAGCGGTTCGGTACGTTCAGAAGCCGGATTCAATGTAATAAATAAAGATAGCACTTCTGGTGCTATTACAGAAACAGGTTTTTCAGTAAACTCTACTGGACAACTTATATCTATGGGAACTAGAAAGATTCAATCATTTGCAGGTTCTTTAGCTGCTACAAACGCAGCATCGACTGCATATGGAGATGGAGATGTTCTTGTAGAGCTTGGTGCATTAAACACAGACGCACCAGACGGACTAGTAACACCTACTAAATTTTTTATTCACAGAGCATTAATTGGTATTACAACTGCGGCAGGAGAAACTCTTGTTGGTGGTTTATCATTAAGTGCAACTTCTGGTACAGCAACTAACGCAGCAGTTTCTTCTGGAACTGAAATCGTTGGTGCGGGTGTAACATCTTTTAACGANCAGTTAAGTGCTACACAATCAATCACAGAGGTTGATGTGAATTTTAACAACAGTGCAGGTAACTACCANATATTTGTTCCAAATATTACGGCTGCTATTGCTAGCAAAAACTTATATGCTTTTGCTACTACAGCAGTAAACGCAGATATTACTGCGGGTAGATTTACAGTAGAATTAGAATACTCAGTATTTTAATGGACATTTGTAAAACAATATCTTCGCTCCTATTAATATTTAGGAGCGAAATAAAATTAATTATATTAGGAGGCAAANATGGCTGATGCAGTAACGTCACAAACAATTGGTGATAATGTTGGTGCAAAAAACATACTTGTAAAACTAACAAACATATCTGATGGCTCTGGTGAAAGTGCAGTTACTAAAGTTGATGTATCAGCATTAGCCAAAAGTGCAAACGGAGATGCTTGCTCTAGAGTAAATGTAGAAGAAATATACTATGACATATTTGGTATGCGAGTAGATTTACTTTGGAACGCATCCTCAAATGTTATTTGTAAAGTTTTAGGTAGTAATGGTGCACACACATCACANGGTTACATGGATTTTAGAGATTTTGGTGGTATAACTAACAACGCAGGTTCTGGTATTAATGGTGATTTACTATTAACAACAACAGGACACACTGATGGAGACCACTATACAATCATTTTAAAATTATCAAAAACATATTAATATTATGGCTACCTCTGGAACTAGAACTTTTACTCTTGCTGTTGATGAAATCATAGAAGATGCTTATGCTCGTATTGGTGGAGAACCACAAACAGGTAAAGAAGCATCTGTAGGCAGAAGACAATTAAATTTATTATTACAAGAGTGGAGTAATAGAAATATTCAACTATGGACTGTAACAGAGTCAACTCAAACTTTAACAGCAAACACTGCTAGTTATACACTTAACAGTCANACAGTAGATATTACAGAGGCAGTCATACAAAAAACAAANTCTGATTCAACAGTTACAGACTTTGAATTAGAAAGAATTAGTAGAGATGATTATCTTAAAATACCAAACAAGGCTGATACTGGTAGACCTTCACAGTATTTTTTAGATAAACAAGTAACACCAAAAGTATTTTTGTATCCTACACCAGATAACGCTGATGTATTTAAGTTTAACGAAAGAAGAAGAATAGAAGATATTACGGCTTCAACGGAAACAGTTGATATGCCAGATAGATTTTTGCCTTGTGCTGTAAGTGGACTTGCATATTATTTAGCNNTGCGTAGACCACAAATAGAAATACAAAGAAGACAAGAACTTAAAATGTTATATGAAGAAGAGCTTAAACGAGCTATGGAAGATAACAGAGAAAAAGTGGATATGATTATNAAACCAGATTTAAGGTATAACATCTAATGCCTTTTGCTACAGGAAAGTATGCGAAAGCCATATCAGATAGAAGTGGTATGGAGTTTCCTTACAAGGAAATGGTAAAAGAATGGAATGGTTCTTTTGTACACAGGTCTGAGTTTGAAGCTAAACATCCACAGCTTGAGCCTAGAAAGCACAAGCCAGACGCACAGGCTTTACAAGATGCGAGAACACCAAAAAAATTAAATCCTGCTGAACAATTAGAAAATGGTTCAGTTAGTGTATTATTAAAATCACTTGGTGTGACTGCTGACGATAGAAAGATAACATCAACTTTTAAATCAGATAACGCTACTTTATTAGTGTCATCCTTGACTTTGACCGCAAGTTTAGGTAGTGAATCTGTAAGTGTCAGCTAAGATAGAATTATTTGTAGGAACACCTTGTTATGGTGGTATGCTCACAGAAGATTATCTTCATGGAGTTTTAGAACTACAAAATTTTTGTTTAGAAAATAAAATAGGTTTAAACATACAAACTCTTGGACAAGAGTCATTAATAACTAGAGCTAGAAATACTTTAGTCGCTAATTTTTTAGATAATGAAAAGTTTACACATCTATTGTTTATAGATGCAGACATTGGATTTAAACCAGATAATTTAAAAAGATACTTTGAGTATGACAAAGATATTATCTGTGCACCATATCCAATG
>FUFK010047004.1_pt1 | contig 12124 bp, 8 predicted proteins | sample 1021851 | NCBI WGS metagenome assembly FUFK01 (sample SAMEA51879418, study PRJEB19060) | metagenome
AAAAAATTGAAAATTTAGCAGGCTTAGAAAAAGCAGCTGAACTAATTNNTANAATNTGTGGAGGAAAAGTTAGTAAGTTCGATGTTCAAAGCATTAGGAATGTTAAAAAAAATAAAATCAAATTTAAAATATCTTTGTTTGAAAAAATTGCAGGCTTTAAAATAAAAGATAAAGAGGTCATAAAGATCTTAATAGATTTAGGTTTTAAAGTTTCTAAAAAGAAATCTGAATTGGAATTAACAATTCCTACATGGAGACCTGATATCAGTCAACCTATAGATATAGTTGAGGAGATAGTAAGAATAAAAGGTTTCAATAATATAAAAATTCTAGAACCACAAAAAAATAGAATTAAAGACACACTTAATAAACAACAAAAACTTTTTCATTTTTTACAACGTTCTGTAGCATCAAAGGGCTATTTTGAGACCGTAACCTGGTCATTTACAGACTCAAAAATAAATAATCTTTTCAAAGAGAATTACAAAGAAATAAAAATAGTAAATCCAATAAGTTCAGACTTAGACGTTTTAAGAAATTCAATATTTCCCAATTTGGCATTCTATCTAAAGAAAAATTTAGATAGAGGATTTAGAGATATATCTCTTTATGAAATAGGGCCAATTTTTAAAGAAAATAAACCTGGAGAACAATTAACAGTAATTGGTGGGATTAAATCAGGAAAGATATCAAGATTAAACTGGAATGAACAAAATAGATTGGTTGATGTTTTTGATGCAAAAAAAGATACAATTCAGACCTTAATCGAAGCTGGATATGACAGATACAATTTATTTATAAGAGAAAAATCTCCTTCTTATTATCATCCTGGTAAATCTGGTTCTGTGTATCTAGATAAAGACGATATTGATCCGGTGGCTTATTTTGGGGAAATTCATCCAAACATTATAAAAAAACTTGATATAAAAACTGAGGCATTGGTTGGTTTTGAGATTTATTTAGATCACTTAAAAGATAAAAAACTTAAACTCAAAGACTCAAAATCAAAATTTCAATTTTCTGACTACCAAAAATCAGACAGAGATTTTGCTTTCGTGGTCGATAAAAATTTTAAAGCTCAAGATTTAATTGAAATCATATCTTCTATTGATCAAAGTTTAATTAAATCAGTAAAAATTTTTGATGTTTATGAAGGTGAAAATATTCCTCAAGATAAAAAATCTATTGCTATTAATGTAACCATCCAATCTTCAGAAAAAACATTAGAAGAAAGTGATCTTGAAAAAATTAATAAACTTATAATTTCAACAGTTGAGACTAAATCGGGTGCAAAAATTAGGTCCTAAATGTCTGGCGAAATTGATAATATAAGAAATTTTGCAATTATTGCACATATTGATCATGGTAAATCTACTATTGCTGATAGAATAATTCATAGTTGTGGAGGATTAACGGAACGAGAGATGAAAGCACAAGTCCTTGACTCGATGGATATTGAAAGAGAAAGAGGAATAACAATTAAGGCTCAAACTGTAAAATTAAATTATAGTGCAAAAAATGGTAAAAAATATATTTTAAATATCATCGATACACCTGGTCACGTAGATTTTAGCTATGAGGTAAGTAGGTCTCTTTATGCATGTGAGGGTTCAATTCTTATTGTTGATAGCACCCAAGGTGTTGAGGCACAAACTTTAGCAAATGTTTATCAGGCTTTGGATACTAATCACGAAATTGTTCCTGTATTAAATAAAGTTGATTTGCCTGCATCAGATTTAGAAAAAACAAAAAAACAAATTGAAGATGTGATTGGCATTGATACAAAAAATGCAATTCCATGTTCAGGTAAAACAGGAGAGGGTATTGAAGATATTTTAGAGCAAATAATAAATACCTTGCCTGCCCCCAAAGGTGAGATTGCATCAGATTTAAAATGTTTGCTTGTGGATAGTTGGTATGACACTTACTTAGGTGTTGTAATTTTAGTTAGAGTAATAGATGGAAAATTATCAAAAAATATGAAAATTAAGATGATGTCAACCAATCGAGAATATATTGTTGAAAAAGTAGGTGTTTTTACTCCTAAACCTATAAACATAAATGAGTTAAAGGCAGGTGAGATAGGATTTATAACAACAGGAATTAAAGTTCTATCAGAAACAAAAGTTGGTGATACTATTTGTGATACAACGAAACAATTAAAAGATGCACTACCAGGATTTAAGCCAAGTAAACCAGTAGTATTTTGTGGATTGTTTCCAGTTGATAGTTCAGAATATCAAAAATTAAAAGACGGATTAGCTAAACTTCAATTAAATGATGCAAGTTTTTCATTTGAACCTGAGTCATCCTCAGCTTTAGGGTTAGGATTTAGGTGTGGATTTTTGGGNTTGTTACATCTTGAAATTGTAACAGAAAGACTTGAACGAGAGTTTGATGTAAACTTACTAACCACCACACCTGGAGTTGTTTACAAAGTCCATTTAAATAAAGGATCAATAATTGATTTACAAAACCCTTCCAGTTTACCAGATCCAACATTAATAAAAATGATCGAGGAACCATGGATTAAAACAACCATTATAACTCCAGATCAGTATTTAGGATCAATAATTAAAATGTGCCAAGATAAAAGGGGGATTCAAACTAATTTAAGTTATTCAGGAAACAGAGCGGTTGTTAGTTATGAACTTCCTCTTAATGAAGTAGTCTTCGATTTTAATGATCGTCTTAAATCAATGACGAGTGGTTATGCAAGTTTTGATTATGAAATAATAGAACATCGAGAAGGAGATTTAGTCAAATTAAGTATTTTAGTAAATGCTGAGCCTGTTGATGCTTTAGCAATGATGATACATAGAGATTTTGCACAAAAAACTGGAAAAGAAGTTTGTGAAAAATTAAAAGATTTAATACCTAGACATAACTTCATGATCCCAGTACAGGCTGCAATTGGTGGTAAGATTGTTGCAAGAGAGACCATTAAAGGATTTAAAAAAGATGTATTAACAAAAATCCATGGGGGTGGAGCAACAGATAGAAAAAGAAAACTTTTAGAAAAACAAAAAAAAGGAAAAGCCAGGTCAAAACAATTTGGTAGAGTTGAAATTCCTCAGGAAGCTTTTATAGGTGTACTTAAAATTAATAAAGATAATTAAATGAGACTACTATCAAATGTATCAATAATTATACCAACATTTTATCCAGGTAAAATAATAATTAGATGTTTAAAATCATTACCCAAAGAGTCTGAAATAATTATAGTAGATAACGGAAATGATATAGAGCTAGAAAAAATTATTAAATCACTAAAATTAAACATTAAACACTATAAAATAGGTGATGTTGGACTTCCAAAATCCTTCAATTTTGGTGTTAAAAAATCAAAAAATGAAAATATTTTAATAACACAACCGGACGTCAAATTTAAAAAAGAGTCAATTCTAAATCTTCTTAAGGTACAAAAAAAATATTCAAACGTTGGAATTGTCTCACCACTATTATTTGATAAAAATAAATATAATATATATGACCATCTTGTTTTAAAGTTAGATAAAAAAGGAAAACTAATTAATAAAAAACAAAAATATAAAGTTAACAAAATTCCCTCTGGCGATATTTGCGTTGAGGCGGTTAATGCGACTGCAATGCTATTGAGAAAAAAGGTTATTAAAAAATTAAAAGGTTGGGACGAAAATATATACACATATCACGAGGATATAGATTTATGTCTGAGATTGAGAAAAAAAAAATTTCAAATTATTAAAACGCCCGGATCAGTCGTTGATCATGTAGGTTTTGGTTCCCATAAAAAAAAAAATAAAGATAAAGCAGAAAAATCTAGAAATTGGCATTATTGCTGGTCCTCATTATATTTTATGCAAAAACATGGATCGAATTCAAAATTTGTTATTTTTTATATTAAAAATATAATTAAATATTTTTTAAAAACTTTAATTAATATTTTTATATTTAAAAGAAAGAAAATGGCATTAAATTTTATTAGATTCAGAGCCTGTATCAATTATTTATTTGTTAAAAAAGCAAGTTTTCGAGTAGAAATTTAGATTTATGAAACTTTAAAAACTAATTCACTGGTAATATGAAAAATAAGATTTACGATTGTTTCATTTTTAATAATGAAACTGATTTATTAGAAATTAGACTAAACATACTTAATGATTATGTTGATCATTTTGTAATTATTGAAAGTTCAGAAACATTTACAGGATTAAAAAAAAAAACTATCTTTTAACGTAGAAAACTATCCAAAATTTAAAAATAAAATTATTTACGGTATTATTAATAAATTTCCAAATAATGGCACTGCCTGGGAAAATGAAAGTTATCAAAGAAATTATATATTAAAGTTATTAGAGGGTGCAAATTTAGAAGATTTTATCATGATTTCAGATTTAGATGAAATACCCAATCTAGAAAACATTAATTTTTTAAATTATCCTGAAAAACTTATTGTATTTCAACAGAGATTATTTCTGTATAAATTAAATTATGGAGAAATTAAACCTAGTTGGCATGGAACAAAATGTATAAAAAAAATGAACCTTACAACTCCCCAGAAGATAAGAAATTTAAAAACACATAAGAAATATGATTTTTATAGAATTGATAAAAAATATTTTTCGAACACATATGAAGACAGTTTCAAGGTAGTAGAGAATGGTGGTTGGCATTTTTCTTGGTTAGGTGATATTAATTTTATTAGACGAAAATTAGAAAGCTTTTCACACACCGAAATGAATAATTTATCAATTAATAATTATGATTATATTGAGAACTGTATAAAGAATTTACAGCCATTAGAAAAAAAACAAAAGATTAATTTACAAAAACTACCAATGAAAAATGAATATTTACCAAGGTATATTTTAGACAACTTAATTAAATATAAATCCTTAATAGATTATGGAGAGATGTGAGAGTGGTTTAATCAGCACGCTTGGAAAGCGTGTATAGGGGAAACTCTATCATGGGTTCGAATCCCATTCTCTCCGCCATTAAATAAGATTTAGTAAAGATATTAATAAATTTTTAAGATAATTTATTAATGATAAATAAACTTTTTTTTATAAAAAATGTTATAATTTTTTAATCAAAGCTAATAATGAAGTTAGTCTATGAAATTTATAAGAGAAACAATCAGAAAAATAAAATATAAACTTAAGTTTTTATCAAAAAATAAATTAACAAGTTTAAATTATAATGTTAATTCATCTACAAACTCCAAATTGACTGAATTAATGAATCAATATGGAAGTGATAAAGGTGGAAAAAATAATCATCATAATTATAGTAAATATTATTCTGAAATTTTTTTTAATAGAAGAAAAAAAATAAGAAATTTATTAGAGATTGGCTTAGGTACCAATAATGTTAACATAGCAAGTAATATGGGTAAAGAAGGAGTTCCACTTGCTTCATTAAGAGCATGGAGAGATTACTTTGAAAATGCAAATATTTACGGTGCAGATATAGATAGAAATATATTGAAAAACGAAAACAGAATAAAAACTTTTTTTGTAGATCAAAGAGATCCAGCTACAATAAAATTATTATTTCAACAAATTGGAGAAGAGAATTTTGATATTATAGTTGAAGATGGCTTGCATGAATATTCTGCAAATATCTGTTTTTTTGAAAATTCAATAAAATTTCTTAGTGATGATGGAATTTATATAATTGAGGATATCTATTTTAAAGACAAAGAGAAATTTATTAAATATTTTAAAGAAACAAATTATAATTATTCTGTAGTAGATATTTATCATGATAATAATATAGCAAACAATTGTTTAATAATAGTAAGTAAAAATATCTAAAAAAATAAAGATTAAAAAATTTTGAAAAATATTTGTACATTTGTTAACAGCACAATTAAGATAGTTGATGAAAAGTATGGCAGGAATTAATTCTATCGTAATCTTAAATCTTATTCTATTCTGATTAGAATTATATTGATTTATGAATATCCTGAAAAAACTATTATTCCTATATTATTCAAATGCTAATAAATATATTTATTTTAGTTTTATAATTACGAAACTCAAAAATATTTTTTTAAAAAATAAAATAAAGCTGAAAAAAAAAGAACATATGGATTTTTTAAAAAAAAAAAATATAACATACGATTATTTTTCAAGCCATGCATATAATTTTCTAAAAATAATAAACAAATTTAAATCTTGCAAATATTTAGAAATAGGTAGCTTTGAAGGAAATTCAGCGATGTTTGTAGCTAAAAATTTTCCAGACTCTACAATTTACTGTATTGATAATTGGGTTGGAACACATGAGTATAAAAAAGATCTAAAATTTTCTAAAGTTGAAAAAAATTTTGATTTAAATATGTCAGAATTTAATAATTTTATTAAACTAAAGTTGACAAGTGATGATTTTTTTAAAATTAATCAAAACTGTTTTGATGTTATTTATATTGATGGCTATCATAAAGCACCACAAGTGCTAAAAGATTTTGTTAATTCATGGTCAGTATTGAACCCAAATGGAGTTATAATTTTTGACGATTATATTGGCGAATTTTTTGATAAAATCGAAGACAATCCATGCCATGCAATTAATAAATATTTAAATGAAATTAAAAGAAAATCAAAAGTAATAAAAGTATCAAACTCGCAATTATTTATTCAAAAAACGAACTAAACGTTAAATAATTTAAAAATATGCATATTTTTTTTTTCACAAAATAAATTACTGATTTTCTTACATAATTTGTAATAAAAAAATCACTAAAACATTAATAATAAACATTTTTTTTTCAAATGATGTTATAATTTATTTTTTCATATTTAAAAAAAATGAACAAAAATAAATATCTTGCTGACTCCATTAAAGTTTTAAAAGGTCTAGATGCTGTAAGAAAAAGACCTGGCATGTATATTGGAGATACTGACGACGGAACTGGTCTGCACCACATGGTTTATGAAGTTGTAGATAATTCTATCGATGAAGCTTTAGCTGGTCATTGTAAAAACATAAGCATTAGAATTAATTCTGATGGAACGATTACTGTTAGTGATGATGGTAGAGGAATACCTGTAGACATTCACAAAACTGAAAAAAAATCTGCAGCCGAAGTTATTATGACTCAGCTTCATGCAGGAGGAAAATTTGATCATGACTCGTATAAAGTGTCGGGAGGACTACATGGAGTAGGTGTTTCAGTTGTAAATGCTTTGTCGGAAAAATTGGATTTGGAGATTAATAGAGATGGCAAAAAATATTTTATAGAATTTATAAATGGTAATGCAAGATCACCATTAAAAGAAATTGGAAAATCTAAACAATCAGGTACTAAGATTACATTTTTACCATCTAAAGAAATTTTTTCTTCAATTAAATTCAGTTCTAATATTTTGATCAAAAGAATGAGAGAGTTAGCTTTTCTAAATAAAGGAATTAAAATAATTTTTACTGACAGCAGCTTAAAAAAAGAAAAAGTATCAGAATTTAAGTTTGATGGTGGATTAATAGAGTTTGTCGATTTTTTAGACGAAAAAAGAGAAAAGTTACAAAATAAAAATGGAAATGACTTATTTAGAAAACCAATTTATATAGAGGGAAAAAAGAATAATATTGAAATAGACTGTTCTCTTAAATGGAATGCAGGATTTACTGAGGAAATTTTTCCTTATACAAATAATATATATCAAAAAGATGGTGGCACACATTTATTAGGATTTAGAAGTGCCTTAACTAGAGTTGTAAATANATATGCTACAGAANACAATTTGGTAAAAAAAAATAAATTAGCAATTTCAGGAGATGATATTAAAGAAGGACTTACCTGTGTATTGTCAATCAAAATTCCAGATCCAAAATTTTCATCACAAACAAAAGATAAATTAGTATCCTCAGAGGTTAGGATGATTGTAGAAACAGTGGTAAATGAAAAACTGTCAACATGGTTTGATCAAAATCCAACTNTTGCAAAAATAATTTTAGCTAAAATTATTCAAGCAGCTATTGCAAGAGATGTTGCAAGGAAAGCAAGAGAAAATGTTAGAAGAAAAGGAGCTCTTGAATTGAGTGGTCTTCCTGGAAAATTAGCAGATTGTCAAATAGGAAAACAAGAGGGAACAGAATTGTTTATTGTTGAGGGAGACTCAGCAGGTGGTTCAGCAAAACAAGGAAGAAATAGGTTAAATCAAGCAGTTTTACCTCTCAGAGGAAAAATTTTAAATACTTATGTTGAGGATTTAACTGTTAAAAAAAATGCTAATGCTAATGGTAATGGATCAGATAAAAGGACTAAGGCTTTATCAAAAATGATATCTTCTAACGAGATAGTAACATTAATCAATGCATTAGGTTTAGATCCAAAAGCAGAAGAGATAGATTTGAAAGATTTAAGATATGGGAAAATTATAATCATGACTGATGCTGATGTTGATGGCTCTCATATTAGAGCTTTATTATTAACCTTTTTCAATAATGAACCATTTAATAAATTAATTGAAAATGGACATATATATTTAGCTCAGCCACCATTATTTAAAATTAATAAGGGTACCAAGAGCATTTATATAAAAGATGAAAAAGAATTAGAAGATTATATCTTAAATAACAACAAAGAGATTAAAAATACAAAAAAAGGAACAATACAATTTTCTAAAGCCTTGGATTTTGAAAAGTCAAAAATGAATATCCAAAGATTTAAAGGTTTGGGAGAAATGAATCCTGAAGAATTATGGAGTACTACACTTGATCCAGAAACTAGAAATTTACTTCAGGTACAATATTCAAAAGATTTTAAAAAAGACCAAAGTTTAATACATACGCTTATGGGTAATGATGTTGCACTTAGAAAGGATTTTATTGTTTCCAATGCAATTAATGTTCAGAACCTCGATATTTAAAAATGAGGTTTTTTGAAACTTCAAAACAATACTCTTTTAAAAAATCAACCTATATCAATCTAAGATGGATTGGTATTATTGGTCAATTAGTTGCTGTAAATTTTGTATATTTAATTTTAAGTTTTAAATTTGAATTTATATTATCGAATTTAATAATTCTTCTAGGTGTCTTGAGTAATTTTTATTTAATGTATGTTTATAAAAAGACTCAATTGTCGGACAGGTCAGCATTTATTTTCTTATTTATTGATATAATTCAACTAAGCGTTTTACTGTATTTGACAGGAGGTATTGTAAACCCATTTGTAATATTTCTATTAATTCCAAGTGTATTTTCTTCGTCAAATTTAAGTTTTAAAACCAACACACTACTAGTTTGTTTGACTGGTCTTTCAATAATAATTCTTACTTTTTACTCTGAAGATTTACCTTCGCCTTTAAGTGATCATTTTCACGTAAGTCCTTATTATTACTTTTCTATACCAATAGCACTAATTATTGCTTTAGTTTTTCTTAATTATTTTGCGATGACTTTTGGATCACAATCACGTTTAAGGAAAGATGCCTTATCAAAAATGGAGGAAGTAATGGCAAAAGAACACGAGTTATTATCACTAGGTGGTCAAGCAGCAGCAGCAGCACATTCTTTAGGCACACCTCTCTCAACAATCAAAATAATTATCCAAGATTTATCTAAACAATTAAAAAATAAAAAAGAATTTAAGAAGGACATGGAACTATTAAACAGCCAGGTAGAAAGATGCAATGAGATTTTAAAACGTTTAAGTTTAAACCCAGTTGAGGAAGATGAATTTATAGATAAAGACCTGACAATAAAAGAATATTTGTCTGAAATAATTTCATCTTTTAAAGAAATAAGTAATAAAAATTTTGTTTTTAATTTTGATCAAGACTCCAATCCAAAGAAAATATCAAAATCTATTGAAATTGTTTATGGATTAAGAAATTTTATTGGAAATGCTAACAAATTTTCTAGAGATAAAATTTTTATAAATTTGAAAAGCGACAGCGAAACCACAGAAATAACAATAGAAGATGATGGCAATGGTTACCCAAGAGATATTTTATCTAAAATTGGTGAACCTTATTTAAAATCTAGCAATCCCCAAGAAAAATCAAAAACAGGTTTAGGACTTGGATTATTCATAGGCAAAACATTATTAGAAAAAAATTTTGCTTCTTTAAATTTTAGAAATTCTAAAACAAGAAATGGAGCAGAAGTTATAATCAATTGGCGAAATATTGATTTATTTAATATTTAATGATAATTTTTTTTTGTGTCAAAAAGAGAACTTAGTTCTGAGATCATCACATCACCCAGTTCGTTGACGTCAGTAATTTTAATTGCTTTATCATAATATCTAGACACGTCATGGCCAATCCCTATTGCTAATATCTCAATATCAGATTTATTTTCTATAAATTTAACAATTTTTTTTAGATGTTTTTCTAAGAAATCTCCTGAGTTAACAGACAAGGTAGAGTCATCGACTGGAGCTCCATCCGAAATAACCATTAAAATTTTTCTTTCCTCTCTCCTCTTTTTTATTCTACTATATGCCCATGATATTGCCTCTCCATCAATATTTTCTTTTAGCAGACCTTCTTTAAGCATTAGCCCTAAATTATTTTTTGCTTGTCTCCAAGGGGTATCTGCACCTTTATAAATTATATGCCTTAAATCATTTAACCTTCCAGGAGTTTTTGGTTTTGAATTTTTAGCCCATGTTTCTCTTGACTGCCCACCTTTCCAGTTCTTGGTTGTAAAGCCCAAAATTTCAACTTTAACCGAACATCTCTCAAGGGTTCGAGATAATATATCAGCACAAATTGCTGCTATAGTAATAGGTCTTCCTCTCATTGAACCTGAATTATCTATCAACAAAGTGACAACAGTATCTTTGAAGTCAAGATCTTTTTCTTTTTTAAATGATAAAGAGTTGTATGGATCCATTATTATTCTTGGCAGTTTTGAGCTATCAAGTAATCCTTCCTCTAAATCAAATTCCCAAGACCTATTTTGTTTCGCAAGCAGTTGTCTTTGCAGCTTATTAGCCAGTTTAGTAATAACATCTTGAAAACCTAATAATTGCTGGTCTAAACTCTTTCTTAATTTAGTTGCCTCATCTGAATTTTCTAAGTTTTCTGCCTTAACAATTTCATCAAACTGGGAAGTAAAAATTTTATAATCAAGATTTAGATTGTCGATATTCTTTTTAAGAACTTTTTCTACATTTTGTTTTTCTGACACTTTATCAGAAAGTTGTTCGTCCAAATTAAATTCATCAATGTCATAATCTGCATCTAAAGTACCTTGGGTTTCTTGATCTTCATTTTCATCTTTACTATCCTCTTTCTCATTACTTTGATCATCGTTTGAGGGATTGTCTTGCCCTTGGTCTCGATTTTCCTCCTTATTCTGATCCTCCTCACTTTGAAAAATATCCATTTCCTCTAAAATTTGAGAAAGACAAGAACTGTAAGTCTGTTGATCTTCAAGGTTATCTAATAGAAATTCTTTGTGTTTATCGATAGATTTTTCGAAGTCTTTTTTCCAAAAATCTAACATTTTGGATGTCAATGGATTGAGTTTTACTTTATGAAAATTTTTAAGCATATAGAGTTCAAATGCTTCAGTAACAGTAACATCTTCTTTGGTTTTTAATTGATCTCTTCGTTTTTGACTAATTATATGAGAATAATTTTCATGAAAATTTTTTTCAATTCCTTTTAACATTTGACCACCTAAGGCTTCATATCTTATTTTCTCTGCAATATAATAAAGAGATTTAGAGGAATTATTTCCAGGTAAATTTTTTCTATAAATTTCGTCATTAGAAAATTTTTTCTTTAAAGCTGAAGAGTCAGTTTCAGCGCGTAATCTGATAAAATCACTAAAATTATTTATTTTATCAATTTCTATAGGACTTACATCTTTATAATTATTTTTTTCTTTGTCTTTTTTAATTAAATTTAAATCATCAGAAATGACTTTTGCAGTCGAAGTTAATGCAATCCTAAATTTTTCTTTTAAATCGCTCTTTATACTGCTCATTTATATTTGAATATTTATCAACGACTCAGGCAATTCTTCACCAAAACATCTTTGATAATACTCAGCGATAGTATTTTTTTCTATATCGTCACATTTATTTAAAAAAGTTACTCTGAAAGCATAACCAATATCTTTGAAAATCTCTGAATTTTCTGCCCAGTGCATAACAGTTCTTGGACTCATTACTGTT
>FUFK010036428.1_pt1 | contig 12122 bp, 14 predicted proteins | sample 1021851 | NCBI WGS metagenome assembly FUFK01 (sample SAMEA51879418, study PRJEB19060) | metagenome
CCTAAATTAAGCAAATAATTAAACTTTTTAGAAAATTAATTGGACTTTGACAATAGTAATTTGAAACCTTTTTCATACTCAATCTTTATCAAATAATAATGAAAGGTACAGGTCAAAGTGAAAATAAATTATCAGATTCGATGACTTTTAGTGATCATTTGGAGGAGCTTCGTCAAAGAATATTAAACTCAATTTATTCAATACTTATTTCAATATTCTTTAGTTTTCTGATCATNAAGCCATTAATATCTTTTTTAGAAATTCCAGCTGGNGATATTCATTTACTACAACTTGCTCCAGGAGAGTTTTTATTTGTCGCTATTAAAGTTGCAGGNTACAGCGGATTGATAGTTTCTNTNCCTTATATTNTTTATCAAATAATATTNTTCATTTCTCCTGGNTTAACAAAACAAGAAAAAAGCCTTATCNTGCCNGCAGTTTTTGGTTCAGGNCTTCTNTTTTTNTTNGGATTAATTTTTTCATGGTGGATATTAGTTCCTGCAGCNATAAATTTCTTTATTACTTTCGGNNCNGATATTGTTGAACCAACNTGGTCTATAGANAGATATTTTGATTTTGTTCTNTTATTAATGTCTAGNACTGCAATAGCTTTTCAATTGCCAGTNTTACAATTTATTCTTGGTTCTCTTGGAATAATTACAACAGANAAAATGATTTCGAATTGGAAGATAGTTGTAATCTCNTCCGCAATCTTATCTGCAGTGATTACCCCTTCAACAGANCCATTGACAATGTCATTGCTNTCTATATCNATNGTGTTTTTATTTTTTGTNGGNACTGGATTAACTTACTTATCAGAAAATCTTAAGTCAAAAACTCTTTCATCNTCTCATTAANANTTAATTGCAAGCTNACAGCTCTACCTANCCTTGGNTTAGCATTGACTTTCTTNAGCCATTCCCTTACTTCNTCTGAATANCCACATCTATTTAAAATCTCGATTTTATCAGCTATCGATTTTTTATATTCATCTTCACTTAAAGGNAATGATTCCTGTCCAAGAAATCCCCACATCATTTGAAAATAAACNAATTTTCCTCTTNTAAAGAGTCTAAAATCATANTTTTTCCCCCAGCGATGAATCAAATAATGTATAACTTCATCTACTAGCAATGGGTTCATTTAAATCAATTAATTAAGACTTCCTAAACTTTTACTTTAAATTATTAAAAGTCCTATCTATTTGCAACAGAAATTGAACAATTTGCTCCATAATAACTAATAAATAACAGAACCAAGTAGCGAATGACTCAATTAAGTTCCAATGATGTCCCTTCAATGGGTCGAAGGCAATTTATGAATCTTCTTACATTTGGTACTGCAACTGGTGTAGCNTTAGGAGCCCTTTACCCTGTAGCGAATTATTTCATGCCTTTAAGAGCAGGCGGTGGTGGAGGTGGAACTTCTGCTAAAGATGAATTAGGGAATCCAATAACTAAGACAGGTTGGTTAGCTACCCATCAAGCAGGAGACAGAAGTCTAGTNCAGGGTCTAAAGGGAGATCCAACTTATTTAATAGTTAATGAGGGTGGGGAAATAGGAGAATTTGGTTTAAATGCAATTTGTACTCATTTAGGTTGCGTTGTCCCATGGGATAGTGGTGCTAATAAATTCATATGTCCTTGTCATGGCAGTCAGTACGATACTAATGGGAAGGTAGTAAGAGGGCCTGCNCCTTTATCTTTAGCTCTAGCTCATGTCGATATTGAAGATGATGCTGTACTCGTCAAACAATGGTCAGAAACTGACTTTAGAACTAATGAAAATCCATGGTGGGCATAAAAAAATGAAAGGTCTTAAAAATCAAATCATGAAAAAAACAAGTTTATTTATCTGTACTCTGCTTTTCATTTCAAGCATTGTATTTTATCCANAGATCANTTTTGCTTATCCATTTTGGGCTCAGCAAAACTACGAATCCCCAAGAGAAGCCACAGGTAAGATAGTCTGTGCAAATTGTCATCTAGCTCAGATGCCTACAATTGCAGAGGTTCCACAATCTGTTGGAGCAGACAGTGTTTTCAAAGCTGTAGTCAAAATACCCTACAAAAATGANTTNAAAGANATNGGGGCNGATGGTTCNGAAGTNCCATTACAAGTTGGTGCTGTTGTAATGCTTCCTGATGGCTTTAAACTTGCNCCACAAGAAAGATGGACCGAAGAAATNAAAGAGGAGACAGAAGGGGTNTATTTNACTAATTACAGTGAAGAGAAAGATAATATCATTATTGTCGGACCTTTACCTGGCGATACCAATAAAGAAATCGTTTTCCCTGTACTTTCCCCTGANCCATCCACTAATAAAGAATATCACTATGGGAAATACTCGTTACATATTGGAGGCAATAGAGGTAGAGGTCAGGTATATCCAACTGGAGACAAGAGCAATAATGTAGTATTCACTTCTTCCACCGCAGGAACTATAAATTCAATAGAAACAATTGAAGATGGTAGCTATCAAGTCAATATAGAAAACGATAATGGTGAAATAACTACTGAAGCAGTGCCTGTTGGTCCTCAACTTATCGTAAAAGCGCAAGACAAAATTAATGTAGGTGACCCTCTTACTAATGATCCCAACGTTGGTGGCTTTGGGCAATTAGATGCTGAGGTTGTACTTCAGAGCCCTTATAGAGTNATTGGATTGATTGCATTCTTCATTGGTGTAGGCCTAACACAAATACTTTTAGTATTAAAGAAAAAACAAGTAGAAAAAGTGCAAGCAGCAGAGGGTATCTAACTTTCTTTAAATGCTTATACTTCAAGCTTTTATACAATCTCCAGGAGAAACTTTTTTAAATTTAGGATTTATAACTATTAGATGGTACGGACTTCTTATTTCGGTTTCAGTTTTAATAGGCCTATTTGTCTCTAAAAAACTAGCAAAGGCAAGAAATATTAACCCAGAGTACATTAGTGAAATACTTCCATCATTAATAATCTCTTCAATAATTGGAGCTAGAGCTTATTACGTAATTTTTGAGTGGAGGCAATATAGCGGAGAGAACTTTTTTACTTCTTTTGAACTATTCAATAACATCATTCAAATACCTTCTTTTCTTGCAGTTTGGGAAGGAGGCATAGCAATCCATGGAGGTCTAATTGGAGGATTAATATCTATTATCTATTTCTGTAAGTCGAAAAAAATTAATTTAAAAACTTTTATAGATATATTAATACCCTCGATTATTCTTGGACAATCAATAGGAAGGTGGGGAAATTTTTTCAATAATGAGGCCTTTGGAGTTCCTACAAATTTGCCTTGGAAATTATTTATACCTATCCAAAATAGGCCTTTAGAATTTATTAATTATGAATTTTTTCATCCTACATTTCTCTATGAGTCATTGTGGAATCTTTTAATTTTCATCGTCCTTATTATTACCTTTAATAAACAAAATAAAACAGATTTTTTCAGGCCTGGCTTTATTAGCTGTCTTTATTTAATAAGTTATAGCTTTGGAAGATTCTGGATTGAAGGTTTAAGAACTGACCCACTATGCATTGGTGGACTTCCACCTTTCTGTGATGGCGGTATTAGAATGGCTCAATTTATAAGTATTTTTCTATTTTCTTCTGGATTAATTGGAATATTTTTTTTAAGATTGAGAACATATAGCGGAAAAAATAGAAAGAATGGATAAAAAAATATCCTTTATTGGTGTTGGTCCAGGCGATCCAGAANTATTAACTTTAAAAGCATTAAAAAAGATAAAAATAGCAGATGTNATTATTTGGACTGANTCTCTNATNCCTGAAAAGATTTTAGATTTTNCTAAAGAAGGTTCTGAAAAAATAANAACGAGTTCNCTNAACTTAGAGCAAATCACCNNAATTATGATAGAAAAATTTCAGNCAGGGAANACTGTTGTAAGGTTGCATGATGGAGANCCTTGCCTTTTTGGAGCAATNAGAGANCAAATCGAAATTTTAAAAAACGAAAAAATTGAAATCGAGGTNGTTCCTGGAGTAAGTGCTTTTCAAGTTGCTGCAGCATATCATGAAGCTGAGTTAACCATNCCTGACATAACGCAAACAATAATTTTAACTAGAGCAGGAGGGCGAACAGGGATGCCCGAAAAAGAATCTCTGAAAGANCTTGCGAAACANAATTCCTCTATATGTCTATATCTAAGTGCNAGGCATGTGAAAAGGTCTCAAGAANCTCTACTAGAGTTTTACCCTCCAGAGACTAAAGTNATTGTTGGATTTAGAGTATCTTGGGATGATGGTTGGACATCATTAATAGAATTAAAAGATATGGAAAAATTTTCTATTGAGAAAAAACTAATTAGAACAACCATTTACATAATTAGCCCAGCAATTAGTAATTCTCAAAAAAGATCTAATCTTTATAATCCATCTTATAGGCATCTCTTTAGGAATAAATAATCTTAAAGTTGATAGAAAAATATTAATTACTATAATTAGTAAAAATTTANTTGCTTTGAAAGAAATAAAATNTGTTTCGGAAAANAACAATAANGGAGAAAATTCCTCTTTAAAGAGAATTGGAAATTTCATTAAAGAGGCTAGNTTAAGTAGAAATCAATCTATTGAAGAATTGGCTTCNGATTTAAAAATCGGAGCTCATCAACTTGAAGCNATNGAANAAGGTAATGAAGAAAAGCTACCTGAAAAAGTATTTGTNAANGCAATGATTAGAAGGATTTCACAGAAGCTNAAACTTGATACAGAATTNATAATGGATGAATTNAAGACAGAGAGGAAAGAAGTGAAAATTGAAGAAATAGTTGAAGAAGTTTCCAAAAAAAATTACAAATCTAGGCAANCNAAGAATCTTAATCCAGTAGGATTCCTAATATTTATTTTAATTTCAGGCTTTCTCGGACTAATCGCCTCGTCCTTAATTTTCAATTTATTTTCAGACTCTTCTCAGAATCAAACTCCAAAACAAGAACTTATTAAAAAAACTAAATAACTTTTAAATCCAAATTCTTTAGTTCTTTTATTACATTACGGCATAATCCTAAGTTCCATTTTTCAAGAAGAAGATCATGGTTTCTATCTAAAGGTAAAAGTTGAAATGTAAGATTATTTTCCTGCAATTTTATTTGAACTGAGGAGATCACCTTNTCAGGTCTTTGATCAAGAGCTGCTGCTAGTCTCAGGATTAATGACATTTCAAGAACTAATGTTTTATCTTCTTTGGATATTAAATTTTGCCAAGACTCATGTCTTTTCTTGGGTAGAGTCTTTCTATGGTANCTAGCAATTGAAGCAATAATATTTGTTTCTGCTTCAGAATATCCCAACAACTCACAATTTTTTATTAAGTACCAAGAGTGTTTGTGATATGAACCAACATTCACNTATTTCCCACAATTATAAAGATTAGAAGCTGCCCAAAGAAGTTCTTTAGCTTTAGGGTCATTATCGCTATGAAAGATATTTTTAGTCTGATCATAGATTTGAAAGGCAATATCAATAACTTTCTCAGCTCTTGTATTATCTACTCCAAACTTTCTNGCCTGATGAACTATAGTTGTTTTTCTAATATTGCNTTGAATATTTAACTCATTTTTAATTATCCCTTTACGAAGCATCCAATCNACAACCAAACCCTCTCGAAGCGCCCTCTCACTTATTATTAATTCATCAAAGTTCAACATCTCCATTGCGGTGTTTAATATCAATGCTCCTGGAATAATTATTTCTGCTCTTCTCTCACTTAATGAAGGTATTTTCTTGATTTCCGAAACTGGCAATTTAATTAGTTTTTCCAATACATTTTGTAAATTTTCCCTTTTAAATTTATAACCATGCAACTTTTGTTTAGATTCTCCCAAATCATCTGAAATCAAATTTCCTAATGAGGTTGCAGTGCCACTGGTTGCAATCATAGATAAAGGCTTATCTCCCTTAGATCTACTCTTTATTTTTCGAACAGATGGTTCTAAAGATCCTTTAATAAAAGTTGTTAGAAAACTCGATCTTTCTGAATTTATAGACNCTTTATTTAAAAAATCATTTTTAAGTCTTACCGCACCAATTCTCGAACTGGTAAGAGCTATAGCATCTTTTTTATCTGCAAGTATTAATTCTGTAGATCCTCCTCCAATATCTATGATTACAAAAGACTGATCTTCAAAAGNCATACCAGAAAGAACACCAAGGTAAATTAATCTNGCTTCCTCNGAACCACTTATCATTTCTATTTGAATANCAGTTTCATCAAGAACTCTTCTAATAAAATCTTGACCGTTTGGAGCTTCCCTAACTGCACTTGTTGCTGCTGTTACTATTTGTTTTACTCCATTACTTTTACAATATTCCTTAAATCGCTTAAGAGTAACTAATGCTCTTTGGATTGATTCTTCAGTAAGATTACCCTCCTCATCTCTTTCTCCAAGACGAGTGGTTGATTTATCAGTGAATTTTATTGAAAATGATTTTAATTCTAGATTAATTTCTGCTACCAAGAGATGTGTAGAGTTAGTTCCAATATCTATAGAAGCTACTAAAATTTGCTTTTCTTGAAAATATCTTAAATCTTGTTTCTGTATCATTTCTTTTTATAAGATGCAGATATCTTTAATCCATTAATAAATATACCCAAAATTGATTATTAAATAATAGAAATCATTTAATCCTAGTAANATTATTTAAAGTTATGAAATATACAATAGGTAATATGCAAAATAAAAATCGACAAATNAAATTANGTACTTTTTTTGAATTATTAAGGTGGAATAAGCCNACTGGAAGAATGATCTTACTAATTCCTGCTGGATGGAGTTTATATTTAACCCCAGACGCTAATCCATCATTTTTAATTTTGCTGAAAATAATCCTGGGAGGAATACTAGTAAGTGGATTAGGCTGCGTGGTTAATGATATTTGGGACCAAAAAATNGATCAAAGAGTTNTTAGGACAAAAAATAGACCTCTAGCTGCAAATAAAATCGGTCTTAAAACNGCTTATTCNATTCTTTTCTTTTTAATTTTATGTAGCTTCTTTTTAACTTTGTCACTACCTCANCCTGGAAGAATCCTTTCAATTTCACTTGCTTTTTTAGCTTTACCTATNATTTTAATTTATCCTTCTGCCAAAAGATGGTTTAAATATCCTCAATTAATCTTATCCATATGCTGGGGTTTTGCTGTCTTAATTCCCTGGGCCGCAAATGAAGGCAATTTAAATAGTATTGTTTTATTATTTTGCTGGCTAGCTACCATTTTTTGGACTTTTGGCTTTGACACGATTTATGCTTTAGCAGATAAAAAATATGATATCAAAATTGGAATAAATAGTTCCGCTGTTAACCTCCAGAACAATACAAGAATAACTATTCAAATTTGTTATTTTTTAACTTCTTTTTTTCTCGCATTATGCGGATTTATTAATCAAATGGATTTTATTTTTTGGCCAATTTGGCTTNCAACGTCAATCTTAATGCAGAGAGATATACTAAAAGTATTTCCTGAGGAAAAGCAATCAATAAAAAATATTGGGAATCACTTCAAAAATCAATCAATTTATGGAGGAGTCCTTTTATTAGGAATTATTATTGCCTCATAAATTCTAAATATGGTTTTTAGATTAAAAAAAGGNGATNTAATAGATATTTTAGCTCCAGGCTCNTTTATTGATGANGANGAAAATTTTCAAAAAGGCATAGAAATCTTAAAAAACTGGGGTTTGGAAATTAATGAAAATAATTCTCTATCAAAAAAATTTGGTTATTTTGCAGGTGATGATCTAACTAGATTTGAAGAACTGGAAAAAGCACAAAATAGTAAGCTAATCATTTTTGCAAAAGGAGGNTGGGGTTCAGCAAGACTATTAGAAAAAGAACCTTCTTGGCAGCATGGTTTAATGCTTGGATTCTCAGATACATGTTCTTTATTACTATCTAAATATTCTCAAGGATTTATAGGTTCTATTCATGGGCCCATGGTTACTGGCCTTTTCAAAGAGCCAGAGTGGAGTCTTGAGAGATTAAGAAATTTACTTTTTGAGGGNTATGTTGAGGACATAAGAGGAATTCCTTTAAGANGTGGAAAAGCCAAAGGAGAAATTATCGTTTCTAACTTAACTATTGCTACTTTTTTAATTGGTACTAATCACTTTCCAGATTGCAAAGGGAAAATAATAATTTTTGAAGATATTAATGAAGATATTTATAAAATTGATCGCATGTTGACTTACCTCAGAATGACTAAAACAATTACTGAAATTGCTGGTATTGGATTCGGAAGTTTTTCTAATGATTCCTGCGACCTTGAATGGAAAGATTTACTAAAAAACTGCATTATTGAAAGACTCCAAGAGTTTGATTTTCCTATTCTTTTTGACCTCCCAATAGGCCACATATCGGGAAATGCTTGCATTCCTTTAGGATACGAAGCCACCTTAAATGGTGATGATGGCATTCTTAGTATCGATACACCTTTTTAACTAGGGGTTCTTCACAAAAAGTTTTGCTATTTTCAAATCTATAGGGGATGTAATTTTTATATTTGAATAAGTTCCTTCAATAATCTTCACTTTCCAATTAAGCATTTCGAATAGTGAGGCATCATCTGTGACTTTCCAGTTTTTATCAATTGCCATCTTATGAGCTTTTTTTAATCTATCTACTAAAAAGCCCTGAGGAGTTTGCGCTGCCCATAAATAATTTCTATCTGGTGTTTCTTTAATAAAACCTTCATTATCAACAATCTTTATTGTGTCAGTTACCTTAGTAGCCAAAATTACAGCTTCATTTTCATCTAATTGCTTGGCACAAAGGTCTATCAATTCAGGATTAATTAGACATCTAGCACCATCATGTATTAAAACTTTTTCAGCATCTTTTGGTAGCGCTTTTAAACCATTAAAAACTGACTGTTGTCTGGTGTCACCACCATTAATCCAATGAACTTTATGGGCAAAATCCTTNGNTGAATTTANTAATAANTTTTTATCTTTCGGTTGNCCAATTATTCCAACCCANTTTGTTGAGCTNGCAGAAAATACAGATTTAAGTGTCCAATAAATCAAAGACTCTCCCTCTAAATCAATAAGTAATTTATTTTTTCCAGCTTTCATTCTGCTACCACTCCCTGCAGCTGGTATTAAAAAGTGCACAATAGAAGGTCTTAATATTTTCTAGACAATTATAAATAAAAGCAATATCTTTACACAAATAGTACTACGATTGAAAATTATAAAATTTCATAATGTCCAATACAGATTCATTATCAGGCAAAGTTGCTTTAATCACTGGAGCTAGCAGAGGAATTGGTAAAGAAATTGCTTTAGAACTAAGCCGCTTNGGAGCAGAAGTTTTTATTAANTACTCTTCTTCTGATGAAAAAGCTGAAGAAGTTGTAAATTCAATAAAAAATTCGGGAGGTAAAGCTCATAAATTAAAATTNGATGTNTCAANAGAGGATTCTGTCAGTTCAGCTTTTGAAGAAATCATAAAAATTAATGGNTCCATTGATATTCTTATTAACAATGCTGGNATTACTAGAGATGGACTATTGATGAGAATGAAATCGGANCAATGGGATGANGTANTAAATACAAACTTAAAAGGNGTTTTTCTTTGTACAAAATATGCTTCAAAATTTATGATGAAAAAAAGAAGTGGTAGTATCGTAAATATTTCATCTGTTGTTGGAATAATTGGTAATCCCGGTCAAGCAAATTATTCTGCAGCTAAAGCTGGAGTTATTGGATTCACCAAAACTTGTGCTAAAGAATTTGCTTCAAGAGGTATAAACGTAAATGCAATAGCTCCAGGCTTTATAGAAACAGANATGACTGAAAAACTTAATACTGAAGAGATACTTAAAGTTATTCCTTTAGGGAAATTAGGAAGTTGTACTCAAATTGCAAACTTAGTGTCATTCTTAGTTTCAAGTAATGCAGGAAGTTACATTACAGGGCAAACAATCAGTATAGACGGAGGTATGAGTATTTAATTATGTACTTTCATAAGGCTGGCCCAATTCATCTCTTAACCTTCTAATTTTTTGTAAAAGTTTTAGTCTTCGACTTCTAGCAGTTAATGTCAAGAAAAATCTTAAAGGAAAGTATATTAGTGTCATAGCAATCGCGAGGATTGCNGTAAGAGTAAAAATAAGATTATTTGTTTCTTCCATAACTTAAAGATACTCTTATTTGAGTTAATTTGTATGTCTCATTAAAAGAAATTCGGCTTTCCCCACTTAATTAAATATCCCTTAAAAATGATTCTATGGGAGATTAGAATAAGANTAAAGANNNAGTAAACATGGCTAAACAGTTAAGTTTTTCTAATGAATCAAGAGAAGCGCTAGAAAAAGGTGTGAATTTCGTAGCTAATGCAGTAAAAGTTACTATTGGNCCAAANGCAAAAAANGTTGTAATAGAAAAGAAATTTGGTNCGCCAGATATNGTAAGAGATGGATCTACAGTNGCTAAAGAGATCGAAATTGAAAACCCTATTTCTAATTTAGGTGCGAAATTAATAGAACAAGTTGCATCCAAGACAAAAGAGAGTGCTGGTGATGGAACAACAACAGCAACCATTTTGACTCAGAAGATGGTTCAGGAGGGGTTAAAAAATATTGCTTCTGGTGCCAATCCTATGGAGTTAAAAAAAGGTATGGAGGCAGGCCTAGCTTTTGTTTTAGAAAAATTAAGTTCCAAAAGTATTTCATTAANTGNTTCTGATATNCAAAAAGTTGCAACAGTTAGTGCTGGNGGTGATGAAGAAATTGGATCTATAATTTCNAANGCAATNGATATTGTTACTTCNGATGGTGTAATAACTGTNGAAGAATCTCAATCACTAGANACAGAATTAGANNTAACTGAAGGNATGTCTTTTGATAGAGGTTATAGTTCTCCATATTTCGTAACAGACCAAGAAAGACAAGTTTGTGAACTTGAAAANCCTAAAATATTNATAACTGATCAAAAANTCTCAACTTTAGTTGATCTNGTTCCAATACTTGAAGAAATTCAGAAGNCAGGNTCACCTTTTCTAATTCTTGCTGAAGATATCGAAGGNGANGCTTTAACTACTCTGGTTTTNAATAAGAATAGTGGGGTTTTAAATGTNGCTTCCGTAAGAGCTCCTTTATTTGGAGAGAGAAGAAAAGCTGCCCTTGAAGATATTGCAATTCTTACAGGGGCGAAGTTAATAAGCGAAGATAAATCGATGTCACTTGATAAAGTATCGATTAATGANTTAGGNAAAGCAAAAAAAATAACTATCACAAANGATAAAACTACAATTGTTGCCTTCGAAGACACTAAAGATTTAGTTAAAGCGCGAGTAGAGAAATTAAAGAGAGAAGTTAATATAACTGAATCNGAGTATGATCAGGATAAAATCAATGAAAGGATAGCCAAACTAGCNGGAGGAGTAGCTCTTATCAAAGTAGGAGCTGCTACAGAAACAGAGATGAAGTATAAAAAGTTGAGAATCGAAGATTCCCTTAATGCTACGAAAGCTGCTATTGAAGAGGGTGTTGTTTCTGGAGGAGGACAAACTTTAATTGAAATATCAGATGACCTTTTAAATTTAAGTCAAACATCTTCNGATGATTTAAGAACAGGGATAAATATAGTTAAAGAAGCCCTTTTGGAACCNACNAAACAAATAGCAAAAAATGCTGGTTTTAATGGTGATGTAGTTGTCGCCGAAATTAAAAGACTTAAGAAAGGCTTCAATGCTAATTCAGGAAAATATGAGGATTTAAAAGATTCAGGAATATTAGATCCAACCAAAGTAATTAGATTAGCTCTTCAAGATTCAGTATCTATTGCAGCTATGCTCCTTACAACAGAAGTTGCGATGGCTGACATTCCAGAGCCTGAAGCAGCCGCCCCCGGAGGACCAGGTGGAGATCCAATGGGAGGAATGGGTGGTATGGGAATGCCAGGAATGGGTGGCATGGGAATGCCAGGAATGGGTGGTATGGGAATGCCAGGAATGGGTGGCATGGGAATGCCAGGAATGGGTGGCATGGGAATGCCNGGTATGATGTAAAAGCTAACTAGCTTTTTTATCGTTGTTAATCCACTTTCTTAAATTTTTAATATAAGGTAGGGGTAATTTTGGGGTTTCAGTAAATTGATTTATTTTATTAGAATTTTG
>FUFK010017030.1_pt1 | contig 12121 bp, 5 predicted proteins | sample 1021851 | NCBI WGS metagenome assembly FUFK01 (sample SAMEA51879418, study PRJEB19060) | metagenome
GTGGGGATTAATACAAGTCTGCCTAATAAGATAGCCCAAGAGTCCATAGAAAACGGTGTGGTCGAGGAACTTCAAGGGTATGACACGCTCCGTCGGGAGGTGAAATATGGGAAAAATTCTCGCATTGATATTTTTCTCGAGGATTTGGCCAAGCCAGCCTGTTATGTCGAGGTTAAAAATGTCACGTTACGGCGGGATAGGTTGGCTGAATTTCCTGACGCCGTGACAGCCAGAGGAACAAAACATTTGGCCGAGCTTGCAAACCAGGTTGCCGCGTATTCTGCTACGGTACTAACAAAAGACCTTGTTGGTAACCTATCAGACCCCAGTAATGCATTTTTATTTAGAGTAGATACTCAGGCTCCTGCCACAGGCAGTGTCCTAGATCTTGTTGCTGATGATGATATTGGCTTTAGCGATACCGATAACCGAACAAACGATCGAACGCCTCGTTTTCAGGTAACATCTCTAGATCCTGGAAAAAGACATTTAGTTGATATTTACTACGATGCAGTGTCTGCGGGACTGAATGATCAGCTTGTTGGGTCATTTAGAATGGCACAGGCTGAGCTTGATGTTTTCCAGATTGGATCTAGGCTAAACGATGATACCTACAGCTTCACATATTTTGTTACAGACTCGGCTGGTAATGTGTCTTCAGAGAGCGCCGCTCTATCTGTGGTTGTAGACAGCACTGCATCTGCTGCGCCAGATGCACCAGATCTTGTGGATGCCTTTGACATGGGCACATCGAGCTCAGATAACTTGACTAATTTATCAACATTTGATCTACAGGTTACAAGCGTTACTGCCGGTGACAGTATTCACATCAAGAACGCTGCCAATAATATTGTAGGCCGAGGGATTGTAGGACTGGGCCAAAATACTGCTACAGTAAGCATAGTAGGAGCAACCAGCGATAATTATTTTGCCTTTGCCCTTGATGAGGCGGGCAACACCTCAGCCACTTCATTGGGTGTCAACATAACCGTTGATCAGGATCCCACTGACGTTGATGGCTTAGATGTCAATGGCAATACCGTCTTCACTGATCCAGGTGATATTGAACCAGTTGTCATTGACCTAGACACCGACTCTGATACAGGTATTCTTGGAGACGATAATCTTACCAACGACGTCACTCCAAGCTTTACAGTTTCTAATCTAACTGCTACCGATTCTGTTTTCCTATATTTTGGCGACACTGACTCTATTGCGGGATACGTTTCAGTGGGCACAACCCACTCTTTCACCGTGCCATCAGCCAAGGAGCTCGCTGATAACCTATACACATTCACCATTAAGACGAGAGACTATGCGGGTAATTTATCTGGCGCCTCGAACCCATTAGAGGTAAATATAGATGCAACCCCGCATACCATCGCTAGTGCCCCTGATCTTCTTGCGGAGGACGACACCGGTATCGACGACGCGGATAACATAACCAATATAAGAATACCTAGTTTTTCATTCAGCCAGCTACCATCGGTTAGAGATTCTCTAAGACTTTTTGTAGATAATGGAATAACGAACCAGTTTGTCATTGGAGGCAGGAAGGGCCTTGATAAGCTTAGAGACAGCCTCACAGTGCCAAATGGTTCAAGATTGGACGAGGGCTCTTATGATTTTACTTTCGTGATTATTGACTCTGCCGGCAATGCCTCTGCGGCAAGTGCTGCAACAACCATTCGTGTTGATTTTACGCCTCCAAATGCACCAACCGTCCCAGATTTAAGTGGTGCGGATGACTCGGGTATTTCCGATAGTGATAATCTTACAAAGGCGGCGACGATGAATCTGACAACAACCGGTTTTACTGCTGGCGATTTTGGTCTTCTCTACAAAATTGATGCTACCCCTGACACGACGCTGATTGATTCGGTAATAGCCACAGACTCAGGCTCCCTGACCTACGCTGTGACAAACGATCTAGAGGGATCATTTAATTTTTACGCAGTGGCTCAAGACACAGCAGGAAACAGATCAGATAACTCACTACTTGAAAACATTGTGGTTGACCAGACTGCTCCATCAATGACCGGGGTTACGATAGATCTGGACGATGCATCTGACACCGGTATAAAAAACGATGATAATCTTACAAATGACGCGACCCCAACATTTACAGTGGCAAATGTTACGGCCACAGACTCTGTGTTTCTTTACTTTAATGATACTGACTCACTGAAACTAAAAGCAGGAGTCTCTACTGTTGGCTTTAACGGCGACATTTCTGATGACGGTGCATATGTAGCAACGGTAAAATCAAAAGATATTGCGGGGAACCTGTCGGGTCCTTCTCCGTCATTATCTTTTAGAATTGATACCACCCCTTTTGTGGCTACGCAGGCACCAGATCTGATGGCTGATTTTGATTCAGGAATCTCGAGCACTGATGATACAACGAACTCCAGAATACCGCAGTTCGAGATAAGGGGGCTTCCTGCAATAGCCGATTCGCTACATCTGTTTGTAAAATCTGGTATCAGTAACAACCTGGTTTCTAAAACGCGAAAATCGTACAATGTTTATAAAGATACGCTTGAGGTTCCGTTATCTGAGCAGTTGGGAACAGGCAACTATATTATTTCTTACACAGTGATCGACTCTGCAGGTAATACATCACTGCCGAGCCCTCCAGACACCATTTACGTTGATTTCACACCGCCTAATGAACCAGGGTTACCTCTGCTTGAGAGCGCGTCAGATTTTGGAGAATCGACTTCTGATAATATTACCAACCAAGACAGAGTAGACATTACCCTCGTAGACATCCTATCAGGAAACTCTGGTTTGTTGTACAGAATTTCTGGAGACGATACTACATTTGCTGACTCCAGCTTACTTTCCCCGGCTGATGAGAAATTGACCTTTACCTATGGTACGCCAGAAACTAATACCTATAAATTTACCTCAGTCCAGGTTGATACAGCTGGAAATCGCTCAGGGTATTCGCCGGCGTTTACCCTTGAGATTGATCGTGTAGCCCCATCAGCCCAGATATCATATGGTAGCGTGGCAGGTGATAGTCTGGTGCGCAGTGCTGATGTAAGCTCCCTAGCAACCTTTGAGTTTGATGAGTCTATGGACTCCGTGAATGTGCCAACGATTAATATAGACTATCCTGAGGTCGATAATCTGCTAGATCTCACCAACCAGGCGCTTACCAGAGCCAGCGGAGATACTACCTGGACATATAACATTCCTCTGAATACGGCCGGTCTTGAAGATATCGATGGAGACATTACAATAACGCTCAACGCTTCTGATGTTGCGGGCAATCCTATTACAGCTCCAAACATATCGGGACTCACCGCACTCAGGGTGGATAACACCCCGGCCCTGTTTGATTCCTTGAGCCCTGGAAGTAACTCATTTAACAACGTCCTTAATAATTTTAGCTGGAACCTATCTGAATCGATTGACACCGGGTACGTGACGTTTAGAAGGCGCTCGGATGGAACCAGGCTTGATATCCCGTTACTTGGAACGGAGAGAGAGGCGGGCTCAAGAGTAGCAGCTGGTTTTACCGCAGGAGACCCGATATTGAGCGAGGAACTATATGATGTGATATTTACGAGCATTGACACCGCAGGCAACACAGGCTTGGATACGGTTTCTAACTACACGTATGATATAACGCCTCCTGAGGTTCTGGTTACCTTTAGTGAATTGTACGCAAGCATGGATCAGACAGATACTGTTTTTGCTACATTCACCGAGAAGATAGCACCGGCGCCAAATATTTTAATTGATTGGAACACATTAAGTGTTCCTCCCACTAATGTTGCTATGAGCCCTGTTGCGGGAGGTGACTCAACCAAATGGTTCCGCGAGCTCATAATTCCGAACGCTGATCAAGGATTCATAAGTGACATATCCATTACGGCTACCGACCTTGCAACAAATCCGCTAGATCCTGCTGGCTTTTCAATGCCTGACATTCTTTATATTGACAAAACTGAAGCCTCTGCAGATTTTCAGTACACAAACACCACTAACCCTGCTTTAGAGACGGCAAATGTTGGTATCGGAGGAGACATTGTACGAGTGACGGTGGTGATGAATGAGCCATTAGAGACATTAGATCCCGGTCCAACGCTCAATATTACCTACGGTTGGGAACAGGGAAGCAACGAGACCGGAACCATTATCACTGGATTTCTGCCAACTGAAACGATAGATAATGATAGCACTTGGATTTTCGACCTTACGCTCTCAGATCTTGTTGAGGACGATGGTTACATCAGGTTTGAGCTCATCGCTGAAGATAGAGCAAATAATGTAGTAACCACTTTCAGAAATAATGAAATTTTTCTTGTTGATAATCTTGCCCCTGCAGATTTTACTACTGGCGTTATAAGCGTGTATGGAGCTAACCCGGTTCAGGGTTGGATAACGGGAATAACGGATTCAATAGGTGTTGTGGTACCAATTCAGAGCAACGAGGAGGATCCGACATTGTTCGAAGGAGGTCAGGTGGAGCTTCAGTTCTACAACATGAACAGAGGAACTAGTTGGGTAACTCCTGAGTCTCCAGGAACCACATTTACCCTTGGAGATTCGATAATGGAATCGGGTGATGAGATATTTTACAGGCACATAAATGCCCTCTATGCTGTCATGCCCCAGGGTAGCGATCTCAAGACAGGTGACTCCCTCGCGGTTCGTGCAAGGGTCATAGACCGTCACGGTAATGCAACAGTCGGAACAGAGAGCCTGACTCGTTTAGCTTTTGACCCCACTGCTCCCGTTGTTGGCGCCGTTACAGGTGGTAGTTTTACATCAGGAGATACACTATTTTCGAGTGATTCATTAAAAATTGAGTGGTCTGCTTTCACAGAGACCGATGAGGACGAGTCAGGAGTTGACCGGTACGAGGTTTCAATCCTAAAGCTGGATGATCAAAACACGGGTACAATTATTTTTGGATGGGATACTCTTGGATCAAATGTGACAACATTTTGGGATAGTACATATCTTGAGCATAACAATCGCTATGTGGGCCATGTCAGGGCGTTTGATGTTGCCGGGAATATATCCGACACCCTGGTAACGGACATCATACTCAGATACAACTCGAACCCTGTCATTACTGCGCTTTCAAATGCTGTGCTCAATGAGGATTTTTTCTGGACAGATACTGTTAAGTTCACGGATCTGGACCTAAACGTTTTGCAGGGCGATTCTTTTACATTCAAGGCTAAAACTATGCGAACTGTGGGTGATACGGCAACAGGCTCCGTCCTTATTGACTCAATAGGGGCTCTAACCTGGACCCCAACGCAGGATGATACAGGAACATATACGATAGAGATTGTTATAGAGGACGCCTATGCGCTGACAGATACGTTCAACCTGCCACTTATGGTAAACGCCGTTAACGATACACCTGTATTTGTGATTCCAAGCTCAGGTAGTGACCCTTATTATATTCATCAGTGGGATGAAGATCAGCCTGCCGATACGCTTGTATTAAGTAGATTTATATCGGATGTCGATAATGATATCACAACCGAGATAACCTGGCAGGCGGTAATATTAGATACCTCACAGCTTGATGAGGATTATCCTCTTGGCAGGGTTGTTGTAAGTCCCAACACGCCATGGGAGGTGCATGCTGCCCTCAATAGGCAGTATCTGGGCTTTGATCCACATTATAGATCAAAAGGAGTGAATAGTCTGCCTGCTGAGACTTTGAGGCTCATTACCAATACGCGCACGAACCCACTCATAAGTGTTGATATTGATGTAAAGAGCTACGGAGAAGGAGCCCAGGATTCAGTCATAGCGACCTTCGCGAGCGGCTCAAACTACCACGGTGCGAACCATAGAATTATTTTCATTGCAAGAGATGATGGTGGCGCATTTGCTAGAGATACGATACACGCATCTATCATAGCACAGAATGATCCTCCAACAATAGCCAAAGATATGATTGATGAGGTCATTGAGATGTGGGAGAATGATACGCTGGTAATGGAGTTCGGTCAGTATGTAACAGATATTGATGATACATCATTGGTNTTCACTATCAGCTCCGTAGTGGATCCAGAAGTTGGTAACGACAATAAGATTACAATCAGCCCATCCGTTGAGTTCGAGGGTGAGATGGACAGCGTGAGCTTCACATCATACAATCTCGGTGACTCGGTACAATTTGTACCAGAAAAGCTGTGGGACGACTATGTAGTTATCAAAGTAAAAGTCTCCGACAATGTCTCTTTTGATGAGACTACCTTTACTCTTGACGTAAAGCATGTTGAGAGGCCAAAGCTCGCTGTTTCCGTTCTTCAGCAGAATGCTTTCACAAAATTTCTTCAGGTGATTATAAACGACACGTCTTCAAAAACAACCAACCTCTCCATGGAGGTTCAAAACCAGCCAATTGAGTTGGATACGATTGCACCCTATACCTACAGTGGCTTTCTCAGTTTCGAAGCCTCTGGAAGTTATTCCATAGATATATACGCTAACGCCCAGGTAGGTGACACTACACTGAGTGAGTCCTTTGCCTTAGCCGCTGGAAGTGCAGCAAACAGGTGGTCTGGTAGAAGTTTCGATGGTCGCTTTTCTGTTTCAGGTAATCCCGGAACCATATCATTTGATCAGCCCTTTTTAATAGCGGATTCTAGTCTATTTGAAAAACATTTTTACGACCGCGCCTCTTATGTGCTTGGCAATGAAAATTTTTACTTTAATAACCCGGTAGAAGTGAGATTTGCTAGTGACAGGGATGACCTTGCTGTATACATTAGGGAAAACGGTGTGCAGTGGCAGGAGCTTCCTTCGCTCACAATCAATAATGAGATATATACTCTCACCGATCAGTCAGGATATTTTAGACTAGGGCCTAAAACAATTATTGTACCTGAGCAAACAAGCATTCACCAAAATTATCCTAATCCTTTTAACCCCAACACAACTATTCGTTACGATGTAGGTTTGTTGGATGGTTTAAGGCAGAATGTTTCGATTAATATTTATAACCTAGTTGGTCAGAACATTGCAACTTTGGTCAAAGATCAAGATCAAATTGGTCAGTTCAAGGTGCAGTGGGATGGTTTTGATAAGCACGGTCAGCAGGTGGCATCAGGGATTTATTTTGTGCAGCTCACAACAAAAACTGGAATTGTCAAAAATAAAAAGATGATGTTACTAAAATGATGTTCATAAAATACACAATCGCACTATTTTTTGGCATAATCTATCTCATTCAGATATCTGCATGCAGGGGCGACGTCGAGGCAAATGATGCTGACCTCTCCAGCTATGGATGGGTCTTATATGAGTCGGGGGATTATGTTGAGGCCTTGGACTGGTTTACTACAGCAATAAGGGACGACTCCTCACACTCTGACGCGTACAACGGTGTCGGATGGACTATGGGTCATCTAAGGCAACAAGACTCCTCTATCTATTATTTTAACAAGTATCTTGAGAGAGATACAACATCCTTTGAAAATAGGCTGGACTTTTATGCAGGATTAGCTTTTGGGTACAATGCAGATGGGAACGATGTAAAAGCAAGACAGTACGCACAGACATATTTTTTTGGTAGCCAAAATTCTGAGATAGGCGATCCAGATTGGTGTTTTTGTCACAAAAAAGATATTAACCAGTTAGATGTAAGGCTTGTTCTGGCCATTTCGGAATATCGTCTTGGTCTTTTTACAAACTGTCAATCTTCGATAAACAAAATATATGGTGATATTGCGAGACAGTTAAAATCAGGTGAAACAAACAGCGTTGATACAGACTATGTAGACTCTGATGGTAGTGGATCCTTCAATGCTGGCGATCAATTGTTTAATGGCGAGTGGCAAGACTCAGGGGAGGAGATAGGCGTTCTTGAGGAATTGGAAATAAAGTTTTTTGATGAGTATCCACTTAACTACGATGTCACGAGCGTATTGTCCCGAACATATTTAGCTAATCACCTTTCTATTTTGCAGGGACATCTTTCACCACCTAAGGGCGAAAACGGTCTCAACTGCTCTGAAAATGATGGGCAAGGGGGTGGATATTGTCAGTAGAGCCTTCTGGCTCAGCCCTCTCATCCAAGAACTCCCATGATTACTGGATAAGAAAAGCACTTCGCCTAGCTCAAAAAGCTTACACTCTCGGGGAAGTTCCTGTTGGTGCATTAATTATTAAAGATAATAGGGTCATAGGACAAGGATTTAATCAGAGGGAGGGTTTAAATGATCCGACAGCTCACGCCGAAATACTTGCGATAACCGCTGCATCAAATACCATAGGCAATTGGCGTCTGGACAATTGCGATATTTATGTAACAAAGGAGCCTTGTCCAATGTGCGCTGGTGCTATAATCAGTGCCAGAATACGAGGTTTATTTTTTGGTGCATTTGATGAGAAAAAGGGCTGCTGTGGGTCTTTATATCAGCTCTGTGGAGATAGGCGCTTAGATAGCATAACAAGCGTGAGAGGAGGTATTCTTGAGGACGAGTGCTCCAGTATTTTAAAAGAATTTTTTATCTCAAAACGGGGTCAATAGCTTCAATTAAAAAATCTATAACATATTGTATCGAACGATTGTGCCCTAGGCGATTATCTTTCCAAGTTTTGGGTAGCTGAATTTGGACGCCGTTATTAAGACTTACATCCTGAGGATCCATTTCTAGCTTTTTAAATGCACCGTCACTCATGTGGTCTGTTTTCCATTGGGTATATTTTACAGATGGGCTAAAAGTATATGTAGTTTTGCCCTTTGTTTGACAAGCGTTTAACCTTTCATAAGATCCGGATAATGGTGCAGCGATAGCATGTACTGACAATGGAAAGCTGTGGTTCCATTTTTCCGCGATATCTGATACAATAAGCCCTCCATAGCTGTGCCCAATTATCCATAGTGAATCTAGTTGTTTGTTTTTGCTAACTATACTGTCTATTGCGTTATCTAATATATTGGCACTTTTTTCTGGGCACTCATTCCAGTTGTGTTTAAGCCACCATATTGATCGTTTACAACCAGCAAGCTTTAGAATAGCTTTTGTCCACTCATACCCTTTTTTGGGCCAGGATAAAGGGTAATAACCATGAACCAGCATTATGCCAAATGATGAGTCCTGAACGGAGATTCCATCTAAAGAATATAAACCATCGCTGCGTTCAATAAGATAACCATCGTATGCTGATTGATCGGATGTGATCTCGTTTAAAAAAAAGTCCTGGTAATATTTATCACTGCATCCTGAAACAAGAATAAAACTAAAAATAATTTTGACTCTACTCATACTTACCGTTGACATGAATCTTAGATGAAATGGATCACTTTGGTTATTTAGTTTCTTTTAGTTTGAAGTGCTTAGCGATTCTGGATCGCTAAACTGTAGTCTCTACTTTCCATTCCGAAGTTAAACATACCGTATGAGGTTAAAACTTCTCCTTGAACGGCGCCATTTTCTCCAATTTTTAATACAAAAATGCATCAGGATTATTGATCTTGTTAGATGGTAATTTACAACAACAGCATCAGGGGTAGACAAGTTCAAAAGAAAAGATTGTTGTAAGTAAGATTGCTTGTAAGTAATGCACAACCATAGCTCCTTAATAGATAAGGTGAGTCATTTATTTTGGTTTCAGTTTTTAAATGATAGCTCAAAACTATTGAGGTTATAAAACAAATTCGAGAATTGATGCAAAAAGCTAACTCTTAGCTTTCATTTTTTGAAACTAGAATAAGTTTTTAATCTTTAAACGCCTAGCCTAATAGAGTTATAGTATGCGTAAAGTGAGTCACCTACAGCCTCTATATCATGGTTTTTTCTCACCCATTCTAGCCCCCTGGAACCCAGATAGGATATTTTTTCTCTATCCTCAACTAGACCGCGCAGTGTTTTCTCAAGAATATCTTTATCTATATGTAAAAATGGATGATTAGGAATGAATTCATTGTAGCTTTGATTCATCTCTGTGAGGGTACAGATGCCCATTGACAGAGACTCAATAGAGTTCATACCGTATCCCCAGCCTCCTTTGTTTCCAATTTGGTCAATAAAAATATCAGATTGAGCCTTGCGCCTCATTGCTGCTGAATGAGGGAGACCCTCGATAAGATCAAAAGTTATTTTCCCTTCTTTTTGAAGCTTTACGCATACACTAATTACAACCTCCGATCCTTTGTAATATCTGTTCGTCGGTGCATGTGATACTCGTAATTTTTCATTAAGGTCAGACCTTTTTTGGTAGGAAGATGTAGAGAATGGGAGGAATAAATAATTAATGTCAGGATGTTTTTCTAATAGGTCAAGCTCATTTGTTAAGTTTAAATCAGCCAACTTATCAATTTTCGGCATGACACCCCTTGCTCTTAAATCCTCGCCATGATAGTGGCATACAATTTTCTTTCCCCTTTTTTTGAGACCTTGCACAAAAAATTCGTTTTTCAAGAAATCCATTCCGCTTTCAAAGTGAACTACATCAAAATCATACAAGTTAAAATCATCAATAGCCTTTTCCACAGCAGGTTTCCATAGCCAGTCTTTGAATCTTAAAAATGCGTGATCAAAGAATCCCTCCGTTGACCACACTGGCGGGTATCCCTCTTTTTCCTTAAAATATCCATCTTTTCCGCGATAAAGCTTGTAAATATTGTTTCTGAAGTAGGACATAAAAGGGTGTGTAAAATTAAACGGAAGGTTTAGGCAGATGTCATCGTCAAAATTTTTTGGTGATTTAAAGAAAGTCAAAGTTCTACAATAGTTACCACGTCGCTCGTGTTCTTTTTTCCAGAGGCTTAGTGTGCCAACCGTATTCTCAGGTGATATATATAGAATTCTCATAATACCAATTTTATTCGCTTTGCGGAGAGAGAGGGATTCGAACCCCCGGTACCCATGAGGTACACTGCATTTCGAGTGCAGCGCATTCAACCAGACTCTGCCATCTCTCCAAAATATTTATTAAATTAAACCAAAGGAAATTATCATAGCACTTACAGAATCACAACGAGCAGAATTTGAAGAGTATCTAGAAACGATCTTAGATCTTTATGAAAAAGAAGAATATGAAGATATGGTCGAAGATATTGTCTATCACTACTGTAAAAGAAAATACGATATTGGTAGGGAAGAGTCCGTCAAATTATTTTACGAAATAGCTGATAAAATGGGAAAGTGAAATCTTTCAACTATAACACTTTGGATTACTTTGAACCTTTACTAATACTTTATTCAAGTAAAAATAATAATTAGGGCAAAATTTTATGCAAAATAGATTGCACTTATTTTTTCTTATTGCTTTTGTATCGCCAATTTTAGCCTCCTCAGGTATAGAATCAAGTTGGTTTGAAAAGTTAATCAGTGTTCTCGTATCAGGCGCACTAATCTTTTCCGTGATAAAAGGCTATCTCACAGTTAATAAAATATGGAAAAGAAAAAAGAATGAAGAGGTAGCCAGTAGTATATCAATAGTAGCTGCAATGTTAGGTTTTGCCGTAGGGCTCCCTTTTTTGCTGAATAGTTTAATTATCACGCAGGACTACTTCTCAGCAGCAAAGAGTGTAGTTGCTCTTTTTCTTGCAACAGTCTTTACACTAATCGGTACGGGTTACTTTGTAGACAAAAATAGAGGCAAGGGATTTTTTAAACTCCTTGGAGAGGCGCTCAAGTTAGAGGGGAAAGAATCTGGTGACCTCATAACAGACATGATAAGGCCTAAGGGTGCACGAAAAATTATCGACATACTGCATAAACTAGCTGCTATAGATGAAGAAATTGCCAAGGAGGAGATCGATCTCATACATCAGTTTGCTGACAAGTGGGGAATTGACATTCCTGAACTACAACCAGGGAAGGTAGAAAATGTTACGAGTCTGGTTGAGCTAAAATCACTTGTTCAGTCATACCTAGATGAGGGTCCAGATACCGATGTAGCAGAGGGGCTTGTTGATCTGATGAATCTTATGGCCGAGGCTGATGATGAGGTTACAAAAGAGGAGGAGATGGCAGTCGCGGAATTTACTGGCATGATTGCTTACTATGTTAGCTCCGAGAAGGGAGGCGATATTGAAATGTTTGAGGTCAGTATCGTACCGCAAGGTGACAAGCAGATGGAATCTGTGCGGGAGTTGCTACCTGATCTAGATATGGTTGAAAGC
>FUFK010071525.1_pt1 | contig 12119 bp, 9 predicted proteins | sample 1021851 | NCBI WGS metagenome assembly FUFK01 (sample SAMEA51879418, study PRJEB19060) | metagenome
TACAGGCTTTTTACGCTGCAGTTGCTCTTTTCTAAATTAGAGCAACAGCGAATTGTTTATACTTATCTGTTGTTATTTCTATATACAAAATAACTAATATTAAACTGATTATTTATAACAAATAGTGATATTAATATTATCTACTAAATAACATATTACAGATAACAAATAGTGATATTTTTATTACTTATGGGGGGAGGATTGCAGATTATAAAAAGTTATATCGCCCCCCTCTGGACTTACTGATAAATATAACAAATAAGCATAGATAATTGCAACCTTAAATAATACAAACTTAAGAAAAATGATATAATTAAAATAACATTTAACGAAATTCTACTGTATGGAATCCGATTGGAATTTATCACAAGAAGAATGGAGATTAATGAGTCGTTGCAATGAAGCTGCGAGACAAGCAGCTCCGCATGATGGCAACATGTGCAATTCTCTAGCGTTGCATTGGTATGAAAGATGTAAAAGAACAGGAGAGAATCCAAACACTCTTTTACGTCAGAGATGCCCCAACATCAATACGGAACAAGTGCAAAGACGATTACAAAAATTTAGGAGAGGTTACTAATGGATTTCCCAACAGTTGATAACACACAAGAATACGTTGATTTTATGAAAGCAAAATTTCCAAATATCAAGATTGGAAAGATGCCAAAATCTGAAAAAGATATGGATTTAGCAGTAAGAATGGAGATGGCAAATTCAGCTCCACATTTACTCCAAAGAATTATTAATCCTAATCCTGAAGAAAGATTACCTGCAGATGTTTTAACTAGATATCGTAAGAATCAGTTATGGGTAGATGATATCCAAGTTTATAGGGATGCAGGTTTTACAGGCTTGGCTGCCAACATGCAGAAGGATGTAGATATAGCGCAAAAGCAAATATTGGATGCAAAGACTGCTGAAATGAAAGCCAAAAATGATGCTATTGCAAAATTTCATAGAGATAGACCAAAAGGGATGCAACACATGCCCCCGTTAAGTCAGGAGCAGATTATGGCAGCGCGGGAGCGGTGGGGCATCACAAATCAACCTACTTGGGACAAGGGTCAGGATTGAAAAATAAAAAACTACTACAGGATGAACTTGAGCAACTTGAGTACAAGTTGAACTGCGAGATGACTTGGTTTAGGCAAGAGATTGCCCCCCTGAAAGATCGCAAGAGAGAAATCTTGGAAGAATTAAAAAAACTATGACTATCTCAGCAGCAAATATTAATGAAGCAATACCTGCAAAAGTTTATGCAGTTATTGTTAAATACTCGCAGGGCATGAAGTGGAAACCTGCTTGTGAAGAAGTTGGAATTGACCCAAGAACAGTAAAAAAATATTGGAAAGAACAGCCAGAATTGCAAAAATTTTATACTGATCTTGTTAAAGAATCTGCTGTTGAAGGAAAAAATAAAATATTTAAAGCATTTCCAAAAGTTGCTGAAACACTAATTAAAACTGCAACCAATCCTAAAGAGAGAGCCTACGCGAGAAATCAAGCTGCAGATATCATTTTCAGGTATATGAATAATCAGGAAATTAATTGGGAGATGAGACAAAAAATGGAGGAGATGCAACAACAGCTCCACGCGTTAGAAGGTAACAGAGTAATCAATTATGAAAGCTAGTTGGAATAAAGAAAAAAAGAAGGAATACGATAGGGTTTATAAGGCTGCAGAATGGGCTGATCCAGTTAAGAGAGCAATATTAAAGGCAAGGCATAAGAAGTGGAAGGAATCCCCTGCAGGCGTTGCTTGGATGAAAGAATACAACAGGCAATACAGGTTAAAGAATAGAGAAAAATTAATTAAATACGATATTGAATATAAGAAAAAGAAAATGGAGGAAGATTTAGTTTTTAGAAAAAATCATATTTGGAAAGACAATTTGAGAAGAGTTTTAAAACGTCAGGGAGAGGGGCGAGATGCAACTATGAAAACTTTATGTGATTGTACTTTTGATTTTTTTATAAAGCATATTGAAAACCAATTTTATGACGAGATGAATTGGAGCAATAGAGGTACAAATGGTTGGTGTATAGATCACATAAGGCCAAAATCAAGTTTTGATTGCAGAGATGATGAACAATGGAAGTTATGTTGTAATTGGCGAAATTTACAACCCATTTGGCATTTTGAAAATTCTATAAAGGGAGCAAAATTTAATTATGCAGATGAATTGGATTGGATAAATACTATGCAGAAATATAAATACAAGGGAGAGTTGTTTTTAGTGTGGAGACACTAGGCGAGTAAATCATCCAAAGTATTTCTCATGTTCCCCTGCGGAGTCCATTTTCCGTAAATTGAAAGATGTATTGAGTGATCGTGACCCATTAGGGCTGCACCCATACGAGATGAAATTTTATTTTTATATCTTGGGTCTTGGTGCATGCGGTAGGCGTACCCGTGACGCATAGAGTATGGTTTTAATTTTCTTGTATCTCTTAAGTGTTTCCAATAATCAACCTTTGCAAGATGTTTACCAAGTGCATCTCCTAAACCTTTATCTCCTTTAGGTGGAATTGGATAATTATTTTTAATTTTTTCTATTAATTCAAATTCTGTTTCCCAATGTTTATGGAGTGGATATAGTTCCCGATTCTCAGGACTTTCTCCCCCGCCTGTAGTTTTATTAATTAAACAAAATACAGTATCTTTACCTGAAATATTTTGTACTTCTAAGAAATCAGCTTCAAATGCTCGGATGCCATAGACGTTGATTAGTTGAATTAAAAATATGTATCTATCAGCAGCTTTTTTTTCTCTTTTTTTACTCAATATTTCTAATAATTCTAAAAATTCATCATCATAAATTGGAATTGGTATTCTAGTTCGCTTATGAGTTCCAGTTAATTGTTTTTTCTTATTACTCCCTTTTTTGGGTGGAGTCCAAAATTTAGGATTAAGATTACCTGCTTCATTTTCTTCCAATTCTGTTGCCCACTCCAACCAAGTACATACAGCTCCTATTACTTGCTGACGAGTTCTAGTACCTTTATGCAATTCTGGCTTGCTGTTGGGCATTTGAACTGTTGAAAGTAGTTGTAAGAGTCTTTGAGCGTTGTTTACTTCATTATTGGAGAGTACATATTCCAACTTGGCTTTATATTTTTTATAAATTCCATCAATAGTGGATTGTTTAACTCCATTGCTAACTTTCCATTTACAGAAAAAATTAAAACTATCTATTAAATCAACTATTGCTGTATCTTCAGTTGGTTCAGGAGCTTCAGTATTACCTCCAAAAGTTACTGCAACTGCTTCTTTAAGTGTTTTCCCTGCAGCAACAAACTTTGCAATTTTAATTACTGCATTTTCAATTACTCTCGCATTTTCTTGCTTCCATTCGATAGGAGTTATTGCAGTTTTTCTCGATTTATCAGAATATTGGATATCTAATTTACACTTACCCGATTGTTGGCTTATTCTATAAGCTGAACCAACTCCAGAAGTAATTTTTAATTGCTGTCTTAAACCCTGAACCCAAAAATCAGAATTAAGTTTTGTAGTTGGCATTAGTAACGCGGGTGCTAATCATTTTCTTCACTATTTGGGTATTTATTTAGTGAGAAAACATTTGTTTTGTTAGTGACAATTTAGCGAGGATTTACTATAAATTCCACTAAATCACTACAAATTACGACAAGCCAAATGTATTGGTGCAGCAATCGTTTTACTAAAAAGCTAGTGATAGTCTATTATTACTAGGTAGCGGGGCGTGGCGCAGCTTGGTAGCGCGGGTGCTTTGGGAGCGATCGGTATTACAAGCTAGATGTATTGATATAACTAAGTTTAATTAAAACATTACAAAATATTTAGTGAGAGTTAGTGACGATCGGAAAAACTGTTGGGAATACTACGATCACTCGCCAAAATTAGTGAGAAATAGTGAGAAGCTTATCGTAACTTATAAATATTTGCAGAGATTAATAGAAGAGATTATATTGATAGAAAGTTGGCATTGGAACTGCCAGAAATTAGTTACTCCTTCGACAAGAGAGCTAGTTTTCCAACTGCGAGATTTCCATATCTTTAGCGGGATGACGGGCTAGTAAACAACCTTTTCTGTTTATGAGCAAGTTAAACAATCGTTATCCCAAAAAAGATCAGTCCAAACTGATGGATGGTTCTGCGATTTCTGCTAAATACAATCCTAAAACGGAAAACTCCCCAAGAGCTTGGGAGAAGTTTTTAAATCAGGAGAAGTATCAGGATATCGTTTGGGAAGAATCGAATATACCTGTTTATAACGAGCTGATAAAGAAGAAAAAGGTTTAAATCCTAGTCCAGTACATGTTGAAAAAATTTAATGGAGTACCAAATTCACTCCCTTCAGGCTCTTGGTGTAATACCAAAGAAGCTGCTGCAAAAATAGGAATCCATCATGCAACCCTGCAGAATTACAGGAAGGATGGTTTTTTAGAACCGCGTACCCACTATATAAAAGTGAGTCAGGGCAAAACTTCCCCAATTCTTTGGAATACTGAGCAGATACTTTTGCGAATGGCTGAATTTACAGCTCCTCCTGCTCCTGCTGCTACTGGCAACTAAATATGTCGGATATCAATAGCAAGAGATTTGAATTGGAGCTGCAGTTGGCTGCAGATAAAAATATGAACATTGAGCAGAAGGTTCAACTAATAGAACACCTGTTGCAAATGGTAGAGAGGGAAGCAGATGAAGAAAAAAATAATCAATCTAACTCATAAAAAAAGGGCTGCATTAACAACCCAAATAAATAAAGTATCACACACTTATTATGACTCAAATTTCAGATAAAAGAAAATCTTTGGTGGATTGGGAAACTGCTGTTTTGCATGCAAGTTTACTATCTAATCCAAAGCCAATTTGGACTATCTTCCCACCCAAAAAATCAGGTGGTAGATGTTATCACTTCCCAACGGAAACCAACTATAAAAACAAGGTGGAGGATTGTTTAAAAAGAAATCCAAAACATTCTCTTGGTTTTATAGTAAATCCAACAATAGAAAAGCCTGCTGATTATGGCAGCAAAAAGGAAGATTTAAACGCTGCAGGTTTTGTTAAAACGTGGGGGGCAAGTAATTCACATATAAAAGGAGCGAAATGTTTATTTACTGAAGGGGATGGAGATTTACCTTTAGAAAAACAAATTGAAGTTGTATTTGATGCTCTTTGCATGCCTGCTTCATTTATTACCTTCTCAGGAGGTAAGAGCCTGCATTTCTATTTCTTATTAAGTGAGCTTATTAATAAGGAAAGATTTACCAAGATGCAGAAGCAACTGCAGATAATATGCAACAACCAAAACCAAGATTTTGGAGCTGATAAAAGTATTCACTCGCCCGCGCAAGTAATGCGAGCTGTTGGGGGAGTACATCCTTCAGGAAATAAAACTGTTTTTTATAGGATTTCTCAAGGATGGGGAGAGCAAAAAGGGATTTTAATTTACAATCCTGAATTTATTAATGGATTGCTATTTGGAACTAGAACCAAGTTTCAGGAGCAAAAAGAAATCCCCCCTGCAACACCTGCAAAGAAAAATAAATGGAAATCTGAATTTACTACACCTGAATTTAGAAACTATTTAGAGGAGGGGAATTGGTTTACAAGATTACCAATGGAAACAAAAATTGAGCTTGCTATTGAGATGCTTGGCTTTGTTGTTAATAGATCAGTTACAGGTAAGGGAGAGAGAAATGATTGCATAAATATACTTGCAGGTTTAAAGAGACACTTTGGAGGAGAAGTTGCTGCAGAAATATGTATCAGAGCCAAATGGGAGAGTGAATTTTGGAATCCTGTTAAAGAATTACCAACTATTTATGAACCAATTAAATCTGATATTGGTTGTTTAGTGTGGCATGCCAAAAATGGCGGAGGGCGCAAATGGGTATATGAAAAATCAAAAGTAATTAATAAGGAGAAGAATATTAAATTAGAAGATATCTTCCCTGCGGAATTATCTAAGAATCTAAGAGTAATTACTAAATTCTTACCTTATCCCGATTATTTAATTATTTCTACTTTCCTCCCTGCGGTGGCAAGTGCATTGAGACTAAGTACAAAAGTAATACTGAATGAAGGTTCAGATTATGTTGTACCTGCAAATCTTTTTGTAATCACAGTTGGTAAAACAGGTGCTAAAAAAAGTCCTTTGCTGAGAAATCTGATTAAAGAGCCGTTGAGCTTATTGGAAACTGAATTGAATAATAAATATAAGCATGAATTTGCTGATTACTTGCAAGCAATAAAACAAGGTGAACAGGCTGAACCACCAATGCGGGCAATGATTACTGTTGGGGATTTAACAGAAGAATCAACACAAAAGCAACTTGAGATACAGGAGAAGAAAGGAAGATCATTATTAATACTGAGAGATGAGCTTAGTGGGTTCTTCCAAAGTATGAATAAATACACTAAGGGCAAGGGCAGCCAAACGGAAAGTTTATTGGAATATTTTGATGGAGATGGTTTTAAATCAATCCGCCTGGACTCCAAAGGAAATACCAAAGTTAGGAGCTGCAGTAAAAGCCAAGTCTCACTTTATGGGAATATCCAAGACAAGATTTTGGGGGATTTGATTAAAAATGGAGATGAGAATGGTTTATGGGCAAGGAATATTTTTTCTCCATTACCTTCAAATCCTGTAAAACTCCAAGTGTTATCCCAACAGCAGAAGCAAGAACATAGAGAAGCAAAACATTACCTGCAACAATTCCTGAAGTTAATTTATAACCAAATGTACTTTAGTTATGAATTATCGGATGAAGCGCAAGAAGTGTTTTTTGATTATGAATTTAAAAAGCAAGTTGAAGCGCAAGCAACAAAAGTTGCATCACATGCAGGTTTACTTTGTAAGAGCGCAGCAAAGGTTGGCAGGGTGGCAGGCTTACTTCACATAATTGAAAATGTTGCTGAACCTGTTGAATTTATAAGCAAAGATACAGTACTTGCTGCAATAACATTGGTAGATTTTTTTGATAATTACGCAATTAATTTTCAGAGAGATAATACCAAGAGTGATGAAGATAAAAGAATGGAGAAAATACAAAATATTTGCTTGAGAAGTAAAACTCATGTTGCTTGGAGGGAAATCCAACAAGCCTTGAGTCCTACCGATAGAAAGAAATGGAATAAAGAGTGTTGTATTGAATCAATCGTAAAACTGGAATATATGAATTTTGGAGAAATTATTGGAGGTAAGAAGGCAGGCTCAATTCGATATAAAGCAACTAAACCTTATAAATGTTGATTGTAGATTTATTGTTGGAAGCTATTTTCCAACATGTAATCCGTTGGGCAGCAAGCAATTAGAACCAATGTTGTAAATGTAGATTAATTTTATTCTTCTTGTTTCTTCTTGTTGTTGCCCTGCAGATTTGTAGATATTTAAACATCCGAGCCTACATTCCAACATGCCCGCCAAAATGCTTGTGTCGCAACTGTTCTAATGTTGAGAATTAAACCTCCTACATAGTTTTTTGTTGTTGTCGGTTGTATGTTTTTTCTGTAGAAAAATCTTAGAATGGACTAAATCATTTATGGGGCAATGAATTTTAGAGATTTAGAGAGATTACAAAGGCGCATTGATAAAGTCCAACAAATTAAAAAACCACCCACATTGCGGATGGTTGTAATTAATGAAGATGAAACTCCTCCTGAACTAGATGAATGGAGTTTATGTTTAAAAATAGAGAATAAAAGAGATTTTAATAAATAATCTATTTTAAAAACCAAATGCTCCAACAACCTTTTTCATCTCCTTTTGATTAGGTGCGAGATATTTATTTAAAGCATCCAATGATGTATGACCTGAAATTTGCATAATGTCAGATAATGCCATTCCCGCATCTTTGGCTGCAGTTAAATTGCTGCGCCTGTAACTATGTGTAGTTGCGCCCTCTATTAATAAGTAATCAAGTTGCGCCCTTAATTGCTTATCAAAGGCTTGGCGCGTTAAATGGGTATTTCTATTGCGCCCTTTAAAAAGGAAGCAATCAGGAGTAGGAGCGCGCCTTTCAAGGTTGTTTTTAGTTTTATTTAGTAAGGGAAATTGATACCAGTATTTTTCTTTCCAATCTTTTAAATGTTGTTTTAGTTTTGGATGCAATACTACTTCCCTACTTTTTTTAGTTTTAGTGTTAATTGATTTGAACAGGATGTAATCATCTTTAATATCTCTCCATTGAAGAGCCAAAACTTCTGAAACTCTTGCTCCTGAAAATGCCAACACAAGTGAGATGTATTTATGTTGACCAACAGGAAAAGAATTACACAAATCTTGGAGCTGCTCAGGAGTAAGGATGGATGCCTGCCCAAAGCGTTGATCTTTTGGCATGTGTAAATGTGTTGTGATACTTGAGCAAGCTATTACAGGCTTTTTACGCTGCAGTTGCTCTTTTCTAAATTAGAGCAACAGCGAATTGTTTATACTTATCTGTTGTTATTTCTATATACAAAATAACTAATATTAAACTGATTATTTATAACAAATAGTGATATTAATATTATCTACTAAATAACATATTACAGATAACAAATAGTGATATTTTTATTACTTATGGGGGGAGGATTGCAGATTATAAAAAGTTATATCGCCCCCCTCTGGACTTACTGATAAATATAACAAATAAGCATAGATAATTGCAACCTTAAATAATACAAACTTAAGAAAAATGATATAATTAAAATAACATTTAACGAAATTCTACTGTATGGAATCCGATTGGAATTTATCACAAGAAGAATGGAGATTAATGAGTCGTTGCAATGAAGCTGCGAGACAAGCAGCTCCGCATGATGGCAACATGTGCAATTCTCTAGCGTTGCATTGGTATGAAAGATGTAAAAGAACAGGAGAGAATCCAAACACTCTTTTACGTCAGAGATGCCCCAACATCAATACGGAACAAGTGCAAAGACGATTACAAAAATTTAGGAGAGGTTACTAATGGATTTCCCAACAGTTGATAACACACAAGAATACGTTGATTTTATGAAAGCAAANTTTCCAAATATCAAGATTGGAAAGATGCCAAAATCTGAAAAAGATATGGATTTAGCAGTAAGAATGGAGATGGCAAATTCAGCTCCACATTTACTCCAAAGAATTATTAATCCTAATCCTGAAGAAAGATTACCTGCAGATGTTTTAACTAGATATCGTAAGAATCAGTTATGGGTAGATGATATCCAAGTTTATAGGGATGCAGGTTTTACAGGCTTGGCTGCCAACATGCAGAAGGATGTAGATATAGCGCAAAAGCAAATATTGGATGCAAAGACTGCTGAAATGAAAGCCAAAAATGATGCTATTGCAAAATTTCATAGAGATAGACCAAAAGGGATGCAACACATGCCCCCGTTAAGTCAGGAGCAGATTATGGCAGCGCGGGAGCGGTGGGGCATCACAAATCAACCTACTTGGGACAAGGGTCAGGATTGAAAAATAAAAAACTACTACAGGATGAACTTGAGCAACTTGAGTACAAGTTGAACTGCGAGATGACTTGGTTTAGGCAAGAGATTGCCCCCCTGAAAGATCGCAAGAGAGAAATCTTGGAAGAATTAAAAAAACTATGACTATCTCAGCAGCAAATATTAATGAAGCAATACCTGCAAAAGTTTATGCAGTTATTGTTAAATACTCGCAGGGCATGAAGTGGAAACCTGCTTGTGAAGAAGTTGGAATTGACCCAAGAACAGTAAAAAAATATTGGAAAGAACAGCCAGAATTGCAAAAATTTTATACTGATCTTGTTAAAGAATCTGCTGTTGAAGGAAAAAATAAAATATTTAAAGCATTTCCAAAAGTTGCTGAAACACTAATTAAAACTGCAACCAATCCTAAAGAGAGAGCCTACGCGAGAAATCAAGCTGCAGATATCATTTTCAGGTATATGAATAATCAGGAAATTAATTGGGAGATGAGACAAAAAATGGAGGAGATGCAGCAACAGCTCCACGCGTTAGAAGGTAACAGAGTAATCAATTATGAAAGCTAGTTGGAATAAAGAAAAAAAGAAGGAATACGATAGGGTTTATAAGGCTGCAGAATGGGCTGATCCAGTTAAGAGAGCAATATTAAAGGCAAGGCATAAGAAGTGGAAGGAATCCCCTGCAGGCGTTGCTTGGATGAAAGAATACAACAGGCAATACAGGTTAAAGAATAGAGAAAAATTAATTAAATACGATATTGAATATAAGAAAAAGAAAATGGAGGAAGATTTAGTTTTTAGAAAAAATCATATTTGGAAAGACAATTTGAGAAGAGTTTTAAAACGTCAGGGAGAGGGGCGAGATGCAACTATGAAAACTCTATGTGATTGTACTTTTGATTTTTTTATAAAGCATATTGAAAACCAATTTTATGACGAGATGAATTGGAGCAATAGAGGTACAAATGGTTGGTGTATAGATCACATAAGGCCAAAATCAAGTTTTGATTGCAGAGATGATGAACAATGGAAGTTATGTTGTAATTGGCGAAATTTACAACCCATTTGGCATTTTGAAAATTCTATAAAGGGAGCAAAATTTAATTATGCAGATGAATTGGATTGGATAAATACTATGCAGAAATATAAATACAAGGGAGAGTTGTTTTTAGTGTGGAGACACTAGGCGAGTAAATCATCCAAAGTATTTCTCATGTTCCCCTGCGGAGTCCATTTTCCGTAAATTGAAAGATGTATTGAGTGATCGTGACCCATTAGGGCTGCACCCATACGAGATGAAATTTTATTTTTATATCTTGGGTCTTGGTGCATGCGGTAGGCGTACCCGTGACGCATAGAGTATGGTTTTAATTTTCTTGTATCTCTTAAGTGTTTCCAATAATCAACCTTTGCAAGATGTTTACCAAGTGCATCTCCTAAACCTTTATCTCCTTTAGGTGGAATTGGATAATTATTTTTAATTTTTTCTATTAATTCAAATTCTGTTTCCCAATGTTTATGGAGTGGATATAGTTCCCGATTCTCAGGACTTTCTCCCCCGCCTGTAGTTTTATTAATTAAACAAAATACAGTATCTTTACCTGAAATATTTTGTACTTCTAAGAAATCAGCTTCAAATGCTCGGATGCCATAGACGTTGATTAGTTGAATTAAAAATATGTATCTATCAGCAGCTTTTTTTTCTCTTTTTTTACTCAATATTTCTAATAATTCTAAAAATTCATCATCATAAATTGGAATTGGTATTCTAGTTCGCTTATGAGTTCCAGTTAATTGTTTTTTCTTATTACTCCCTTTTTTGGGTGGAGTCCAAAATTTAGGATTAAGATTACCTGCTTCATTTTCTTCCAATTCTGTTGCCCACTCCAACCAAGTACATACAGCTCCTATTACTTGCTGACGAGTTCTAGTACCTTTATGCAATTCTGGCTTGCTGTTGGGCATTTGAACTGTTGAAAGTAGTTGTAAGAGTCTTTGAGCGTTGTTTACTTCATTATTGGAGAGTACATATTCCAACTTGGCTTTATATTTTTTATAAATTCCATCAATAGTGGATTGTTTAACTCCATTGCTAACTTTCCATTTACAGAAAAAATTAAAACTATCTATTAAATCAACTATTGCTGTATCTTCAGTTGGTTCAGGAGCTTCAGTATTACCTCCAAAAGTTACTGCAACTGCTTCTTTAAGTGTTTTCCCTGCAGCAACAAACTTTGCAATTTTAATTACTGCATTTTCAATTACTCTCGCATTTTCTTGCTTCCATTCGATAGGAGTTATTGCAGTTTTTCTCGATTTATCAGAATATTGGATATCTAATTTACACTTACCCGATTGTTGGCTTATTCTATAAGCTGAACCAACTCCAGAAGTAATTTTTAATTGCTGTCTTAAACCCTGAACCCAAAAATCAGAATTAAGTTTTGTAGTTGGCATTAGTAACGCGGGTGCTAATCATTTTCTTCACTATTTGGGTATTTATTTAGTGAGAAAACATTTGTTTTGTTAGTGACAATTTAGCGAGGATTTACTATAAATTCCACTAAATCACTACAAATTACGACAAGCCAAATGTATTGGTGCAGCAATCGTTTTACTAAAAAGCTAGTGATAGTCTATTATTACTAGGTAGCGGGGCGTGGCGCAGCTTGGTAGCGCGGGTGCTTTGGGAG